>OCTX012223832.1_pt1 | contig 12767 bp, 7 predicted proteins | sample 1539691 | NCBI WGS metagenome assembly OCTX01 (sample SAMN02144231, study PRJEB22623) | gut metagenome | biome: sheep rumen | host: Ovis aries | place: New Zealand
CGGGTGGCGCGTCAGCCACTGGTAGTAGCGGCTGTCCTTGTCGGTGGTCGAGGCCAGGCCGGCCTGGCGCACGAATGGCGTCAGCAGGCGGTCGACGTCGTACTTCATCAGCAACTCGATGTTCTTGTCCATAGCCGTCTTCATCGGTCCGTCGAGGAGCGTTACCTCCTGCAGGTCGAAGTGCTTCGGGTAGAGCAGGCTTTGTGCGTTGGCGGCAGTCCAGAGTGTGGCGGCCATGCCAAGTGTCAGTAATCTCAGCCGTTTCATGTTTTTACGGGCAGAATTCGTTAAATTCGTGAAATTCGTAGTTTATTGTTACTTCTTGACCTTGTAGATGCGGAACGACATGGCGGGCACGTCGTCAGTCAGCGTGGTGGCCTTCTTGCCGGCGTCGAGCTTCAGGCTGCCGGTGCGGGGCACGATCTTCTCGGGCTGGTCGAGCGTGTTCTCATCGTCCATCGAACCGTTGTGGCTCAGGGTGATGGTCTCGGCCGTGCGCTCGCCCTTCATGCCGGTGAGCTGGATGCTGACGGGCTGAGCCTGCTTCGACGTGTTGACCACCTTGACGATGACCTCGTTGGTGCTCTTCTCAAAGACAGCCGAGGCGAACAGACCGTCCTGACCGTCCTGTCCGGCCACGGGCTTCTTGTCCATCGTCAGCGACAGCACGTTGCTGCCCTTGTTCATGGCAAAGAGCTGCTGGACGTAGTAGCTGACCGACTTGAACGAGCGCAGGTTGTCGTACCAGATGGCATCGGGGCGCCACTGCCAGCCCTCGACGTGGGCGAAGAGCGGGGCGTAGGTGGCCATGTGGACGATGTCGGCATTGCGCTCGATGCCCGTCATGTGGGCAGCCTCATAGAGCGACGTCTCGAAGTGGTTCCACTTCTTACCGGCTCCGTGGCAGGCATACTCGCCGGCAAACACGCGAGGACCCTTGCGGTCATACGTGTCGTAGCGCAGGCCGTGGCTGAGGAACCACTTCTCGTTGCGGTAGTAGTGCTCGTCGTAGAGATCGACTTTCAGCTCCTTCATGCGGGGCTGCAGCAGGTCGAAGTCCCAGCCCTCAGAGTTGGGGCCTGTGGTGCCGATGAGCTTCAGCTTGGGGTATTTCTTGCGCAGGGCGTCGTTGAATTTCTTCAGGCGCTCGGTGAAGACGGGGCCGTAGCCGCCGTGCTTCTCGTCGTAGTCCCACTGCTCGTTGCCCACGCCGAGGAACTTCAGGTTGAAGGGCTCGGAGTGGCCCATGTCGGCGCGCACCTTGCCCCACTTTGTCGACGGGTCGCCGTTGGCGAACTCCACGAGGTCGAGGGCATCCTGGATGTAGTCGTCGAGCTGGTCAACGGGCACGTGGACGCCGGGCTTCGTCGGGTCGGGGTTCTGGAACTGGCACGAGAGACCGCACGAGATGACGGGGAGCGGCTCGCAGCCGAAGTCCTCACAGAGCTGGAAGAACTCAAAGAAGCCGAGGCCGTACGACTGGTAGTAGTCGGGGAAGTAGCGCTGGGTGAAGGTGTAGTGCCAGCGGTTCTCGTTGAGCGGACGGTTCTCGACGGGGCCGACCGAGTTCTTCCACTGGTAGCGGGTCTCGAGGTCGGTACCCTCGACGATGCAGCCGCCGGGGAAGCGGAACACGCCGGGCTTCATGTCGAAGAGGGCCTGTGCCAGGTCCTGGCGCATGCCGTTCTCACGGCCTTTCCACGTCTTGACGGGAAACAGGCTGACGTGCTCAACGTCGGTGGTCACCTTGGAGTCGCCCCACACGCGGAGATGGGCCTTGTCGAAGGTGCGACGGGGCTTCAGGATGGCGGTGTATTTCTTCCACTCCTTGCCGCTGACGTCCACGCCGGCATTGCCCAATTTCTGGTCGTCGTCCATCGTGGCGTTGTCGACGATGTCGACATACAGCTTGGCCTTGCCGCCGTCGGGCACGCGGGCCCAGACGGAGAAGCGGTACTCCTCGCCGCCCTTCACGCCCATGCCGAAGAAGCCGCGGTTCTCAATCATCGTATGCTTGTCGCTATGGCCCGACGGAGCCAAGCGCACGTAGTGGGGGTTGCGCTCGAAGGGACCGTCGTCCTTCAGCGTCACCTTGCCCGAGATGTCCCAGCCGGCAAAGTGGTTGGGGAACTCGAACGAGCGGTTCATCACCAGTTCGGCATAGAGACCGCCGTCGGCAGCGTAGTTGATGTCCTCGAAGAAGATGCCGTACATCGTCGACTGCACGGGGGCGCCGAGCTTCTTGGTGTTGACATCCATCTCATGGGTCTGTGCTGAGGCACAGAGGGTAGCCGAAAGAGCTACGGCACAGGTAATCAGTTTTAGTTTCATTTGTAGTATGTTTTAATTGTTAATAACATCATAGGTTCCAAAGCCACTTGATATTCTCCACCGTCGTATTCTCCACATCTTCTTCTATAGCATCGGGCAGGTTGCAGAAGAAGTCGATGCCCGTGCGGCGCTCCAGTTCGCGGATGTTGATGACGTAGTTGCCGAGCGGATCGTTCTTATGGTCTTCATTCAGGTGCTCTGCCCAGAAAGCCAGGGCCTTGTAGCCCCAAGCCTCTTGTTTCTTGTTATATTGCTTGCGCAGCAGGGCCATGAAGAAGTAGCGGGGAACAGGGATAAACCCTCGCTTGGCGGTTGCCGACCGCTGCCTGTTAGAGATATACTCGATGATATTCTCCTCGGAGTCTATCGTGCCGCCCTTGACGACATACAACGTGTCAGCGGTGGACGTTGGCCACCAGTTCTTTGTCAGCTTGTTCTCCATCGACAGCCAGAGGCCTGCGTTGAAGATATTCCGCTGAGGCTGCATGTTGGTCAGGAAGAAGGTCTGGCGGTTAGCCTCCTTTGAGTATTTCCTGTCGGAATTGGGGCAGATGTGCCCGTGGTCATATCCTGACGACCAGAACGGGTCAAAGACCTCACCGTACTCATTGGAAACATAGTTCGCGTCGTGGTTGGGCATGTCTTCGTCAAACAGGTAGCCATCGATTACACGGCTGTTGTTCCCGCCTCTGTTGGCGGCATACATCTGGTAGCACGACCAACGCTGCGACCGCTTTTCGCAGTCCCACTCTACGCTGTAGTTGATGCCGTACTCATCATTGGTGGTATGGATGATGACGATGCTGTTGCCGCCCTTCACCTTCGGAAACTCCAGACGCTGCAGGGCCGGTTCCCGACTGGTGTCGTTGCGGTTGGCGTTGTATTCAACGGACGATCCGCCGTCGTCGTCATCGCCGCTACAGGCTATGCCGATGGTGGCGGCAAACAGCAAAGGCAGATATAACTTGAGTAGTTGCTTCATGTTGGAGTGTTTGTTTTAGGTTGCGAAGTTACGAACTTTTTCCCAATTCCCCAAACTTTTCGCCTCCTTTGTTGGCTGTGTCCCATGTTTTTGGTATTTTTGCAAGCCAAAAGCAGTGTTATGGACGAAAAACAAAACGAAAACCCTTTCACAGGCGAGAAGGTGCCGTCGATGAAGCGCCGCAGTTGCGAGCACGACTATACGGTCCTGCACAACTACAGCACGCTGGACAAATGGAAAGCCTACCTGCACGACAACCCGCGCCGCCTCATCGTGAAGCGCGAACACCCGGACCTGTTCCGCGTCCAGCGCAACCTGGAGTATGCCGACATGACGTTCTCGGCTATCGGCAACCGCTTCCTGCTCGACCGTCCGCTGAAGGTGCAGGTGCAGTGCTCGCGGTCGATAACGCCGGTGGCCCTGTCGCGGAAGATTCAGGAGATGCTGGCCCTTGGTGCCCAAGGAGCGGTCTTTGTGTCGCCCTGTATCTCAAAAGGCGAACAGGCGGTGATGCGCGAAGTGTTTGCGGCTGGTTTCCCCGTCGTTTATCTGCAGGAGAACGGTTTTACGGACCTCGCCAAGCCGGGCGGCAAGCGCTTCGATGCCTGTGCCCGTGGTCAGATGCAGATTCTGGCTCCATGGGAGCACCATAACGGCCGCATTCCCATCACCCGCGACAAGTGCCTGATGCTGAACGAAATGGCGCGGCGCATCTGCGAGTGAAGCTGCGACGGAGTCGCAGCAAACGAGGGAAGGGGCGGCTGGAAAGCGAGGGAAGGGGCGCTTTACTGAAACCGCCCCTTCCCTCGTGCATTGCGACTCCGTCGCAATTATTAGTTCATTCAGCGTAAGTGATGGTCAGTGTCTTGATGCGAAGCTGCGTTCCGCCCTTGGCCTCGGAATGGTCGTTCACAATCTTGACAGTTGAGGCACTCAAGTTGCTGAATGACACCTTTGTGTCGCTCTCCTTCTTAATACTCACCTTGCTACCGCCATCTGCGTATGCCATATCATTGCCATTATATTTGGTAGACCCTGAAGGATCTGTAGTTTCAATCTCAATCTTCACAATCTTCTTGCTGGCGGTAATAGTTACTGTATTCTTGGCATAGATGCGTACTGAAGCATAGCTGCCACCATAATAAGCCGGAGCTGTGGAACCTTCGCCCTTGTCGAAGACAATCTTTGTGCCGTCAGAGAGCGTCTTCTGGGTGGCAGCGCCCTTATCCTCGAAACCAAAGTCGGCAGCGGCAATGCTGATGGAAGCACCACTGACTTCGCCACCTTGACCTCCGGGCGTGTCGCCACCACCGCCACCACCAGGCGTGTCGCCGCCCTCGATGCTGACGAAGTAGGCGTTCGTCACCTCAATCTTGTCATTGTAGGAGCCGCGGGTGCCGATGATGGTCAGTGTGCAGCCGTTGGTGATGCCCTTAGCGGCCACCAGGTCCTGGAACTGCTGCTTAGCGCCGCCCTTCTCGGAGAGCAGGCCGTAGACGTAGACCGAGCCGGTAGCGTCCTCGAGGTCGAAGTTGCCATACTTGTCGCCGTCCTTCAGGTTCTTCACCGTTCCCGTCAGCTGATACCAGACGTCGTTGCTCTCGGCGGCAGCGTTGAACTCGGCCACGGTTACAGCCTTGGCGTCAGCAGCAGGCGTGTCTCCGCCACCACCGCCTTCCGTCTTGCCGTTGAGCGAGTAGAGGTAACCTTCGTTCTGTTGTGTCTCAGGCGTCGTGTTGTACATAGTGAGTTTAGCACAGACAATTACTTCGTCACCTACTTTCAGGATGTCACCAGCCCCCTGTGCCCATTTCTTATTGCCTAGATAGAGTACACGATAACAGTAGAACTGTCCGGTTTCTGTGCCATCGTCAGAGATATAGAACGAAGCGTTTCCATAGGTGCCTTGATCGAAGTTAAGCACATTACCATTTTTGTCGGTTGCAATAGAAACAACCTTACCTTTGATGTAGTAGGCCTTGTTGCTTACGGCACCGCTGGCAAGTTTCTTTGCTTCGTTAGTGGCAGCTACGGAGTTGAAAGGATTCTCAAGGGAACCATCGCCTGTTGCTACGCCTTCAGTTCCGCCTCCTTCCGACTTGCCGTTGAGCGAGTATAAGAATCCTTCGTTTTGCTGAGTTTCCGGTGTGGTGTTGTATAATGTCAGTTTTGCACAAACGATAACCTCGTCACCCACCTTCAGGATGTCACCAGCCCCCTGTGTCCATTTCTTATTACCTAAATATAGCACACGATAACAATAGAACTGTCCAGTTTCTGTGCCATCGTCAGAGATGTAGAACGAAGCGTTGCCATACGTCCCTTGGTCGAAGTTAAGCACATTTCCGTTTCTGTCAGTAGCGATGGAGACAACCTTACCTTTTATATAATACATCTGTTCGCTGACGTTGCCACTGCCCAGTTCCTTAGCAGCTTTGGCTGCTGCAACGGAGTTAAACGGATTTTCCAACGTGCCATCTCCAGTTGCGGTTCCTTCGCCCTGTCCATTGTTACCGCCATTATTTGTAGGAGTTGGCGTGGGGTATGGTTCTGGTACATCTTCACAAGCTGTGAAAGTCAAAGCTGAGATGGCCATAGCCATCATTAATAATGAAATCTTTTTCATATTCTTATTTTTTTTATTGTTTCTACTCTACTGGCTGTATGTCATCAGTGTCTCGAATAATGATTTCCCAATAGCTGTTATACCGCTTGAGAATACCTGTGATATTCACTTTTCCGTGCTTCAACTTCTCTGCCGCAAACTTAGCATATTGGCTATTGTAAAGCATAACAGAGGTTGGCTGCTCGTTGAAATACCATGAGACAGAGTTGTCGTATCCAGATGAATACGTGGATTCATCATTGAAGGGAATCGCTTTCTGCGTGCCGTCGTAGTACGAGCCGTTCTTAAATGTCACATTTCTAAGAATACCTAGTTTTCCGGCATCTTTAATGTCCCATGTAGTACGTGTACTACCATTTGCGAACTCAGTCACCGTCAGTTCGCTGCGGCTCTTCTTCTTTCCTGTGAAGGTGAAGTGTTTGGCCCATACGGCATTGCTCATACGGCTTGCATAGGTAATGCCGTTCTTGTCTGTGAAGAGCGTACCGATGACTGGGTGGTAACGGTAGTTGCCGACATATAGGCCTTTCAGGTCAATCAATATCTCAGTGCCTAATGGTAAGTATCCACAGATACCTCCCTCGTTAATGCAGATACTGATGGCCGAGGTTTCATCCTCTATGGCAATCTCCTTATACATGTTACCTTGTATGTCATTGCAGGTCACGTAGCCTTTCACTTGTAAATCCTCAGTCACAAGTTCGTAGGCTTCTCGATTTGTGGTTGTGGCAAGCTGTTGAGCGTATTTATCTTTCAGTTCTTGAATAGTGATGCAGTTTGTCTCCTTGATGCTGGTGTTTCCATAAATATCAGCACCATTGGGGGTATAAACGTCCCATTCAGTTTCCTGGCAGGCTATGCTCAGAAAACAGGCTGCTGTGATGGCTAAATAATTAAGTGCTTTCATATTTGTCCTCCTTTCTTTAGAAGTAATATGTAATCATCAACATACCATTGGTGCCGTTGGCGTAGAACCTGCGTGGACTGTTCTGGAAGTCATATGCATTGTTGGTACGTTTAGTAACGGTAGCATTTCCTTCACTGTCTTCCTCACGTTTGGTGTCAATACGGTTGATTTCTGAACCACCAGTACAAATGTTGATGTTGTTCAGAATGTTTGTCAACATTAGATTGAAGCCAATACGGCGTCCCTGCTTCAAACGGAATGTCTTTCCGATTGAAGCATCAAGCATGAAGCCACCTTTTCCTTCGGCCTGAGCAGGTATGTCATACTGAACTATCTGTTGTCCGTCGATAATGATGTTCTCTTGCATCAATGCTTTTGTGGCGCGATGGACAGGTCCGTAGAAAAGGTATATTTTATCGTAATAGTTGCCGATGAGGTCAATGTACCAGAAGTTCTTGTGGTAACTTAGGTCAACGCTAAAAGCGTTAAGTGGTGTGCTGCTTTCACGCATACCGGTAATTAAGCATTTGTCTGTGGTTACCTGAGGCTTATTTGATAATACTGTCTGCATGTCGGCGTCGCTGGTGTACTTTGCCTCGCTAATGGTTCCAAGCAACTTCACATCCAGCCATTCGGTAGCCCTGATGTTCATGCCCAACTCAACGCCGTAGAACTCTTTCTCAATACCTGTCAGCGATACGTATGCAAACGAACTCTCGACGTCAGAGTAGAACAGGCTTTGTTCCGTCACGTCCTTTAGTTTGGCGTAGTAACCGTTGAGGTTTAGGCTTAGCAGGGCGTTTTTCCACTGGTAGCCGAACTCGCCCGAGAAGATCTTCTCCTGCTTCAGGTCCTTCACGAAGTCGTTGTTGATCTGGGCGGCGGCAAAGGCCGTGCGTGGTGCGGGCGTCTTCCACTCGTAGCCCACGCCGAGGGCGATGGCGTGGCCCAGGCCCAGGTTGATGTTGGCGCCGGCCTTGGCGCCGCCGTCGAGGAACTTGGCCGTGCCGCTCTTGCCGTAGGAGTTGTCGGCGGCCATGCCGTTACGCATCTTACCGTCGCGCTGCATGGTAGTACCAGCTACGCGACCCGAAACGAACAGGTGGGTAAACCGCAGGTCTGTGGAGTAGGAAGCCCATGCCTGTGCTTTGTTTACGAGGATGTTATAGTCGTAGCCGAAGGTGTCGCCGACCTTTACCTCCTTGGGCAACGCGCCGTCGTTTAGGTTGTAGAAAATGTATGGTGAAGCGGAGCCGTAGTCCTTGGCGGCATAAGTGTTTGCGTTGTGGAATTTGGCGTTACCCAGCAGGTCGTCCATCGTCTGGTAGTGCATGCCCGTGTTCGAGGTCAGCTGCAGTCCGGCGTTTAGCGACGAGTTGGTTGTCAGCTGCTTCTGCAGGTTCGTGGCCAGATTAAACGTCAGTTGGTCGTCGTGGGCACGCTGTACGTAATACATGGCATCCTGCCCATTGTCAGCCATTATGCTGTTGGCGTAGTAAAGGCGGCCCCAGTTAATCTGGCGGTTGTCCTCAGAGGCGCTTAGGTAGTCGTAGGCTGCCTGCCAACTTGTTAATGCCGCATCATCGTGGAACATTGAGGCTTCAGGGTCCCACACGTTGAAGCTAAAACTCGGCATCAGCGAATAGTAGTCGGGGTCAGGGTTGGTACCGCCATTGTATGCCAGTCGGCTGTTACTATACATAGTATATTTTCCTAACAGCGAGGTCACCAACTTAGTCTGGTCGTCAATCTTCCAGTCCCACGTCAGCAGGGCGGCGGGGGCGAAGTCCTTCACGATGCGGGCGTTGCGCTTCTTGCCGTCCTGGTAGCCCCAGTTGGGGTTGTAGTTGTGCGAGTTGGCAATCCAGTACATCTCGTCGGTGGCGCCGCGCTGCGCGCCGCGCTGCGTGGGGTTGCCCCAGGTGACGAGGCTCAGCGAGTGCTGGTCGTTGATGAGCTTCTCGGCCCCGAGGAAGTAGCTCAGCGAGTTGTACGACGTGCCCTCGATGGTGCCGATGCCGTTGCCCCAGCGGTAGGTCAGGCTGCCGGTGAGCGCCCAGCCGTTCTCCATGACGCCCGAGTTGTAGGTGTACATGGCGCGCATGTTGTAGCTGCGGTTGGCCAGTGCGAGCGACGCTCGCTGTCCGGTGGCGAACGACGACGGGCGGAAGTTGTAGTTGCCCGAGCCGCCGAGGGCGCTCATCGAGTAGTTGTTGTCCTCGAAGGGCAGCGACGACTCTCGGCCGCGCGTCTGGTTGTTCAGTCCGCCCACGAAGGAGTAGCCGAACTGCCCGCGCTCGATGTCGTTCACGGGGTTGCCGTTGATGTACATGTCGGTGTACTTGGCATTGTAAGCGCGATACTTGAAACGGGCCGGACTGAAGTGGTAGCCCACCTCGTTGGCGTACACATTCCGGTTGGACGAGATGACGGTGATGTTCTGCGTCGAACTCGCGTCGTCTTCCAGCTGCGCTTCAGTGAAGGTGAACGCCGTCTCGTCCTGCAGCTCCTTGGCTATGGTGTCGACAGGCTCCTGAGCGGCGGCGGCTGTGGTACAGCACAACCCCATCACTGCTAATTTCAGCGTTTTTCTCATAGGATGTTGTTTTAGCGGTTGTTGTGATAACTGATGTTCTGTGAGGGCAAAGTTACGAAAAAAACACGAGACGGCAAAACTTTTCCCTAAAAAGTATTATGTTTTCCGAAAAAAAACCGTATCTTTGCACAAATTTATTACTGACCGATATGAAGAAGTACATGGCTTTCGTGGTGTTCGCCCTCTTGCTGGGGACGAACGCAGTCCAGGCTCAGAAGAAATTCTCAGTCTACGGCGTGGGATTCTATAACCTGGAGAACCTGTTTGACACCTGCCACGACGCTGGCAAGAACGACTATGAGTACCTGCCCGACGGCACCAACAAGTGGACGGGGCTGAAGTACACCAGTAAGCTGAAGAACATGGCCCGCGTGCTCGCCGAGATGGGCACCGACAAGCTGCCGGGCGTGGGCTGCGCCGCCATCGGCGTGAGCGAGGTCGAGAACGCCAAGTGCCTGACCGACCTGTGCAACCAGGAGGCGCTGAAGGCCCGTGGGTTCCAGTTCGTCCACGTCGAGGGTCCCGACCAGCGCGGCGTTGACTGCGGACTGCTGTACAACCCGAGGCTGTTCCAGGTGCGCGACGTCAAGCTCGTACCTTATATATATATATTGCCGCAGGACTCGCTCAGGGCCACCCGCGGATTCCTGACCGTCAGCGGCACGATGGCCGGCGAGCACGTCACCATCGTCGTCAACCACCTGCCCTCGCGTGGCGCCACGTCGTTCTACCGTGAGGAGGGCGGCCGGCAGCTGCGACTGCTGAAGGACTCGCTCGTCAAGGACGACCCGCAGGTGAAGCTGCTCATCATGGGCGACATGAACGACGACCCGCAGGACAAGTCGATGGCCGAGGCCCTCGGCGCCAAGCGCAAGATGAAGGACGTCGACGACGAGCCCGGCGGACTCTGGAATCCCTGGTGGGACATCCTCGCCTCGGGCACGGGTACGCTGCAGTATGACGGCAAGTGGAACCTGTTCGACCAGATTATCGTCTCGAACAGCCTGCTCGACCGCCACGGGAAGAAAGACTACGCGACGCTGAAACTCTGGAACTACCACATCTTCCGTCGCGACTACCTCTTCCAGAAGGAGGGCCGCTACAAGGGCAACACCCTGCGCACCCATGCGGGCGGCGCGTGGCTCAACGGCTACAGCGACCACCTGCCCACGGTGGTCTATCTCATCAAGGAACAACGCTAACTATTAACAATGATATCACACATGAAAAGACTGATTCTGACTGCTATGCTGTCGGCTGTCGTCGGCATGACCTTCGCAGCCAATAAGCGCACCACTATCGCACAGGTGAAGGAGCCTGTCACACTGACTGAGGATGTCGACTATGTCGTCACCTCGACGACACCCTTTGCCGAGGGTGGCTCCATCGACATCGCCAATACCGACCACGCCGTGGTCATCCTGAACGCCGTGAAGCCGTCGGCTGCCATTAAGTTGCTGGCAACCTACGTGAAAATCAACGGACAGAAAGCCGTGAACAACAGCAACTGCCAGGTGAAGATCTACAACCTCGGCGCCATCATCCTGCCTTATCCTGACAAGGGTATGCTCACCGTCTACTCCGAGCCAGACTTCGGCGGCACGGCCGTCAACAGCTTCGGTACGGAGAACAGCGGCGGCTATATGAACACGCTCACCGAGGCAAAGCTCAACAACCAGATACGGTCGTTCCGTCTGAAGCGCGGCTATATGGTCACCTTCTCCACCTTGCCAAGCGGACGCGGCTACAGCCGCTGCTTCATTGCTGCCGACCAAGACCTGGAGGTGGCCTCGCTGCCCGACGTGCTCGACCGCCGCATCTCGTCCTACCGCGTGTTCAAGTGGTATGACGCTGGCAAGAAGCAACTGGCCAATAATACGAACACCAGCGCCCTCGCCGCCCTCAACGTGCAGAGCTGCTACGACTGGGGACAGGGCAACAGCAGCCTGCTGCCCGACTACGAGTGGGTGCCCAACCACATCTATGAGGACTGGCCCTCGTCGGCCACCATCGGCGGCACCTCGCAGTCGCCCCACACCAAGAACAACAACGAGCCGCGCAACTCCAGCGACGACCATCCGCAGGACCTTGCCACCATTCTGGGCAACTGGGAGAACATGATGCGCACCGGCCTGCGACTCTGCTCGCCGGCCTCTTGGGACGGCAGCGACTACTGGAACGCCACGGGCTTCCTGGCCGAATTCCTCGACTCCATCGACGCCCGCGGATGGCGGTGCGATATCATCGACCTGCATTGCTACTGGGCCGAAAGCAACTTCAGCAACATCAAGAACTGGGTGGACAAGTTCAAGCGTCCCGTCTGGATATCGGAGTGGTGCTGGGGCGCCTCGTGGAACAACAACGGCGCCTTTGCAAGCGGCGTCACCGAGGCGCAGGTGAAGACCGCCCTGCAGCGCATCTGCGGCAACCTGAACAACTGGAACTACGTGGAGCGCTACTACTACTGGAACAGCGAGCGCGACCCGTCGAAACTCTACAAGGACGGCAAGCTGACTCCCGCCGGCGAATACTATGCCTCGATGAACTCGGGCGTGGGTTACAACGGCAAGTACGACTTCGTGCCCACCACGCCGAGGCAGTATCCGCCGTCGGCCTTCTCGGTCAGCTTTGCCGACGGTACGGCTACCGTCAAGTGGCACGACCAGAACGGCGAGTATAACCAGCTGATGCAACTGGAGCGCAAGACGAAGGGCGGACAGTGGGAGCTGCTGGCCACGCCCGAGCAGAAGGAGCAGGCCGCAAACTATACCTATAAGGACGAGAACGCCCCCGAGGGCGCGCTCTATCGGCTGCACGTGGTCGACCTGAATGGCGTCAGCTACTACACGAACAACGACATGGAGCCGGGCGACGCTGTGAAGACTGCCGACGGCGCCACGCGCTACGCCGGCGGCAACCTGCTGACCAACGGCGACTTCAACCTCGGCACGCTCGACTGGACCACCGGGACGGGCGCCGCTATCGGTCAGCCTTACTTCCAGGTCGTGCCCGTGGGTGGCATCGACGGCGGCAGCTATCTTCAGGCCTACGGCTCGGCTGCCATGAACACCGTGCAGTCGCTGAAGCGCTTCGTGGCCGTCCAGCCGGGTGCTGACTACGTCTTCCGCTGTGCCTCCCGCAACGGCGGCAACAACCAGCAGGTCTACCTCAGCCCCGACGAGAAGACTACCGGCTCGCTGGTGGGAAGGCTGAAGGATACAGAAAACTGGAACATGCAGGAGATGGTATTCAACAGCGGCGAGCGCGGCTATGTGCTCATCGCCTTCAACACGCTGCAGGCTCAGGCTCAGTTCGACAAGATGGA
>OCTX014560843.1_pt1 | contig 12764 bp, 10 predicted proteins | sample 1539691 | NCBI WGS metagenome assembly OCTX01 (sample SAMN02144231, study PRJEB22623) | gut metagenome | biome: sheep rumen | host: Ovis aries | place: New Zealand
TTTTCGTGAATTTCTTGACGCTGCCTTTCTGTTCGCACGTGAAGACTTTGATATTGTCGAACTGATCATAGAAATCCGCTCCTTTACCCTGTTCGGGTGTAAATTCCATATCGCCCAACTGCAAGCCTTTCCCCTCCAGGCCTGCGAGTTTAATCATGTCCTTATTGACCTGCACATGTTCCACGCCTTTGATCTTAGCCAACTCATCGAAGTTAGCATTTTGGGCATAGGCATTGGCACACACGAATACTAACACGGCACAAACGGCCCACTTTCTCATAGTCCGCAAAGGACTAAACGCTTCAGATAAATTCTTCATCTTTTTTGTTATTATTTGTTGATTTCTTTACTTTCAAAGTGTCATCGATGAACGCTTCTATCTGTACCAACGAGTATTCCTTTCGGTTTGTTACAAGGAATGACCATTTTTATCTATGCTTTAGGAGTGAATATGAATCGTCGTGAATGAAAGAGTTTGGAGGTAAATGTTATTCGCAAATACTTTTTGCTATGGCGTTGAGCTGAAGACAGCGTTGGCGCATATTTTCAATTTTCTCATTCTGATAGGGGAAAGGGGAGATCATGAGCAGACGGCCTTCAGAACAGGCTTGGATATAGCGCGGCTGTGGTTTGAAATAGGGTGGGAAGCCTTTGAGAAGTAGGACGATCAGTGGGATGTCTGCTTGCATGGCAGCAGTAGCAATCTGTTGTTACGGTTTCCCATGGCCTGCATAGGGAGGCCTGCCACTTGGATGGTGCCCAGGTTGGTAAAGAAATTCGGGTGGTGTCTTTTGATGAGCAGGCGCCGAGGGTTGTCATCAAGGTAGGTGAGCATGCGGGCATATTGTCCTTTGCCGTGAAGGATGCGGTCGTTGTAATTGGGCTCCCATAGTTGTCCATGAACGGGATGGCTTGGTGAAGAGGACTGCGGCGGTGCCGCAGTACACATGATGGAGGAGGATGTGCCTGTTTGTGGTTGTGTCAACTGCGGCAATGCCGTAGTGATGAAACCCAATGCCCTTGCTGCTTTTCTCGTTCCTATCTTGAAACCGTTGATTACATGTCCCAGATGCCTCTCTATACTCTCATGAACAAAGAGGATTCCATGGATATGATCTGGCATGATACATAGCTTGATTACCTCTATCTGGGGATAGAATTGGGGGATGTTGAACCAGCATTCCTTAATCTTTTCTCCGAGAGGAGAGAGGATAACATGAGGGGAATCTGCACCTTCTTCTACAGTTGGATTGCCAGCTAATGTACCTAATAATGGCCTTCGTCCTTCGATGGCTATCGTTACCATATAAATGCCCCTGCCTAGATAGTCATGGCCTTCTAACCTTCGTTTCATGGATGGTTTCTTTGGGCCTGCATATTTTTCCCATTTGGGGATGGGAGTGTTGTCTTTTGTGCTCATAGTTTTTTGTTTTGACTGCGGCGGTGCCGCAGTTTACCGGACAGAATTAAACCACTTCAGCTAGAGGGGATCAGGCTTGCTTTGTTAGTGGGCCTCGAGCCAGTTTGTGCCAAAGCCGGCATCGGCCACGAGGGGAACGTTCAGGGTATAGGCATGCTGCATCTCCTCGAGGACGATGGTCTCTACACGCTCTTTCTCTTCGGGATAGACGGAGAAGTTGAGTTCGTCATGTACCTGCAGGATCATCTTCGAACGGATGCCCTCTTTCTTGAAACGGTTGTAGATGCGGATCATGGCCACCTTGATGATATCGGCGGCACTGCCTTGGATAGGGGCATTGATGGCATTGCGTTCGGCAAAGTTTCGTACCGTGGCGTTATGCGAGTTGATATCCGGGAGGTAGCGGCGGCGGTGGAAAATGGTCTCCGCATAGCCTTTCTCCCGTGCCATCTGCTTGGATGCTTCCATATAGTCGTGTACCTGAGGGAAAGTCTTGAAGAAGCCGTCTATCAGCTGCTTGGATTCATCTCTTGAGATATCCAGTCGTTCGGCTAACCCAAAGACTGTGATGCCATAGATGATGCCGAAGTTCGCCCGTTTCGATTTCGTTCGTTCATCGCGGGTCACCTCACTGATGTCTTTTTTATAGATGGTGGCTGCTGTAGCCGCATGGAGATCTTTTCCTTCGCGGAATACCGTCAGCATGTGCTCATCGTTAGAAAGATGAGCCATGACGCGCAGTTCAATCTGACTATAATCTGCTGAAAAAAACAGACAACCGGGTTCTGGAATAAAAGCCTTGCGGATCTCTTTTCCGTCCTCGCCGCGAATCGGAATATTCTGTAGATTGGGATCTGAGGATGAGAGACGTCCTGTAGCCGTGATTGTCTGGTTGAATGAGGTATGAATATGTCCTGTTTGTGGATTAATCAGTTTGGGCAGCGCATCGATATACGTTCCGATGAGTTTCTTTAATCCTCTGTGTTCCAAGATGTCTGCAATGATCTCGTGTTTGTTCTTCAGTTGCTGTAGCACTTCTTCGGAGGTGACATACTGTCCTGTTTTGGTTTTCTTGGCTTTCTCGACAATCTTCAGTTTATCAAACAAGATTTCTCCTACTTGTTTGGGAGAGGCGATATTGAAGGGTTCACCTGCCAGTTCGTAGATACGGTTCTCCAACTCCTGCATCCTATTGGTAAAAATCCTTGACGTTTCGTTCAATGATTCTGTATCGATGCAAACACCGTTCATCTCCATCTCAGCCAAAACGGGCACCAGTGGCATTTCTATTTCATAGAACAAATGGTCCACGCCTGCTTCCTTCAGTTTTGGTTCCAGCACATTTTTTAGTTTCAGGGTGATGTCTGCATCCTCACAAGCATATTCATACACTTCGGTAGGGGAGAGGTCACGCATGGATTTCTGGTTCTTTCCCTTCGGACCGATCAGTTCATCGATGTGTATGGTTTGATATCCCAGCAGCGTCTCTGCCATGTAGTCCATGTTGTGTCTGAGTTCGGGTTGGATCAGATAATGAGCGATCATCGTATCCCACATCTTTCCCTGGAGTGTCACCCCATAGTTGTGAAGCACCTCTAAGTCGTACTTGATATTCTGTCCAACCTTTAAAATTTTCTCGTCTTCGTAGAGTGGCTTAAATATGTCAACGATTTTTTGTGCTTCTTGACGATCGCTGGGAATGGCTACATAGAACGCCTCATTTTCTTTCACAGCGAAGCTCAATCCCACCAATTCTGCCTCCATGGCATTCGTTGATGTCGTTTCTGTGTCTAAAACGAGAATTTCATTTGTCCTAAAAAAGTCATATAATTTGCGTGCATCCTCCTCATTGTCAATGAGTTTGTAATTTGTGTTAACGTTTTTTATGGAAAATCCTGCGGGTTTTTGCTCATTCCTTTCCCCTTGTTCGGCAAAAAAGCCAAACAAATCGGGTTGCGATTCTATGTTTTTTGATATTTTTTGTGGTTTATTAAGAAACTTGTCGGCAAGGGTTCTGAACTCCAGTTCGGCAAAGATTTTCTTCAGAGCATCCTCGTTGGGTGCCGTTACCTTGAGTGCATCCATATTCAGTTCGATGGGAACATCTCTCCGGATGGTTGCCAGGAACTTCGACATCTTGATATCCTCAACGGCTGCTTCCACTTTCTCGCGAAGCTTCCCTTTGATCTGACTGGTGTTGGCCAGCAGGTTCTCCACACTACCGAACTCATTGATGAGCTTCACAGCTGTCTTCTCTCCCACACCCGGACAACCAGGGAAATTGTCGGCAGAGTCTCCCATCAATGCCAATAGGTCGATCACTTGAAGAGGGGAGGGGATGCTGTATTTGTCACAGACCCCCTGCTCATCCAGAACCTCATATCCTCCTCCATGACGTGGCCGATAGATGAAGACATTCTTACTCACCAGTTGACCGTAGTCTTTATCGGGCGTGAGCATATAGGTGGAAATGCCCATTTCACCGCTCTTTACGGCCAGTGTACCAATCACATCATCCGCCTCAAAATGATCCACTTGAAGGATGGGTATGTTCATGGCAGTTAGGATATCCTTGATGATTGGCACAGAGGCCCTGATGTCCTCCGGTGTCTCCTCACGCTGTGCTTTGTATTCGGGAAACGCATCGGTACGGAAGGTGGGGCCGTGGGGATCGAAAGCCACTCCCAGATGGGAAGGCTTTTCCTTTTCTAATACCTCATGCAGGGTGTTACAGAATCCCATGATTGCCGATGTGTTCAAACCCTTGGAATTGATTCGCGGGTTTTTCATAAATGCATAATAAGCCCGATAAATGAGGGCGTAAGCATCTAAAAGAAACAATTTATCCATAAAATATCTAATTTTCCGCTCAAAATTACAAATTCTTTTTCATTAATCCGAATAATTTACGTAATTTTGCATGAAATTTCCAGAAGCATGGAACTATTATCGCAGATAACCTTGCCCATTCAACGTGAATTAGATGATTTCATCACCTTATTCAATACATCGTTGACGCACTCTGACGGATTACTCGGACAAGCTTTGTCGCATATCCGTAACAGGGTAGGGAAGCGTATGCGCCCCATGCTGATCCTACTGATAGCGAAGAACTATGGGGGTGTGAACGAATCAACGTTGCATTCTGCGGTGGGGTTGGAGCTGCTTCACACAGCCAGTCTGGTTCATGATGATGTCGTTGACGAAGCTCGTGAACGCCGTGGTCAGGCTTCTGTCAATGCCTCATTTGATAATAAGGTGGCGGTGCTGGTGGGCGATTACATTCTATCCACCGCTCTCTTGCATGTCAGTTATACCCATAACGAGCGGATCTTCGTTCAAATCGCCGAATTAGGACGTTCTTTGGCTAAAGGAGAGATCCTACAGCTAACCAATACCGACGAGAACGGGCTTTCTGAAGATAAATATTTTGAAGTCATTCAGAACAAGACGGCCGCCTTGTTTGAGTCCTGTTGCGTGATTGGTGCTATTTCTGCGGGTCAGCCGTTATCCGCCATAGAAGAAGTCCGACAGTTTGGACATAATATTGGTACCATCTTCCAGATCCGTGATGATATCTTTGATTATTACGAATCTGCGAACATCGGTAAACCCACGGGAAATGATATGGCCGAAGGTAAGCTCACCTTACCCATCCTCTATGCCTTGAACACTACCCAGGATGCCCAAATGATTGCCCTGTCGAAGAAGGTGAAAGAGGGTAGTGTAACCACTGATGAAATCCATCAGTTGGTCCGTTTTACCAAAGAAAATGGCGGCATCGACTATGCCGCCAAGAGAATGGATGAATACAGCAAGAAATGCTTTGATTTCATCGATAGTCATGTGTCTTTGCCTGATGTGGCAGAGGCTTTGCGTGCTTACGTGGCCTTTGTTTCCAAACGTAGCATGTAGCTTGTTAGAAGAATTTCACTTCCTCTCCTTCTATTTCCGACAACAGCATGTTGGCTAAGCGACTTGTTCCCAAACGGAACCACTTGTTCGTCAGCCATTGCTCACCCAGCACCTCTTTCACGATGGTATAGTAGATCATCGCATCCATCACCGAATTGATGCCGCCAGCGGGCTTAAAACCGATCAGGATACCGGTTTCATCATAATATTCCTTGATGGCCTGACACATCACATAGGCTGCTTCTGGAGTTGCTGATATCTTCTCCTTACCTGTACTTGTCTTGATGTAGTCAGCACCTGCATACATCGATAGAATCGAGGCTTTCTTGATGTTTGAGGCCGTCTTCAGACATCCTGTCTCCAAGATCACTTTCATGGCTGCATCGCCACAGGCTTGTTTCAGTTCGCTGATATCGTCGCAAAGGGTTTCATAATCACCACTGAGGAACTTACCTACCGGCATCACGATATCAATCTCTGTGGCTCCGTCTTTCACAGCCAGCATGGTTTCTGCCACCTTCACCTCGATCAATGCCTGAGAGGACGGGAAACTACCGGAAACACAGGCGATTTCCACTCCGTCAACCTCCAGTGTTTCGGCAACGGTCTTGGCAAAGCAGGGATAGACGCAGATAGTGGCCACATGGGGAAGGTCGGCATATTGCTCATCGAACTGGTTCACCCTTTCTGTGAACGCCATGATGCTCTCATCAGAATCGGTCGTTTTCAACGATGTCAGCTCGATGCTTCCAAAGAGGAATTTCTTCACCTCCAGCGTATCGTTCTGGGGTACTTTCTCGGCAATGATTTTCTTCACTGCGGCGGCCACTTCTTCGTCATTGACGTTACAATCGTATTTGGCTAATGCCTGTTCGTACTTGCTCTTCTGGGGAGCTTTGTTCATGTCTGCCATAATGTGAGGTTTTAATGATTGTTTATTATGCTTTTAGTTTTGGATTCTCCAAGTGTCTGGTACGGTCGCGGAAGGTTTTCTTTTCGAATGATTTCTTCAGCTCAGCAGTGAGATCCACGCCTGTTTGATTGGCCAGACAGATCAATACCCAGAGTACATCGGCCATCTCTTCTCCCAAGTTGGGATCCTCTCCGGGTTTGAAGCTTTGATCACCGTATTTGCGGGCGATGATCCTTGCCAGTTCACCTACTTCCTCGGTAAGACAGGCCATGTTGGTGAGTTCGGAGAAATAGCGAACACCGTACTCTTTGATCCACTGATCAACAGCCTTTTGCGCTTCTTCTATGGTCATATTCTATTGATAAAGATCCCGACAAAATACAAAATGATAAAGATCAGCAGCAGGGCACTCAACAATCCAGTGAAACGGATGTTCTTTCTCTCTTCTTCAGGATACTTACGTATGTTGCACCATCGATAAGTGCGGTAGATCCATAGGGGAATCATCAGTACCAAACCAATGAATTGGATGATCATCCCTAAGGGGAAATCGGCAAAGCGCCACAAGGCCCAACCTGCCAGGAACGTGAGGGCTCCGACATTGTGGATGGATTCGAGGTTTATCTTCATATTATTCTTTGTTTTTAGTATCCATGCAGATAGTGACGGGGCCGTCGTTTAAGAGCTCTACCTTCATATCTGCTCCGAATTCACCCGTCCCTACGGGTTTCCCCAATGCTTCGGAGAGCTGCTTACAGAAGGTTTCGTAGAGTGGGATAGAGTGCTCGTGGGAGCCTGCTCGGAACCAGGAGGGGCGGTTTCCTTTCTTGTAGCTGGCATAGAGTGTGAACTGGCTTACGACTAATGCCTCGCCATCGATATCCAGGATGCTTCGATTCATCACATGATTCTCATCATCAAATACCCGTAGTGCTGAGATCTTTCTTACTAACCATTCCACATCTTCCTGACTGTCCTCTTCACAGATGCCTAATAGGATCAGGTACCCTGCGTTAATCTTACTTTTGACCGACCCTTCGATCGTTACGCTGGCGTGATTGACTCTTTGTATGACTGCCCTCATTCGGTTCTTAATTTTCAGCAAAGTTACAACATTATTTTGATATTGCCAAATTTCTACCATCGATTTTGAGCAGAACTGTCAAAGTTTGTGTTTTTCTGATGACAAATGACAGATGACAGTTAATTTATTTTGCATGTTAGAATAGATTAGTATTATATATATTATAATATATATAATACTAATACTCTTTATACGCTCTTTTTCAATTTCAATTAACTGTCATCTGTCATAACTGTCATTGGTATGTACAAATGTTTAAATTGTCGAGACGTAATCTCTTATGCTTGAACATTACGGATTCAAACCTCATGTATTACGGCTTCTATTCCTCAGTCTGGTTGTGAAAATGACCGTAGATAATCTGCGCCTTAGATGCTCCTATGACGGCCGATAGCTCTTCAAGGTCAGCCTCACGTATTCGTTTGACCGTTTTAAGGGCATTTAGAAGCCCGTCACGCGTTTTTGGCCCTATGCCTGGGATGTTGTCCAGCTCTGAGTGTAACGCGCGCTTAGAGCGCTTATCTCGATGGAATGTGATGGCGTATCGATGTACCTCATCCTGTATCCGTGTGAGCACATGGAACAGTTCTGAGTCGGTTTTCATTCCGATGACAACTGGTGGGAAACCGAAAAGCAGTTCGTTGGTACGATGGCGGTCATCCTTGGCCAGTCCTGCTATCGGGATATTCTGTTTCAGTTCGTCTTCCACCACCTGTCTCACCACTTCCATCTGTCCTTTTCCGCCATCTGTAATGATGAGGTCGGGTAGGGGAGTTTGTTCCTCAATCATCCTGCTGTATCGCCTTCTGACCACCTCCTGCATGGATGCATAATCATCTGGGCCCACCACCGTTTTGATATTGTATTTGCGGTAGTCTTTTTTCGATGGTTTCATTCCCTTAAACACCACGCATCCAGCTACAGCATCCGTTCCAGAAATGTTTGAGTTGTCGAAACATTCAATCTGATAGGGCATTTTCTCCAGTTTCAGTGCATTCTGCAACTCTTTCATCAAGCGTGTTTGCTTCTGTTCGGGATTCAGTTTTTCTGCTTGTTTCAGACGGTCGAACTTATACTGTTTCCCGTTCATGATGGAGAGATCCAACAGCTTCTTTTTGTCTCCTCTTTGAGGTACCGTCAGGACAGTGTCTTTGATGCCTGTTTCTAATTCAAACGGTACGATAATCTCTTTGGAATGACTTTTCACCTGCTCCCTGATCTGGATGATGCCCAAGCTTAAAATCTCCCCTTCGCTCTCCTCCAGTTTCTTCTTGAATTCGTAAGTAAAGGCCGCATTGATACTGCCGTTGGTGACATGCATATAGTTGACATAGGCCACTTTTTCGTCATCGGTAATGGAGAATACATCCACATCATCTATTGTATGACTCACTACCTCGCTCTTTCCTGCGTAGGTTTCCAGTGCCAGATATCTTGTTTTGTACACTTCTGCCTCTTCAAACCTGAGCTCCTCAGCTGCCTTCTGCATCTCGTCATACAACAATTTCTGCACGGCTCTGGTATGTCCTTTCAGAATCTCGTGCGCTTGTGCGATGTTATTTTGGTAGTCTTCGTATGTCTGTTTGCCGATACATGGCGCTTCGCAATTATGGATGTGGTACTCCAGGCACGGCTTGAATTTCCCTCCTTCTACACCCTCTTTTGTAAGAGGCAGTCGGCAGCTTCGTGGCTTGTACAATTTCTTGATCAGGTCCAATACGGTGTACATGCTTCCGATATGACTGTAAGGACCGTAGAAGGTGCCGTATTTTTTGTTGATCGTCCTGGTCTTGAAGATGCGTGGGAATTGCTCCTTCGTTACACAAATACTGGGGTAGGTCTTCCCGTCCTTGAGTAAGATGTTGTATTTGGGTTTGTATTTCTTGATCAGACTATTCTCCAGCAGGAGGGCATCCTCTTCGGTGTTCACCACCGTGTAGGTGATGTCCCAGATTTTGCTAACGAGTACTTTCGTCTTGTACCTATCCACTTCCTTGTGGAAATAAGAAGAAACACGATTCTTGAGATTCTTTGCCTTACCAACATAGATAATCACTCCGTTCTCATCATAGTATTGGTAGCTGCCCGGTTTGGCGGGCAGACTACTCACGATCCCTTGGAGCTTTGCTAATCTCTTCTCGTTTTCTTCTTTCGTCATGATTCAAATGGTCTGTCTTACAACTTCTTACCAGCTCATTGTTTCACGTGAAACAGTTTGCTCCTACACTTTAATCAATGTGGTAATCTCGGTCTCGTCACCAAATACGTCCCTGCCGTGTAATCCTTCATCAGTGATCTCGATGATGAAGTTGGTGTAGATCTTTTTGGGGTTGAATTTCTTCACCAGGTCGAAGGCCGCCTTCATGGTACCTCCAGTGGCGAGCAGGTCGTCGTGCAGCAGAACGATGTCGTTTTCATCGATGGCATCCTTGTGGATTTCAATAGTGTCAGTACCGTACTCTTTCTCGTAACTCTCCTGAACGGTTTCGGCTGGAAGTTTTCCCGGCTTTCTGCACAGAACGATGCCGGCCCCAAGTTTTACGGCTAAGGCTGAAGCCATCACGAACCCTCGGCTTTCGATTCCAACGATTTTGGTGATACCTTTGTCTTTGTAGATTTCATACAATTCGTCTAGCATGATTCTGAGGCATTCGCCATTTTTGAACAAGGTGGTCACGTCCCTGAAGTTGATGCCCTTCACAGGAAAGTCCTGGATGCATCTTAAGTTTTCCAATAGAATCTTGTTGTTCATTTTGATTGATTTTTAGATATTTGTATATTCTTTGTTTCACGTGAAACATTATCTTCCCAAGAGTACCAACAGGACGTTGATGTCACTGGGGGATACACCTGGGATACGACTGGCTTGTGCCAACGTCTCGGGTTGGATTCGGTTCAGCTTCTGCCGACACTCGGTAGAGAGAGACTGGAGGGAATCATAATCAAACCGTCCTTTGATTCTGATATTCTCCAACCGATGCATCTTGTCGGCAATGATCCGTTCTCGTTCAATATAGCCAGCATATTTCATTTTCACCTCTGCCGCCTCGATGACTTCCTCACGTCGGTTGGGGATGGAATCGAAGAGTGTGGCGAGTTCGGGAATAAGACCAGCAAGTGTGTGGAGTGTGATCTGCGGACGGCCGATCAAGTCGATGGTCTTGCATCCTGCACGAAGGGGTGTGGTGCCCAACGATTCCAATTGACTGTTGATGTCCTTGGCCTTCACGGGCGTCTCCTGACAGAATCGGATAATCTTCTCAATCTCGTTTTTCTTTTGAATCCAACGATCCAGCCTGTCTCGTTTCGCAACCCCTAACTCGTAGGCTTTTTCTGTGAGTCGTGCATCTGCATCGTCTTGTCGAAGCAGGATACGGTATTCGGCGCGAGAGGTAAACATCCGGTAGGGTTCATCCACGCCTTTGGTTACCAAGTCATCGATGAGTACGCCTATATAGGATTCATCACGATGCATCACGAATGCATAGTCTTCATCGTTCCTGTTGGCGGCAGCCACATAACGTGCAGCATTGATGCCAGCCACCAGTCCTTGTCCTGCTGCCTCTTCATAGCCTGTCGTTCCATTGACTTGTCCTGCGAAGAACAAGCCACGAACCTTCTTCGATTCCAACGAATGTTTCAGTTGGGTCGGGTCGAAGAAATCATACTCGATGGCATAGCCTGGACGATATACTCTGACATCCCTTAATGCTGGAATCTTCTTTAGTGCTTCAATCTGCACATCCATCGGCATACTGGAGGAGAATCCGTTCAGATACATTTCGTTTGTGTTTTCCCCTTCTGGTTCCAAGAACAATGGATGACTTTCACGATCAGGGAAGGTGACAAGCTTGGTCTCGATGGAAGGGCAATAACGCGGTCCGATGCTGTGAATCTGTCCGTTATATAGCGGAGAGTCGGCCAGTCCGGAATTCAGGATCCGATGTACTTCAGCGTTGGTGTTGAACGTCCAGCAGGGGAGCTGTTTGAGTGGAGTAGGGACGGTCATGTAAGAGAACCGTGTATGGGCTTCCTCACCTGGTTGAATCTCTGCATCTTCAAAATGTACGGAACGTTTGTCGATTCTAACAGGCGTTCCCGTCTTCATGCGTGACGAAGTAATCCCATGACGGGATATGCTCTCCGAGAAATGAGCCACAGCGGGTTCCGCTATACGGCCTCCGGCCACCATCTTTCTTCCGATATGCATCAGACCATTGAGGAATGTTCCTGCCGTAATCACGATGGCCTTGGCATGCAATTCTGCTCCCCAAATGGTCCTCACCCCAACAACCTCACCCTGTTGCACTAACAGCTCGTCGGCCTGATCCTGCCAGATATCTAAATGCTCGGTTTCATCCAGTCGGCTCCTCCATGTCCAGATGAATTTTTCCCGATCACATTGAGCTCGCGGACTCCACATAGCTGGTCCTTTTGAGCGGTTCAGCATGCGGAACTGGATGGCCGTTGTATCCGTGACGATACCCATTTGTCCACCCAGTGCGTCCACTTCCCGCACAATCTGTCCTTTGGCGATTCCACCAACGGCGGGATTGCACGACATCTGTGCGATCTTATTCATGTCCATCGTCACCAGACAGGTTTTAGCCCCGATATTTGCTGAGGCGCAGGCTGCCTCGCAGCCGGCATGCCCGCCTCCAATGACAAGAACATCATACTTTAATACCATATCTATTGTATTTATCCGATGCAAAAATACAAAAACTTTTGGAAACACCATCACGAACCAACCAATAAGTTGTTTTATTCTTTTTGATAGATTGTGGAATGTGGAACATTCCTCCTCGTTCCTCCGTTCGCCTTAACAGACATCATCATGGGTACAAAAAGCACTTTTTTCATCACCAAATAGACGATTTTTATGGAAAATACTTTGAGTTCTCATTAATTTATGGTATATTTGCAAACCATTTATGGTGAAAAATACTTATTATAAGGTATTGCTCATCCCGAAAATTGCTTTGGCAAGATATATCTTTTTCTGATTATGATCGATTCTAATAAATAGAAGTCTAACAATTAAATAATTTAAAATCAATCATTTATGTGGTTAATCAATTCATCTATTGGTAGGAAAGTGGTGATGTCGGTTACTGGCGTTGCGCTTATCCTGTTCCTGACGTTCCACTGTTGCATGAACGTCGTTGCCTTCTTTTCTGGGGAGGCTTACAACATGATTTGTGAATTGCTGGGTGCCAACTGGTATGCTGTGGTAGCAACACTGGGATTGGCAGCCTTGGCAGTCATTCACATTGTCTATGCTTTCATCTTGACGGCTCAAAACCGACGTGCTCGTGGTAGCGAGCGCTATGCGGTGACCGACAAGCCCGAAAAGGTGGAGTGGGCAAGTCAGAACATGCTTGTGCTGGGTATCATCATCCTGCTGGGCTTGTTGCTGCACCTGTTCAACT
>OCTX012250124.1_pt1 | contig 12763 bp, 9 predicted proteins | sample 1539691 | NCBI WGS metagenome assembly OCTX01 (sample SAMN02144231, study PRJEB22623) | gut metagenome | biome: sheep rumen | host: Ovis aries | place: New Zealand
AGAATTGATCCTGTATTTCAGGAAGAAGGGCTCCCCGTGGTCTTCTCTGGCGATGTTCTCCAATGGATAGAAGAAGCTGTGGAAGAACCGTTGAATACAGGACATCTCATGATTGCAATTTCGCAGATACAAGAAAGGAAATAGAGATCAAAAGCACACGGTTCCAGGAACGTTGTGCATTAGATGGGATATATATCGTGGGTCAGGGGACTTTGACCCACTCAAATTTCGTATCTTTGCCCGCATGTTTAACTTATTAATGAAAGGAATGAATAACAGCTGTAGTATCAACCAAATGTGGGTCAGAGAACCGCATCCCGGTGATCAGGAGTCCCGGTGATCATAGGGGTGAGACTGTCATCCCGACATAGCAAAACAGGGGGTACGTTTATAACGATGCCTTCTAACACTCGTTCTGATGCCTTGCATGAGTGTTGGAGATGCCTTGCACGAGTGTTGGAAATGCCTGTTATACCCCCATAGCAGGCATTCCTTACTGTCGTGCAAGGCATCGATAACCATGTAAACAAGCATCTTGGCGCTGCTTGCTTTACTTGAAGACCCTTTGTGCGAACTGGGTGAGGTAGATGCGCCAGTTGCGCCAGATGTGCCCACCCTCGGTCTCGACATACTCGTAGGGATAGCCCTTCTCGTCGAGATACTTGCGCAGGTCGGCATTCTGCTGGTAGAGGAAGTCGGTCTTGCCGATGGCGATCCAGTAGAGCGCGGGCTTGGCGGCGAAGAGCCGTGCCAGTTGCTGCTGTACCTGAGTGTCTGTGGTGAGCCGCTCGTAGGTCGACTGCTGCGGGTTGCCGCCCATGTGTATGGCTGCCGAGAAGAGTCCGATATAGTTAAAGGTGTCGGGGAACCGCTTCGAGGTGGCGAAGGTGTGGGCACCGCCCATCGAGAGTCCGCAGATGGCACGGTTCTTCTTACCCTTGGCCACCTTATAATGGCTCTCCACGTACTTCACGATGTCCATGAAGCTCTCGTCCATCGTGGCCACGGGCTTCTGGTCTACGCTGCCACGGAAGGACGGCTGGTACATGCCGCGGCTCCACTCGCCTGGGGCTGCCTGACAGTCGGTATTGCCGTTGGGCATGACGACGATCATGGGCTTGGCCTTGCCCGTGGCGATGAGGTTGTCGAGTATCTGCGCGGCACGGCCGAGTTCACTCCAGGCGTTCTCGTCGCCGCCAGCGCCATGGAGCAGATAGAGCACGGGATAGTTCTTGCCCTTGTCGTAGCCGGCAGGGGTGTAGATGGTCATGCGACGCTGCATCTTCAGCGTCGTGCTGGGATACCACACCTTCGCAAGGTCGCCGTGGGCCACCTCATTCACACGGTAGAGGTCGCCCTTGTCGCCTTTCTCGTCGCTGACGATGAAGATGTTTGAGAACGACATGATGTCGCGGTTGACATAGACGTTGGCCGGATCCTTCACACCCGTCATGCCGTCGATGTTGAACGTGTAACTGTAGAGCTCCGGCGCGAGCTTCTGGGTGGTGTAGCTCCACACGCCGTCCTTACCCTCGGTGAGCGCAGCGACGCCGGGCTGCTCGACGGTGCCGAATCCAGGCACCTCCTGCTTCGTGGGAGCGAGGAAGTCGCCTGTCACCTCGACCTTGACGGCCTTGGGGGCAAAGAGATTGAAGGTCACTGTGCCGTCCTTGTTGACGACGGGCGATTGTACGTTGGCACTCTGGAAGAGTTTCTCCTGTGCCGAGGCGCTGAGGCAGAATGCTGCCAGGGCCACTGATAGGATAGTCTTTTTCATTATTTTTACTTTTTTACCTTTTTACTGTTTTACCTTTTTACTGTTTTACCTTTTCAACAGTTTCATTTGTCCCTGCGGCTTCATCACATCGTTCACCTTTTCCGTGCCGGCCTTGACGGCTGCAGGCAGCGTGGCCTTGATGTCCTGAGCCGAAGCAGCCACGAGGAACTGGTACTCACCCTCGGCGACGACCCAGGCAGAGGCAGCCTCGTCGAACGAGGCGAGTTCTCCGGCCTTCACGCTCAGCGTCACGGTCTCACTCTCGCCCGGCTTCAGCAGTTTCGTCTTGGCGTAGGCCTTCAGTTCCTTCACGGGCTTGTTGGCAGCCTTGTTGTCAGGGGCCGAGACGTAGAGTTCCACCACCTCCTTGCCTTCGCGGCTGCCGCTGTTCTTCACCACCACGCTCACTTCGTAGCCATCGCCTTTCTGGGCAATCTTCGCGTCGCTGTAGTCAAAGGTGGTGTAGGAGAGTCCGAAGCCGAAGGGGTAACTCACGGGCACGTCGAACGAGTCGAAGTAACGATAGCCGACGTAGATATCCTCCTCGTAGTCGGTCCAGTCTACATTCTTCACATTGCCGCGCTCCACGGTGTTCATGAAGTCGAGTTTGGCCGTCTGGTCTACAGGGAAGTTCTTGGAGGAATAGACGTCGGTGAACTTCACGGGCCAGGTCATGGTGAACTTACCCGAGGGCGACTGCTTGCCGCTGAGCACGTCGACCACGCTGTTGCCGCCCTCCTGTCCGGCCTGCCAGGCGCAGAGGATGGCGTCGGGCTGCTCCTTCCAGGAGGCGGTCTCGATGACGCCGCCGATGTTCAGCAGCACCACCACCTGCTTGCCGGCCTTGTGATAGGCCTCGCAGACCTGGTTCAGCAGGGTCCGCTCGGAGTCGCTCAGGTTGAAGTCTGTCGACTTGCGGTCGAAGAACTCTCCCGAGATACGTCCGATGGTCAGCACGGCGATGTCGGCCTTGGCGGCCTGCGCCTCAAGTTCGGCTGGCGTGAACTGCTTCTCGGCGGGCAGGCCGGCGGGCAGGAACCGCATCATCATGGCCTTCTGCTTGTCGGTCTTCTCGATCTCGGCGATCTCGGCCTCACGGGCCTTGTGATAGTCTGCCCAGAACTGTTCGTAGGCCTGCTTCAGATCGTCTGAGACGGTATAGCCGCCGTTCTTCATGCCGTCGAGCAGCGACACCACATAGGCATGGTTCACATTGCCCGAGCCCGTGCCGCCAGCGATGAACTCATAGGAGGTGTTGCCATAGAGGGCCACGTTCTTGATGCTCTCGGCGAAGGGGAGCGCCTGGTTGTTCTTCATGAGCACCATACCCTCGGCGGCAGACTGCCGGGTGACGGCAGCGTGGGCCTCCAGGTCGGGCTTGTTGGAGTATTGATAGCCCTGGTAGCGGGGCGTCTTCTCGATGAGGTTGAGGATGCGGCTCACGTTGCGGTCGAGGTCGGCCTCGGCGAGTTTACCGCTCTTCACGCCAGCCACGATCGAGTCGTACTGTGCCTTCTTTCCCGGCTGCAGCATGTCGTTGCCTGCGGTCATCTGCACGGCGCCGTCCTTGCCGCCGAACCAGTCGGTCATCACCGTTCCCTCGTAGCCCCACTCGTCGCGGAGGATGGTCTGCACGAGGTCCTTGCTCTCAGAGGTGTATATACCATTAATATAATTATACGAGGTCATCACCGTCCAGGGCTTGCTCTCCTTGATGGCGATCTCGAAGCCCTTGAGATAAATCTCGCGGAGGGCGCGCTGGGAGATGCGGGCATCGTTGCCCATGCGGTTGGTCTCCTGGTTGTTGGCAGCGAAGTGCTTTATGCTCGTGCCCACGTCGTTCTTCTGCACACCGGTGATATAGGCACCGGCAGTCTTACCTGCCACCACGGGGTCCTCAGAGTAGTATTCGAAGTTACGGCCACAGAGGGGGTTGCGCATGATGTTCAGGGCAGGAGCCAGCAACACGTCGGCTCCATACTCCTTCACCTCCTCGCCGATGGCCTGACCCACCTCTTCGATGAGTTGGGTGTTCCAGGTAGAGGCAAGCAGGGTGCCGATGGGGAAGTGGGTGCAATAGTAAGTGGCGGAGTCACCCTCGCGGGTGGCGTCGATACGGAGTCCGGCAGGACCGTCGGCCAGTACGATGGCCGGGATGCCGAGCGAGTCGAGGGGATAGGTGGTACCAGCGGCGCCAGGCACGAGGTTCTTCGTGGCGCCGATCACGGCCTCGTCGCCAGAGAAGCCCTGCATACCCGTACCGATGACGAAGTGGGCCTTGTCTTCGAGCGACAGCCGGCTCATCACCTCCTCCTTGTTGATCACGCTTTTCGTCACACTCTTGTCTGTGGCAGTACAGGCCGCCATCAGAGCGGCAGTTGCCAATACGCATAGATAGGTTTTTTTCATACTCTTCTCATATTTATAGTTCGAGATGGTGCAAAGTTAGTGCATTTTGTCCATATTACCAAAGAAAAAGGAGGAAAATCTGTGTAATCTGTGGCTTTTTTATTACCTTTGCAGCAGAACTATAAAGTAACTGCGCAATGAAGATATTCGCTATCGGCATGAATTATGCCGCACACAACCAGGAGCTGCACGGTACGCTGAAGCGGCCTGACGAGCCAGTGATCTTCACCAAGGCCGACTCGGCGATACTCAACCAGGGCAAGCCCTTCTTCATCCCCGACCACCTGGGGCGCATCGACTACGAGACGGAGGTGGTGGTGCGCATCTGCCGCTTAGGGAAGAGCATCCCCCAGCGCTTTGCCCACCGCTACTACGATGCCCTCACGCTGGGTATCGACTTCACGGCGCGCGACCTGCAGCGGAAGGCTTCCGAGGCCGGTCAGCCCTGGACCATCTGCAAGGGCTTCGACGGCTCGGCCGCCATCGGCGAGTGGATCCCCAAGGAGAAGCTGCTGAAGGACCCCGAGGCCGTCTGCGAGGCCTCAGGCCTGCAGGCGCTCCACTTCCACCTCGACATCCAGACGGCTGAAGACCGCGAGCACGACCGTCCGGGGCGCACGGTGCAGGAGGGCTGCACCAGCGACATGCTCTATACCATCGACGAGATCATCGCCTACATCTCGCAGTTCTTCACGCTGAAGACGGGCGACCTGCTCTATACCGGCACGCCTGCCGGCGTGGGACCCGTTCATATCGGCGACCGCCTCGAGGGGTGGCTTGAGGGCCGCAAGGTGCTGGCATTTAACTGTAAGTAATTTCGAGGAAGGAGTGAGAGATGAGGGTGTTCGGAGTGTTTAGGGTGAAGCCGGAGGAGCGCATGCAGGCAGCGGTGGCGCTGATGGTCATCGTGGCGCTGAACGCCCTGTTTATCTGGCGCCTCCACGAGCTGTTCCTCCAGCCTGGCTTCGGACCTTACTGGAAGGCCTTCGAGCACGAGCTGCATCTCTCGGGCTACGACCCGTACACCTACCTGACGGTGACAGACTGGGACGTGGTCTACGAGCCCCACCGCCATCCCCTCTTAGCCTTCCTGATATGGCCGCTGTGGCTGTTGAACCAAGGGCTGACGTGGCTCACGGGGGTGAACTGTGTACAGTACGTGGTGGCCCTGCCCGTCATCTTCTGCTCGTTCTACTCCTATATCTTCCTCTACCGCATCCATCGCGAGGTGGTGGGTCTGCACCGCGACGATGCCACGCTGCTCACCATCTGCGGCTTTGCGATGGCCTACCTGCTGCTGTCTGTCATCGTCCCCGACCACTTCACCGTGTCGATGTTCCTCCTGCTGCTCATGCTCTATCTCTCTGGCATCTGCATCAGGCGACGGCGCGAGCTGCGCTGGTGGCAGTCGGCCCTGCTCTTCATCCTCACCGCTGGCATCACCCTCAGCAACGGTGTCAAGGTGTTCCTTGCCACCCTCTTTGTCAGTCTCAAGCCGCGCCTCTTACCCCTTGCCAAAGCCTTCATCGTGCCCGCCGCCCTGCTGTGGGGTGTGGCTGTATGGCAGCACCACGCGTTTGTAGAGCCCCGCGAACAGGCCCGCGAGGCAGTGAAGCAGCGCAAGGCCGAGGCGGTGAAGGCACAGGTGGCACGGATGACCCCCGACCAGCGGGCACACTTCAAGGCGAAGCAGGCGCGCCGCGAGGCAGTGCTGCGCCGCCAGGCCGCCAAGACGGGCAAGCCCATGGACGATCATGGCTATCTCCGCTGGACAGACATCACCACCTCGCGCTGGCAGACGGTCTACGAGAACCTCTTTGGCGAGGCCATGCAGTTCCATCGTCAGCACTTCCTCGAGGACACCCTCGTGGGGCGCCCTGTGTTTGTGCCTTATCTCTCTATGTTCAGCTACGTCGTCGAGGCACTGGTGGTGGTGCTCGCTCTGTTAGGGGTGTGGGCCGGCCGGCGGAGCAGGTTCCTGTGGCTCTGTCTGTCGTGCCTGGCCTTCGACATGGTGCTCCACCTGGTATTAGGCTTCGGCATCAACGAGGTGTTTATCATGGCGCCCCACTTCCTGTTCGTGCTGCCCATCGCCATGGGCTATCTGGTACGGGGGCACGGGGGTTCGAGGGCGCGGGGCCACCTTGTGCGCCTCCTCATCACGGCCCTGACGGCCTATATGCTCACCTACAACGGCATCCTGCTCACCCATTTCCTCCTCTCTCCCATCAACGCCACACTCTGAAGCGTCCCGCACCGTTATTGACTATGAGTGCCTGAATCGGCCCGTCCACTTACTCAGACGGTGCCCCACCGACTGGGCGATATGGCGGAACTGGCCATAGCGCAGGTTGAGCCATAGCTCCTCGAGCGAGTTCCCGATCTTGATCCAGGGATGGTTCCAGCCGTTGGCGCGATAGAGGCGGTCCAGATAGGCCCTGTTCTCTGCGACGCCGTCAGGATGGACGAGCGGGAAGTCCAGCTCGTGGCGGCCCATGGTGAATATCCGCCGGATGCGGTGGGGGGTGGTCTTTAGTTCGGCCGAGAAATGGGTGGAGTCGCCCGTGAGCCCGATGTTGTTGATCTGGTTCTCGCGGGGCATGATGGCGAGGCTGTCGTGCAGCAGCATGTCGGCCCAGTAGATGGTCTCGAAATACGCCTTGCCGCTCTGGCTGTGGTCACGAAACATCTGCAGCATGTCGCTGCGCAGGTGGCGCTCCCTTGCCACGCGCTCCAGCTTTGCCAGCTTCTCCGGGTCGTGCATGAAGGCGTAGGAGGGGTCCCATCGCTGCGCCACGCGCCGCCACGAGGCCCAGCCCCAGATGGAGAAGGCGGTGGTGAAGAAATAGCTGTCGGTCCCGCAGTCACGTGTCTGCTCGTCGATGTTGAATCCTGCCACCATCGAGATGCGCTCGTCGTGCTCATAGCGGTCGAGCATCTCCTTGCAGAAAGGGAAGAACGACTGCGACGGCACCACATCGTCCTCGAGCACGATCACCTTGTCGGCCAGCGAGAAGGCCCACTGGTGGGAACGGAAGCCCGAGGGGTCGCAGCCCTCGTTGTGGTCGAGGTAGCGGCGGTGCACCTCGCACTGCCAGTCGATCTGCGCGTCGCTGCATATCTCGCGGCAGGCCTCGATGCCCTTCATGTCGCGCTCGCCCCGCGGACCGTCCTGATAGAGGAAGAGCTTCGAGGGTCGCGCCTGGCGCACGGCCTCGAACACCTGTCGGAACGTGTCGCTGCGGGTGAAGAACAGCAGCAGCACGGCGATATCTGTCTTTGCAGGATACTTCATCATCACAACTTATTATGTTGCAAAGGTACGAATAAGCGAGCGAAATACCAAATTTATTTGAGTATTTCCGAGCGGGATTAATTGCTTTCGGTGAGAGTCTGTGTAATCTGTGGCATATAAATTTGGTATTTCGCTCGCTTATTCGTACCTTTGCAGGCGATGACAAACGAAGCATTACGCCAACGATACAATCCCGACGGCTCGCTGCTGCGCCGCCAGCAGATGAGGATGCTGGAGATCCTGCTCGAGGTCGACAGGATCTGCAAGCGGCATGCCATCCCCTACTGGCTCAGCAGCGGCACCCTCATAGGAGCCCTGCGCCACGACGGCTTCATCCCCTGGGACGACGACCTCGACATCGAGATGCTGCGCTCCGACTACCTGCGCCTGATGGCGGTACTGCCCCGGGAACTGCCCGACTGGCTGGCGCTGCAGAACGACCAGACCGACCCCAACTACTTCTACTTCTACGCAAAAGTGCGCGACCGTCGCTCACGGATGCTCGAACAGAACGGCTACGACCGCCTGTGGCGCGAGCAGGGCATCTACATCGACATCTTCCCCATGGAGCAGCACCCCATCTGGCTGCACAAGCTCACGGAGAAGAGCGTGGGCCACATGTATAAGATCTGGCGCACCAGCACCGACGACACGAAGGCCATCCGCTCCGTCCGTCGCATCTTCAATTTCAATAACAAGATACTCTTCCCCTGTCTCCGTTCCCTCCTGCGCCTCCAAAGTATTCTCACTCCACACTCCGCACTCCACACTCCACGAAAAAAACTCACTGGGTCACGCAGAACCGTCCCTGTGATCACCAGCGCCATGGGCATCCCCTTCCACAACCCGCGCTACACCGATGAAATCTTCCCCCTCACCACACACGTCTTCGAGGGCCACGACCTGCCTGTGCCCCACGATGCCGATGCCCATCTGCGCCACATCTTCGGCGACTACATGCAACTGCCCGACCTCACCAAGCTCGCCCTCCATGTAGGGAAACTTGAATTCTTCGACGACGCCCAGTAAGTAATCATCTATAAACTATAAACTGTAAACCGTAAACCGTAAACTGTAAACCGTAAACCGTAAACTACAATCTCCCCTTTACAAACCCTATGATCTCTTTCAGGATCACGACCCCTGCCAGCCGCATCACGGCGTAATACATAACAGCCGCCATCAAGACCTTACTGATGAACAGCACCCAGAGTTTAAGGTAATCGCCTGTACGCTCGGACATGCCGCTTGCTACCGTAGGGACGCAAGAACTAAAACCGCAAACCGTAAACTCAACAACATATCCCGTGACGACCATCACCGCGGCAGCAGCCAGGGCGAAGGGCACGACATCCTTCAGAAACGCCCCGAAGCCGTAGCCCATGAGCCGCCCGACGAACCACTGCCACACGAACACCCAGGCGATGTTGAGCGCCGTATAGCCCATCACCATCGCGAGGATGCCCTGCGACTTCAGCACAAGCAGCAGCGCGATCTGTAGCACGCCCAGCGCCACCGTCCCCCAGAGGAAGATATCACTGCGGTGACGGCTGATCACCGCGTCTGTCAGCAGCGTCGACAGGGGCATGAACGCACCGCTGACACACAGCCACGGCAGCAGCGAGGCAGCGAAGGCCCACTTCTGACCGATGGCCAGCACGATGAACTCGTGCGACACCATCGCCAGCGCGAAGAGCAGGGGGAAGGCGATGAAGGCCGTGAAGCGCACCATCTTCCGGAGCACCGCCAGCTGCCGTGCCCGCTCGTCGGTGAGACCCACGAGCACCGTCTGGTCCACCTGCCGCAGCATGTTCGCCACCAGCGACGACCCCTTCGTGCTCCACTGGTAAGCCTGGTTGTAGTGACCCGTGCTCACCCTGCCGTAGTAGCGCCCCAGCAGCAGGTTCATCACGTTCGCGTTCAGCTGCGTGAAGATCGCCGAGAGCATGATCCTGAAGCTGAAGGGGAAGAGTCGTTTGAGAGGAAGGAGGAATGTTTCGTGGAGGGTGGAGGGTGGAGTGTGGTGGGAGAAGAGCGTAGGCCGCCAGGAACTAAAGTGCCACATCAGCCCCGTATTCACCGCGATATACATCAGATACTGCGTCGCCAGGGCCCAGTAGCCGAAGCCCAGCGCCGCCATCGTCACGCTGACGAGGCTCGACGAGAGGGTGGCCGTCATGCCGCACTTCGCTATCTGCTTGATCTGCATCTGCTTCGTGAGCCAGGCCGACTGGGCGATGCCGAAGCTGGAGAGCACGAACCCCAGGAACATATACCGGCTCAGGGCGACGAGCGCAGGCTGGTGGTAGTAGTCGGCGATCAGCGGCGCCGCCAGCCACAGGACCACGTAGAGCAGTGCCCCCGCCACGATGTTAAACCAGAACACGGCGTTGTAGTCCTCATGGCGCGGCTCCCGCAGGTTGATCAGCCCCGTCTTGAAGCCGCTCGACTGCAGCTCGTTGGCAATCACGGAAAACACGGCCAGCATCGCCGTCATACCGTAGTCCGACGGGTCGAGCAGCCGTCCCAGCACGATGCCGAAGACCAGTCCGAGCAACTGCTGCACACCGTTGTTCATCCCGCCCCAGAAGAGCCCCTTCGCCGTCTTCTCCTTCAGTGATTCCATGTCCTGTCTGTCTCTTTTATCACAAATAATACTGGATACTCATCTGGGGGTCAATCCGCCTGATGCCGTAAAAATCATATTTGTCACCTAAGCCCTCTGGCTTCTTCAGCGACATGACAAAAAAGTCTATCTGTAAGCCTATACCGACGTTCTTCGAAAGCATATATTCGAAGCCCGTCTTGAACATAGTTCCAACTCTGCCCGTAGAGCCATCATCATTGGCGTACACTCTCAGTCTGGAGTCGGTGGCGCTCTCCTTATAGTGAGTATAGCCTATGCCAAAGGAGGAAGCCCAACGCCATTTCTGACCCAGCATCACACTGGCAACGATACTCGGCCCAAAGTAGTGCATCCGTATATCGAATCCTTCGTCAAACGAAGTGCCATAGTAGAGGTAGTTCACACCTATGCCGATACCACTTCTCCAGAGATGCTGATAGTCGGCACTCAGCGAGAAGCCGATCTTCGACTTATACAACGCTTTGAAAGTCTCTATCTCTGAGACAATCCATGCCGGACCGGCTCCTATCCTCAGGACATTTCTCGGGTTGTTCAACCGTCGGTCACGGACATCAGTTATCATCTTGCTGGCCCGCGCCTGAATCAGGTCATCCTCGTACGCTTCCAGACTATTGAGGGTCGATCTGGTGTCTGCCGTTATCAGACTGTCCGGCATCAGGTATATAGTTCCCTTGACACGATGGCATGTGCTCCCATGGAATCCTGGATATTTATGCTCGTCGATGTGAAAAGCATTACCCCCGCTTTCTGCAGTCTTTTTGATGGCCAGTGCCAGCATATTGGGGAACAGGCAGTCTTTCGTAGGTGTCAGCCCCCCGTCCTTCACCTTTACAGTTCCTATCACCCGTGCCGATGTAGGCACTGCCTCAGCCGTCCTAAATACCATGACAGAGTCAGCCGAACGGGCTGGAAGATGCTCAGTAAGATCAGCCGAAACTATCGGGGCAGTCTGACAACTCATAAGCAAAGCCCCTGCAGCAATACATGAGATTACCGGGATCACGGGGACGATTCTCCTGATCACTTTTTCACTCAACGCTTCTTTATCTTCTCTTGGCATATTGTTATTACGATTGTATCTGTTGCAAATATACAAACTTATTCTGAATACTCCAAACATTTTCACGAAAAATGATCAGAAGAACCGTCCCCGTGATCTTTTGTTTTCTTAAGGGATTGCTATATACCCACTCTCCTCAATGATGTCATCAAGCTCACCTCTGCTTAACTGATAGAAAAGCTGGTAGGCTGTAGAAGCCCTGTCGACATCACTGCGCACACTGGCTACGACATTCGTTATGTATGGATAGGTTCCTTCTTGAATAGATTCCCTATCTGGTTCGACATAATCGACAGCAATTGTCTTTACGGCGTCAGAACGGACAATATACTTGTAGTAATAATAAGGTGTGTAGCAGATACCATTCTCATCGTTGGTAAGCGTTTCATAGGGACTTATCATTGTCCACAATTGCAGTTCCCGCCATTCAGGCATCGTGAGCCCTTTCATCACCACTGTCTCCATTTTCTCCTGACTACCCGAATTGGCATTACGAACGTATGGCATGATGGGGGCATCCTTACCACCCACCTGCTTCCAATTGGTAATCTCACCCATATAAATATCCTGGATCTGTTTGATGGTTAGATTCTTCACAGGATTATTGGCATTGACAATAAATACAAACGCATCCTTGGCGATGTGGCTTGACATGAGACTTACGCCTTTCTCCTCTGCATACTTTTCCTCGTCACGGGATATGCCACGGGCGGTGATAATCAGCTCATCATTACCATCAATTAGTTCTACAAACGACTGATGTGTATTATTATTCAACCAAAATCTCTGAAAGGCCTTACGCTCCTCTTCGGAAATATTTGACCAAAAAGGATACCAATCCGGTGCGATCTTCCAGACGAGATAGTAGGTTGATTCAAACATCCAATTGCATTCGAGACCAAGTTGCCTGAACAGTAACAACGTACGCAATGGCTCAGTAGAGTCAGAGCCGTCAGTCACAGGAGCATTTCCCAATGTAAAGACAGTTGAGGCTATTGGCACTTGTAGGGTATCACTGTTGATCAGGAAAGGAGTCACTTCTATAGGATCCGTATCTTCACAAATTGAGTCACCTCTTTCGATAATGGGGTCAGGATTAACGGGAGACGGATTAGGATCCGCATTATTTTCATCACCCCCACACGCGGCAAATCCAATTGCAATGAGCACAAGAAAACAAGAAGAAAGAATCACCGGGACTCTAACGCTCACCAATAATACAAGTTTATTCCTCATAATCAAAACGCCTTTGTCGATATATACTGATAATACGATTCTACCTAAGTAATCACAAAAATGAGAAAAGACTGCATGGGAGTGCAAGGAAATTGTGAATTGTTAACCATTCGAGGGCGTCTTTGTGTTTGCTTAACATTTAGGTTTGTCCTTCGGCGGATCATGCTCACAAAGTGTCAGACACTTTGTGAGCAGACCTCACTCAATCTTTTCATCCCATAAGACTTCGTACACATTCGGATCTTTTATGCTATACTTTATTCTAAATTTATCTCCGATTCTGCACTTTATAGATTTAACAGAAACCCTGTGAAAATATTTCTTTTCATTTACATAATA
>OCTX012218501.1_pt1 | contig 12761 bp, 8 predicted proteins | sample 1539691 | NCBI WGS metagenome assembly OCTX01 (sample SAMN02144231, study PRJEB22623) | gut metagenome | biome: sheep rumen | host: Ovis aries | place: New Zealand
CTGGTCATCTGCTTTATCCTGGGCATCGGATACTGCTGGTCGGTCCTGCAGACCCCCTTTGTCCAGGCCCTCGGAGATGAGAGCATCACGGCGACCGTGGCCCTGACCTACACGCTCTGTGTCCTCTGCTCCACCACCTCCCCGACCATCCTGGGCGGCCTGACGCGCCGGCTCAGGACAGACCGCCTGGTCCTGATCGGAGCGGTCCTCTTCGGCGCAGGCAACATCCTGAGCGGCTATGTCGTCAACATCGCCATGCTGCTCTTCGTCTACGGGATCATGACCGGTGTCGGAACCGGTCTCATGTATCCCACCCTGATGGGCTACTCCGCCTCCGCCTTCCCCGAAAAACAGGGATCGGCCTCCGGCCTCTTCGCCGGGATCTACGGCGGCTCGGCCATGATCTGGTCCCCCGTCCTGGCCAACATGATCGCCGGACGGGGCCTGAGGATCACCTTCACCGTGATCGGCCTCCTCTGTCTGGTCGTCTGCGTAGTCTGCGCCCTGATCATCAAACCGGTCCCGGAGGGCTACATCGAGTGGAAAAAGAAAAGATCCGGCCTGGATCAGGCAGCCCCCGGGAAAAAGGCGGACGCGCAGACCGGGATCCAGAAGGTTCCCGATCTCAACCGGGGACAGATGGTAAAAACCAGTATGTTTTACGTGGCGGCTGTGACCTTCGCCTTCGGACTGACCTCCGGCATGATGGTCATCAGCCAGTGCACCCAGATCATCACGCGGACCTTCGGCATCGAGCCCACCAGGGCGGCCCTCTACGCCTCGCTCCTGTCCTGCATGAGCATGGTCGGCAGGATCCTCTGGGGCGCCGTCACGGACCACACGGATAAATACGTCACCCTGTGCATCATCTGTGCCATTCCCGTCGCGACCATGGGCCTTCTGTCCACCTCCCCCTCCATGGGGATCACGGTCGCCTGCATGGCCCTGACGGCCCTGTGCTACGGCGGCTTCGGCGGCACGATCACCCCGATCACAGCCGACCTCTTCGGCTCAAAGTACATCACGGAAAACTACGGCGTCATGTATTTCATGTTCGGTATCGCAGGCCTGATCGGCCCCCGGGTCGCAGTCACACTCAGCAGAGAGGGCTCCTATGCACCTGCCTTCCTGGTCGGCTGTGTCCTGGCCGCCATTTCCCTGGCCGCCGCCTTCATTGTCCGCAGCAAGGTCAGGAGCAGCCAGAAAATGTGATCAGTTCCCGCAAAAAAATATCTGCCAGGCAGCTGACCGCAACTGATCTGCTGACACTTCCTGATCCGTGAAGCGGGCCTGTGCCCGCCGCCAGTCCCTCCCGGGGCCGGCGGCGGGCTTTGCGGCGTTATGCAGGATCCCGCTTCGCGTGCGGTGCGCGCCGTTCCACTCGGGTTTTTTCGCTGGAAACTGCTCAAAAACATCTCGAATTTCAGGACAAAAGTCCATCACCCATTCCTGTCGGATTTATGTATAATAAGTTATTATCCGCGCAGCACTGGACCCGGAATTGCACCCGGCCGTTGCGACGGACTTTCCGTCTGCAAATACCCTCCTGCCTCTCACAGAGGGCAGAATCACCCGATACGGCACTACAGCTCCGGTTAAGTGACCAGTTTTTTTAGAAACGGGGGAATCAATCCTATGAACAGTGCAGTCATGCCAGCTCAGTACAATGAGATGATTGAAAATGACCTCTTCCGGCAGACAATGGATCTGGTAGATGATGTCGTCATGATCATGGACACGGACACCAGGATCATCTTTGTAAACAAAGCCTATGAAAAGACCTACGGGATCGATCGGTCCAGGATCATCGGCCGGCGTCTGCAGGATGTAGAGGGAGACACGCGGGCGATCGAAGTCATGAAGACAGGCATCCCCGCCTTCCACGAGGTGGAGTATCTCAAATCTGTCAACGTAGACTCGGTCGGGGTCTCCGCCCCGCTCACCTACGAGGGAAAAACCGTCGGATGTATTTCCATCTTCAACAATGTGTCCAACTACATCAAACTGGCCTCCAAGCTCCGCCGGACCAGGGAGATGGATGAATATCTGCAGGAAAAGCTCCTGGATCCCGAGATCATACGCCACGCCCAGAACTTTGTCACGGTCAACCCCTATATGAAAAGGGTCCTGGGCCTGGCCGTCAAGGTGGCACAGACAGACGCGACCGTCCTGATCCGCGGTGAGAGCGGGACCGGCAAGGAGATCATGGCCAAGGTCATCCACTCCAACAGCCGCAGGGAAAAGGGTCCCTTCATCAAGGTCAACTGCGCGGCCATCCCGGACAACCTGCTGGAGAGCGAGCTCTTCGGCTACGTGGGCGGCGCCTTCACCGGAGCCCGCCGGGAGGGAAAGCCCGGCAAGTTTGAACTTGCGAACGGCGGCACGATCTTTCTGGATGAGATCGGCGACATGGATTTCAACATGCAGGCCAAGCTCCTGCGAGTGATTCAGGAGCGGGAGGTCGAGCGGATCGGCGGCAACAAGTCCATCCCCCTGGACGTGCGCATCGTCGCCGCGACCAACCAGAACCTGGAAGACCTGATCGAACAGCAGAAATTCCGCCAGGACCTCTACTACCGCCTCAATGTCATCGAGATCCGCATCCTGCCCCTGCGCAAGCGCCGGGAGGATATCCCGGTCCTGGTCCACTACTTTGTGCGCAAGCTCTCCGGCGAAGACCTGGCGGTCACGCCCGGGGTCATGGATATCCTGTCTGCCTACGACTGGCCCGGGAATGTCAGAGAACTGCAGAATGTCCTCGAGCATGCCTGTATCATGCGGGACGGGGAAGTGGTGGATGAGCTCTGTCTCCCCCAGAACCTGCGACCGGCTGACGCGGAGGAGCGTAAGCCCCGGGCCTTCACCGGCAGCTACAACCTCAGGGAGATGACGGAGCGGCTGGAGAAGGACCTGATCGTGCGGGCTCTGCAGAAATGCAGGACCAAATCCGAGGCCATCGACATGCTGGGGATCTCCCGCAGCAGCTTCTATGAAAAGCTCCGGGACTATGAGATCGATCCCGACAGGATCGAAAAGGACAAGGGGGCGGATAAGGATAAAGACAAGGACAGGCAGCAGACCGCCCGGAAGTCCTGAATGTGTTTTAAAAACAAACACCCCCCTGCTTTTGTCTGAAAAACAAACACCGGATCCAGTCCAAAAAACAGACACTCCGGTTCAAAATGATCTGAATATTGAAAAAATGCACTGTAAAAACAAGGAAAAGCGGCCGAAGGGCCGCTTTTTTTGTGCTCTGAGGATTTGGCACGGAGATTGCTTTATAACCTGGCAGAAGGCTGAAACGGCCCTGCTTTGAAAGAAACAGCGGCAGATGTTTGAAGTGATCTGTTCCGGTTTTGTGTTGAAGGCAGCGACAAAGCGCTTCGAATCACGAGGCTGACCGGACTGTAACTGTTTGACAATGGAGGAAGGACATGGAGCTGCTATTGACACCCTGCCGGATCGGCGGAGTCACCATTAAAAACAGGGTGGTCATGACCGCAGCCAATCTGGGCTGGTGCTACGGCGGATACGTGACGGACAAGGTCACCGCCTTCTATAAGCGCAGGGCGCAGGGCGGCGTCGGCCTGATCATCGCCGGAGCGGCGGGGGTCGATCCGGTGCGGGTCAACAAGGTCGGCATGATGCAGGTATATGATGACTGCTTCATTCCCGGTCTGCGCAAACTGACGGAAGCCGTCCATGAGGAGGGCTCAGCCATCTTTTTGCAGCTCATGCATGCGGGGGCCTATGCCCGCCAGTCCGAGCACAACGGCCTGCAGGCCGTCGCCCCCTCCCCCCTGCAGAGCAGCTTTACAAGGGAAGAGGCCCGAGACCTGTCCCGGGAAGAGATCCGGGAGATCATCGAGTATTTTGCGGACGCCGCCATGCGGGCCCAAAAAGCCGGATTTGACGGTGTGGAGCTGATCGGAAGCGCCGGCTATCTCATCGCGGAATTCCTTTCCCCCGCGACCAACAGGCGGACGGATGCCTACGGGGGATCCACCGAAAACCGGACCCGCTTTCTGATCGAGGTGATCGAGGCGGTCCGGGAAAGGGTCGGCGATACATTTCCGGTCATCGTAAGACTGTCCGGTACGGATTTTGTCCCGGGCGGCAACGGTCCCGAGGAGGTCGTCCGGATCGCGAGACTGATCGAGGGAAAGGTCGATGCCATCAACGTCACGGGCGGATGGCATGAGAGCCGGATCCCCCAGATAACCTACAACGTTCCCTACGGTATGTTTTTATATCTGGCCCACGCGGTCAAGGAGGCCGTCTGTGTGCCGGTGATCGGCTGCAACCGCATCACCGCGGAGGTCGCAGCCGATGCTGTCCGCCGGGGGGACTGCGATTTTGCCGGAATGTGCCGGGCCCTGATCGCAGATCCGGATCTGGTCCGGAAATACACCGAGGGCAAGGTATCCATGATCCGCCCCTGCCTGGCCTGCAACCAGGAATGCCTGGAGAGGATCTTCCGGGCGGACTCGCTGGGCTGCGCGATCAATCCGTCTGTGGGGCGCGAAGGCAGTACCCTGCAGTACAGGGACTCCGGGGCCAGGATCCTGGTCATAGGAGCCGGTGTCAGCGGCCTCGCCTATGCGGCCCGGGCCTCAAAAAACAATCAGGTGACCGTCCTGGAAAAGACGGATCAGGTCGGAGGCAGCGGCCAGCTGGTCGCCAGACTCCCCTATAGAGAGGATGTCAGGAGGTATATCAATTATCTGTTTTTGTCCTGTATCGAAAACCGCGTGGAATTCCGCCGGGGAATCAGCGCGGACGCGCAGATGATCGTGAACAGCTTGTTGGAAGGGAAATATGACAAGGTGGTGATCGCGACCGGAAGCCGGGCCAGAACAGATCTTTACCCCTGTTCACCTGATGCCGAAGTGATCTCTGCCGAGGACTGTATCCGCATGGACAGCATCCGCAGCAGCAGGATCGTCATCATCGGCAGCGGTTATAAGGCTGTGCAGACCGCACAGTACTGCCGCAAGGCGAGAAGTCATTTTCTGGAGCGGCGCAACTTTCTCCGCAGGTATGATCCTGACTCGGAGAAATATGCCTCCGCGGCCATGAAATGGGACGAGGAGGAGATCACCCTCCTCGCGGCAGGCAAAAATGTCGGGGGCGGTTTTGGCGGGAGTACCCGATGGATGATGATCGAGGAGCTTCGCCACAGCGGCATCCGCGTGATCCGGGAAGCCGGGGTCAAACGGATCGAAAAGGGCGGTGTTGTCTATGAAAAGGACGGCCGCGAACTGCTGCTCCCCGCAGACCTCATCGTCATGGCCCGGGAATGGGAGCCTGATTCTCTCCCCGCCCGGCTCAATGACATGATCCTGCCGGAGGAAAATCTCACCTTCTCCCCGAAAAAGGAAAAGGACCTGCAGACCAGGATCGCGGTCATCGGAGACGCTCGTCATCTGGGACGCATCTCGGAAGCCGTCCGGGACGCTTTTGCCACATCCATGATGTACAGGGAGGAGCAAAAGGAAGCCGCTGCCGCTCCCTGATACGCAGCACGGACAAAACAATGAACCTTACCAAAATGAACCTTACCATACAGAAGAAAGGAGTATACATGTTTAACGAATATGGCCTTACCGAGGAACAGCTGGACCTGAAAGCATTTGCGAAGGACTTCGCGGAAAATGAGCTGAAGGAGGTATCCAAGCAGGTCGACCACGACCACTCGGCTTTTCCCATGGATGTTTTTAACAAGTTCTGTGAAGCGGGATTCAATTCCATGTTCCTGCCGGAGGAACTCGGCGGACAGGGCCTGAGCACCCTTGACGTCGTCCTGGTCAATGAGGAGTTCGCGAAAGTCGATGCAGGCTTCATCTGCAGCGCGACCACAGGCGAATTCGGCATGGAGGCCATTCTCCTGTATGGCACCGATGCACAGAAGAAGCTCTATGCGGACTTCATCCTCCAGGGTAAGCTGGGTGCCTTCGCACTCACAGAGCCCGGATCCGGTTCCGATGCAGGCAATACAAAGACCACCTACCGCAAGGACGGCGATGATTTCATCATCAACGGCCAGAAGTGCTTCATCACCAGCGGCGGGATCGCCGATGTCTACACCGTCTTCGCAACAAGCGATCCTGCTCTCGGGACAAAGGGCATCAGCTGCTTCATCGTGGAGCGCGACCGCAAGGGCGTTTCCACCGGCAAGCCCGAGGACAAGATGGGCATGGTCCTCTCCAATACGACAGATGTCATTTTCGAGGATGTCCGCATCCCCGCAGACCACCTGGTCGGCGCCGAGGGGCAGGGCTTCAAGATCGCCATGAACTGCCTCAACAGGAGCCGCGGCGTCAACTCCTACGGCGCCCTGGGCATCATGCAGCGGGCTCTGGACGAAGCCGTCGAATACGCCAAACAGCGCGTCACCTTCGGCAGACCCATCATCAAACACCAGGCCGTCCAGTTCATGCTGGCGGATATGAAGATCGCGGTCGACACCTCCAGGACCCTGCTCTATCACTGTGCCCGCAACTGCGACGCCGGCAACTTTGATCCCACCCTGGGCGCCGTCACCAAGACCTTCCTGAGCGATTCCTGCATGAGAGTCACGGAGAACGCCGTGCAGATCCTGGGCGGATACGGCTACAGCCGCGAATATCCCGTCGAAAAGCTCATGCGTGACGCCAAGCTCTGGCAGATCTTCGAGGGCACCAACCAGATCCAGCGCATGGTCATCGGAGGGAATCTTGCCCGATAAGGCTCCCGGCTTTGCAAATGCCGTTCGATCATTGATCACTTTTGTACATGATGTCGCTAACCGTTTTTGCGTTTTTGCAAAAGCGCTATAGAGTTTATAGTCAGCAACCATTATTATTTTTCAAGGAGGTACATTATGCCGAAGAGACTGGATGGAAAGACCGCACTGGTAACCGGAGCTGCAAGAGGACTGGGCCGCGCCTATGCGATCCGCCTGGCGGAACTTGGCGCAAATGTGGGCGTCATTGATATCGACCTCAAGTCCTATCAGGCCTTTGAAGGCGAGGCCAAGCTCATGACGGCCGATACCACTATGGATGAGTGCCGTACCCTGGGCGTCAAGTCCGCAGGCGCGGAAGCGGATATCACCAACCGCGAGCAGGTCTTCGCCGCTGTGGCAAAGATCGAGGCGGAGCTCGGCCCCATCGACATCGTCGTCTGTAACGCCGGCGGCGGCATGGGAGCTCCGGACGGCAACAAGGCTGCGGATATCAACTGGGAGCAGTTCTATGCCGTCACAGAGAGAAATTATTACGGCACCGTCTACACCTGCAACGCAGTCGTCCCCGGAATGATGGAGCGCGGCTACGGCAAGGTCATCAATGTCATCTCGGTCGGCGGTCTCGTCGCCAACAGTGACGGCAGCTATGCCCACTACGCTTCGGCCAAGGCAGCCATCCGTCAGTACACCATGCTGCTGGCCCAGCAGGCCGGCCGCCACAATGTCACTGTCAATGCCATCGCCCCCGGCTTCATCGCCACCGGCCGCCTGATCGAGAACTACAAGAAGGCCGGCGAGGGCACCTTCCTCCGCAACGTCGCCATGAAACGCTTCGGCACCGTCGAGGACTGCGCCAATGTCATCGAGTTCCTGGCGACAGACCTCTCCTCCTATGTGAACGGCGCTATCATCGAGGTCACCGGTGGCACAGTCGGCAGAATGATCATGAATGAGCCCTCCGAGGCTTAAGCCTGCCGGTCATCAATAAGCGGAAGGATCGAAATCAACCCGAAAGCCAAACCGGAAGGAACAGACCTGCATGCGCCCCTCCCGGTGCATGCAGTCCAGTTCCATAAAGGTCGAGGAAAGCCACTGAGGGTCTTTTTGTGAAAGCCCCTGAAACAGCGCCTCGAATGAACCGGGTGTGAATATAACGAGGAGATGACTATATATGAACAGATGGGAAAAACTTGAAAAGAAACCCGCACCCATGTTTACAAAGAAATTCGGTCCCCTGAGCGGGATCCGCGTCCTGCTCAACGGCACGGTCGTCGCGGCTCCTTTCGCCGCAACCATGTTCAGTGACTTCGGCGCGGAGGTCATCGCCCTGGAGAGACCGAAGGTAAAAGGCGACACAGCCAGACACCAGAAGCCCCAGGTCACCAGCGGCGACAGGCACATCAGCGGCGCCTGGGCCCAGAATGCCAGGAACAAGCTCAGCTTTACCCTGGAGACCAACCTGGCCAAGGTCCCGGAGTCAAAGGAGATCTTCCTCTCCCTGATCAAGGAATGCGATGTCTGGATCGAAAATATGGTCTGGATCGAGAAGCTGGGCCTCAACGACGAGATGCTTCTGGAGGTCAACCCCAAACTGGTCATCTGCCATGTCAGCGGCTTCGGAACTCCCCGCTTCGGCGGAGAGCCCGCCTACCTGAGCCGGGCCTGCTATGATCCGCTGGCCCAGGCGGAATCCGGCTGGGGCCTGCTGCAGGGCTTCCCCGACAAGATGCCCTACTACGCCCAGCAGTATGTCGGCGACTACCTGTCCGGCCTCTTTGCCTTTGCCGGCATCATGATGGCCCTGCGCGTAGTCGAACAGACCGGAAAGGGCCAGATCATCGACAACACCCTCTGCGAGGCCTGGATGAGGGTCATGGATGACAACTATGTCCTCTGGAGCGAAATGGGCATCCAGAAACAGCGCCAGGGCATCAAGCAGTCCACCTACCAGCCCGCCGGCATCTTCGAGACACAGGACGGCAAATATATCAACCTCGGTGCCTACGGCAAGGGCCCCTACGAGAAGGTCATCAACGCCTTCGGCTTCGACGCCGACAAATACTCCTACGAAAAGGCCGGCGGCAGTGCCGAGGCCCTGGAGAGTGAAGCCGGCAGGGAGCTGGATCAGATGTTCATCGATTACTTCAAGAGCCACACGGCAAAGGAAGCCATCGATATCCTGCTCGAGAACAAGCTCGGCTGCGCCATCGTCAAGGACTGCAAGGACGTCATGGAGGATCCCCACTGGATCAAGCGAAATGACTGGGTGACCTACGAGGACCAGACACTCGGAAAAGAAATCACTGCCTACGGCTTCACCCCCAAGATGTCCGAGACCCCCGGCGAAGTCTGGCGCGGCGCGCCCAGACTGGGCCAGGATACCGAGGATATCATGACCAGGCTTCTGGACTATACGCCGGAAGAGGTCGCGGCTTTCCGGGGCAGAGGAATCATAGACTGACGTGGGTCTGCCGCTCAAGGATTTCCTGAGATTTATACGGCTTTTCCACAGTGAAAGCGTTGAAAAGCCCGGACAATGCCCGCCCCTCCCGGGGCGGAAACAGGAGATAAAAAATGTGTATCCGGAAACAGGAGACCGTACTGACACGCGCAGAGCAGCTCAGTCGGGACAAGGAGATCTTTTTTACATCGACAATCACCAGGATCATTCATGAGACAGCCCTGCTCTGTCCGGAAAAGACTGCGGTGGCGGATGAGAAACAGTTCCTCACCTACAAAATGCTGGATACCTGGAGTTCCCTGCTGGCGGATTATCTGATCCGGGACGGCGTCCGCCGGGAGGAGGTGGTCTGTGTCTATACTGGCCGCAATGTCTATGCCGTCCTGTGTATGCTGGCCATCTGGAAGGCGGGCGCGACCTACCTCTATATGGATGACACCTATCCGACGAGCAGACAGGACTGGATCCTGCGCTGCTGCGAGGTGGAGCGGGTTCTTTCCCTGCACAAGGTCCGCGAGCTCCTGCAGGAGTTTGAGGACCGGGCCGGGACGGACACGCAATCCGTCGACCGGTCCCGGCCGGAGGACCTGGCTGTGATCATTTTCACCTCCGGCACGACCTCCCGCCCCAAGGGAGTCATGCTGGAGCATAAAAACATTGCCGCTTCCATCAGCAATTTCGACCGCCAGCTCCTGCGGACACGGGACGTGGTCAGCGTATTTGCGGGATTCGGCTTCGTCGCCTCGATCTTTGATATCCTCTCTCCCCTGGTATGCGGGGCGACCCTTGACATCATCCCCGAGGAGACCCGGAGAAAGATCGATGCCATCGTCGATTACTGGAACGAGCGGCACATCACCATCTCCTTTCTTCCGCCCCACATGGCCATGAAGCTGATGGATATGGATGATGACCGGATCCCTCTGCACGTTCTGCTGGTCGGCAGTGAGCCGACCCGAAATCTGAAGAAAAAACCCTATCACATCCTGAATCTCTACGCATCCTCGGAAATGTGTGCACAAGTGACCGTATACGAGATCCAGGATGAACAAAAGCAATATCCCATTGGAAAGGTCGGTCCCAACCTCCGTTACTACATCGTAGACGAGGAGGGCCGGCCCGTCCCCAGGGGTACGGTCGGAGAATTGTGGCTGGCCGGTCCCCAGGTCTCCAGAGGCTACTGGAAGATGCCCGAGGAAACTGCGGAGGCGTATATTTCCAATCCCTTTACCGACGATCCCAAGTACGCGCGCCTGTTCAGGACAAAGGACCGCGTAAAAGAGCTCCCGGACGGGAACCTGTTCTATATCGGCAGGCTGGGCAACATGTACAAGATCCGCGGCTTTCGCGTTGAGGGGGGTGAAGTGGAGAACGCCCTTCTCTCCTGCGAAAAGGTGCGGGAGGTCGTGGTCAAGGCCTTTGAGGACCAGGGCGGAACCAATATCCTGTGTGCCTTCTGCACATCGAACGAGCCCATTGATCCCAAGGAGATCAAACGAAAGCTACGGGAATTCCTCCCCGGCTACATGATTCCGAGCGCTATCATTCAGCTTCCTTCTTTTCCCCGTCTGCCCAACGGCAAGGCGGACAGAAGGGCCCTGGAGGCACCGGCCCAGATCAACGACCACAAGCTGTTGGAAAAACTGTATTGACATTCAGGGTCTATCACGAATGAACCCATACATCCCTGCGCAGGCTGTACAGCTCATTTCGTGACAGCTCTTTCTTGAGGAGAGTTTCCGAGGAGGCAAAAGCCATGGCGACAAACGAATTAATGGAAAAAATGGAGATCTTTTTTGACGATGAGATCAATCAGTACCTGAAGGACCACGGCGGCGCCGCGGAGCCCGTGGAGATCAGAGGAAACGAACTGGTCATCCGCATGACGGGAGCCTGCAGAAGCTGCCTGTCCCAGAACGATACGGTCACCACCCTCATTCAGAGGAAGGTCGGCCTGGTCTTTCCCTTTATCAAAAAGATCTCCGTGACGGACGAAGTGAGCGACGAGGTCTACGCACAGGCCCTCAGCCTCTTCTCAGCCTACGCAAAGTAACCGGAAAGGAGAGTCAGAAATGGCAGGAATAGAAAAAGTACTGGTAGTCGGAGCCGGAACGATGGGCAGCTCCATCGCCCAGGTCTTCGCGGCAAGCGGATACAAGACAACAATGGCCGATATCAAGCAGGAATTCCTGGCCCGCGCCTATGAGAACATCGACAAGAATATCGCCGGCCTCAAGGAAGAGGGCCTGGCCGATGATTCCTATGCGGCCACGGTAAAGGCCAATCTCTCGGACGTCCTCAACGACAACATTCCCGAGATCGCAAAGGACTTCGACCTCGTCGTAGAGGTCGTTCCGGAAAACAAGGACATCAAGAAAAGCACCTACCAGATGCTCTCCGACAGTTGCAGAGAGGACTGCATCTTCGCCAGCAACACCTCCGGCATGGACGTCTTCTCCCTGACGGCGGACTTTCTGAAAAACCCCGGCCGCCTGCTGATCACCCACTGGTTCAATCCCCCCCACTTGATGAAGATCATCGAAGTGGTCAAGGGACCTCAGACCACCGACGAGGCAGCTCAGGCCGTGCGCGAAGCCCTCGAAAAGTGCGGAAAGAAGCCCGCAGTCCTCAACAAGTACATGCCCGGCTTTATCGTCAACCGCATGGCCACCTGCATCTGCCGCGAGCTCTACTACATGATCCAGCAGGGCTGGGTCAGCCCCCAGGATGCCGAAAACGCCCTCAAGTACACCGACGGCCTCCGCTGGAGCTTCGAAGGTCCCCTGGAGCTGTGGGACTTTGTCGGACTCGGCATCACACTCACCGTCGCGGACGACGTTATCCCCACCCTCTGCAATGACAGTGAGGTCTTCCCCCTCAAGAAAGAAATGATGGAGAGCGGAAAGACCGGCCTGCGCGCAGGCGAAGGCATGCTCAAAAAGTACGATACCGACCCTGCGGCCATCGACGCCTATATCAGGAAGAGAAACCGCCGCATCCTCACCATGTACAAAGTCATGAACCAGTTCGAGGCCGAGGATGCAGAATAAGTCACCGAAGACGTTTCAGATTGACTCATAAATGATCGCAGGAGTCAGCCCGCAGTTCTTCCCAGTGACCCGAAAGCAGACACTGACCGCCCGGCCCATCCGCGCCTGCCGGGGCGAAAGCCCTCTGCATATTCCGCAGAGCTCTCCGGCAGACGCCATCCAATACAAGAAAGGAAAAGTACTATGGCAATCGGAACCTATGAACAGTATATCGAGCGTATGAAAAAAATGCGTCCCAACGTATATCTCAACGGCAAGTGCGTCGACCGCATGAGTTGTCAGAACGACGGCGGCTTCTGGGTCATGAAGCAGTGCTATGACATCGCCAATGACCCCGCCTACGCGGATGTCTGTCAGGTCAAGTCCCACATCACCGGTGAGATCATCAACCGCTGCACCCATATCCATCAGTCGCAGGATGACCTGCTCAAAAAGCAGCTGATGACCAGACTGATCTGCCACCATGTCGGAGGCTGCATGCAGCGCTGCATGGGCACGGACGCCCTCAACGCCATCGCTGTCG
>OCTX012276125.1_pt1 | contig 12760 bp, 16 predicted proteins | sample 1539691 | NCBI WGS metagenome assembly OCTX01 (sample SAMN02144231, study PRJEB22623) | gut metagenome | biome: sheep rumen | host: Ovis aries | place: New Zealand
CTTGGCAGGAAAAAGCGCGCTACTTCTGTTCTTCCTCGCGTTTACCCGTGCATTATACAAAGACTTTTTCAAGCTGTCAAGTATGCATTCTGTAAAAAAGGAAAGGCGCCAGGATCCCCCTGTGAGCTGGGAAAGAGCGGCACGCATTCACACGTGCCGCTCTTGCATCATCATATCGTTCTCTTGAATCGTTCCGCAGCTTCCAGCTGTTCCTCCGCGCTGGCCAGGGTGGTGGCTGTGATGTTGTCGCCGCCATGAAGACGGGCCAGTTCCCGGCGCTGTCCTTCCCGATCAAGCTTTGTCACATCGGTATAGGTGCGTCCGTTCCGCTCTTCTTTGGCGATGAGGTAATGGCTGTCCGCCATGGCCGCGATCTGAGGCAGATGGGTCACGCACATGACTTGCTTGCCGCGGGAGACAGAGTAGAGCTTCTCCCCTACCCGCTGGGCGGCGATACCGGAAACACCGGTGTCGATCTCGTCAAAGATCATCGTAGCCACAGGGTCATGCTCGGCAAAGACATTTTTCATTGCCAGCATGATGCGGCTCAGCTCGCCGCCGGAGGCGATGCGGCTGATGCGGCCCAGCTCCTCGCCCGCGTTGGCCGACATGAGAAAGCGGATCTGGTCAGCGCCGTTGGCGTCAAAGCCGGGGTCGCCCTCCAGGGGTGCAAACTCCACCGCGAAGCGCACGGAAGGCATGTTCAGCTCCCGCAGCTCCCGAACGATGCGCTGCTGCAGTTCCTCCGCCGCAGCCTGCCGCTTCTCCCGCAGGAGCTTTGCTGCTTTGCGGCACAGTTTCTTCTGTTCTTCCAGCTCCCGACGGAGTTTGGCGCTGCGCTCATCGGCATATTCGATCCGATCCAGCTTTTCCCGGCACTCATCCAGATACGCGATCAGATTCTCTTCATCTCTGCTGTATTTTCGCTCCAGCTTGTTGAGAAGCGAGATCCGCTCTTCCAGCCGGTCATATTCCTCCGGAGAAAAATCCAAATTTTCCCGGAAATCCCGCAGGGTCTCCGCCGCATCGGAGAGAGAAAAGGCAGCCTCGTGAATAGAGGCGACCGTCCCTTCCAGCTCGGGAACCAGGGCAGCGGCTCTCCCGGCGTAATACTCCGCGTTTTCCGCCATGGAAACAGCGTTGTCCTCATTGGCATACAAAAGGCGCAGAGCCTCGTCCAACGCTTCGGTGAGCTTTTCGGAATTGCGCAGCAGATCACGGCGGGCAACCAGGCTGTCCTTCTCCCCCGCTTTCAGCTCCGCCCGCTCCAGCTCCGCGATCTGATAGCGCAGGCTCTCGCTGAGCCGCTCCTTTTCCACCTGATCCATGTCGAGCTGCTCCAGTTCCTTTCGGAGCGCCCGGTACTGGCGGTATTCCTTCCGATAGGCCTCGATCTCCGGCTGAAGCTCCCCAAAGCTGTCCAGATAGGCCATGTGGCGGCGCTCGTCCATGAGCTGCCGGCCGTCATTTTGCCCGTGGATATCCACAAGAAGCGCTGCCAGCTCCTTGAGCTGGGCTGCCGTGACAGGGTTGCCGCAGATGCGGCAGCTGCTCTTGCCGTCGGAGAGAATGCGGCGCTGCAGGATCAGTTCCTCCTCGGGATCGATGTCGTTCTCCCGCAGCCAGTCCTCCGTGCCGGAAACATCAAACACAGCGGTGACCAGAGCTTTTTCCGCGCCGCGGCGTACCAGTTCCCGGCTGACACGCTCGCCGAGAACGGCGCCGATGGCGTCGATGACGATGGATTTACCCGCGCCGGTCTCACCGGTCAGGATATTGAGCCCCGGCTCAAAACGGATATCCGCCCGTTCGATGACAGCTATATTCTCGATGTGCAGCTCATTGAGCATGGCAAAAGCCTCGCTTTATCTCAGCTTTTCGTAAGCGATGTCGTAAAAACTCTTGAGTCCCAGATCCGCCATCAGCGTGTAATGTGGGGAACGGCGAACGATGATCTCATCCCCGCCGGCCAGATCCGCCACCGAAATGCCGTCTACCGCAAGATAAGCACGGCGGCCGTGAAGGCGCTCCGCTGTAACGGTGACCGTCCGCTGGGGATCAAGCACGAAAGTCCTGGCGCCCATGACGTGGGGACAGATGGGACTGATGATGATATTCTCCGCCTCCGGCTCCACGATGGGGCCGCCGGCAGACATGGAATAGCCTGTGGAACCTGTGGGCGTGGAGAGGATGATGCCGTCGCCGGAGAACTGGGAGACCCGGTCCCCGTTACAATAGGTCGTCATGCCGATGCAGTCTCCGTAGCCGTGGAGCACCACGTCGTTCAATGCGTGGTCCCGACAGATGATCTCTCCGTTCCGCCGCAGCTCCACCTCCAGCATCATGCGTCTGGAGAGACGGTACTCCCCTTTCGCCGCGGGAACGATCCTGTCCAGGTCCTCCGGCTCCAGATTGGCCATAAAGCCCTTGGTGCCAAGGTTGATGCCCAGCATGGGGATGGACTCGCTGCGCAGCTGGCGGACCACGGAAAGAATGGTCCCGTCGCCGCCAATTACGATGGCAAGGGTACAGTCAGAAGCAATTTCCGCAAGCTTCTGATACTGCAGATCCGCGGGCAGAGCCTCCGGCTCGTCCTCGGCAAAAACAGGGCAGATAACGCAGGAAAAGCCTGCCTGCTCCAACATAGCCAGACAATCCCGGGTGAGCTTCAAATCCAGGTCCCGAAACGGATTGGGGCAGAGTGCGATCATAGGGATCTCCTCCTTCAAAACGCCTCGTGTGAGGCTTTCACCACCGCGGCCGGGTCTACCGGGTCCGCGTCAAATTCTCCGTTTTTCAGCCAACAGATGTACTCGATATTGCCTTCCGGTCCCCGAATGGGGGAATAATCCAGGCCCATGACAGAAAAGCCGATGGAAGGAGCAAAGTCCAGAATGCCCCGTACCACTTCTTCGTGAACGGCAGGATCCCGCACCACGCCTTTTTTACCGACCTCTTCCCGCCCGGCTTCAAACTGGGGCTTGATGAGGCAGATATAGTCTGCACCGGGTTTCAGCAGCTCTTTCACGGCGGGAAGCACCAGGCGGATGGAGATGAAGGAAACATCCATCACCGCAAGGTCCAATTCTTCCGGGATCTGCTCCCTTGTGATATAGCGCAGATTGGTACGCTCCAGATTTACGACCCGTTCATCTGAGCGCAGCTTCCAGGCCAGCTGTCCATAACCCACATCCACGGAATAGACCTTCGCCGCACCGTGCTGCAGCAGCACATCGGTAAAGCCGCCGGTAGAGGCGCCGCAGTCGATGCAGATTTTCCCTGTGGGATCCACTGGAAAGACCTTCAAGGCTTTGTCCAGCTTATAACCGCCCCGACTCACGAAGGGCAGAGCGTCTCCCCGTACCTCCAGCTTTGCCTCCGGGTCCACCGGCATGCCGGGTTTATCTGCCTTCTGGCCGTTCACATAGACCAGACCGCTCATCACAGTTGTCTTGGCCCGTTCCCGGCTTTCGGTAAAGCCACGCTCATACACGAGCTGGTCCAAACGTACTTTTTTCATATTCTCTTACGATTCCAAAGCTTTTCCGCGGCAGAGGCGATACTCTCGGCATCGATGCCGGCATCCCGCATCAAAAGCTTCCTATCGCCGTGGGGCACGATCCCCTTACCCAGATTCAGGAGGCGGACGCCGCTCAGCGCAATGCCTTTTTCAGCGGCCTGACTGAGCAGGCGGGAACCAAGACAGCCGGCAGCGCAGACCTCTTCCGCCGCCACGAGGCGACCGGTCTTTTGCAGCGAGGCCATCGTCAGGGGATAGTCCCTGCTGGCGATCAGATTGATTTTCACGATCTCCGCGGAGAGCCCGCGGCTTTCCAGGATTCGGGCAGCTTCCAGCGCCTCATTGACCATGACGCCGCAGCATACGATGGTCACATCGCTGCCCTCGCGGATAATCTGTTCAGCTTCCCGGGAGGCCAGGCGATATTCACCTTCGCCGCCGCGGGGATAGCGCAGCGCCACGGGGCCGGTCATGTCTGTGACCGCCATTTCCAGCTGCTCCCGGATTTCCGCAAAGGAGGCCGGGCACAGGATCTGCATGCCGGGGACGGTGCCCAGATAGGAAAGGTCGAAAATGCCGTGGTGGGTCTCCCCGTCACTGCCGACGATGCCGGCACGGTCCACACCGAAGACAACATGCAGGCCCTGCAGGGATACATCGTGGATCAGCATATCAAAACCACGCTGCAGGAAGCTGGAATACACCGCAAAGACAGGGGTCATCCCCTGCTTGGCCATGCCTGCGGCAAAGGCGGCGGCGTGGCCTTCCGCGATGCCGGTATCCGCAAAACGACCGGGGAAACGGCGGGCAAACTGGTCAAGCCCGGTTCCGGAAGCCATGGCAGCGGTGATCGCAACGATTTTCTTATCCCGCTCCGCAAGGGAGCACAAGGCATCCCCAAAAACTTCGGAAAAGCATGCCCCGCTCTTCTGGATCTCCCCAGTCACGGGATCAAAGGGGCCGACACCGTGATAGAGCTCGGGATGCTCCTCTGCATAGGAACAGCCCTTTCCCTTTTTCGTGAGCACATGGACGAGGACAGGCTTTTGCATTTCCTTTGCCCAGCGGAGCACACATTCCAGCTGGCAGATATCGTGCCCGTCCACCGGGCCCATATATTCCATGCCCAGCGCGCTCAGCATATTATCGGGAAGGACGCGGGATTTGACCCACTCCTTGACATTGTGATTGAAATGATAGAGCCCGGGAGCATGGGAAAGGGCTTCCCGGTAAAAACGCTTGAACTCAAAGTATCCCGGTCTCACCCGCATTTTCTGCAGCAGAGATGCAGTGCCGCCCACATTGGGGTCGATGGACATATTGTTGTCGTTCAGGATCACGACCATGGGTTCCCCGCTGGCAGCGGCGTTGGTCAGTCCCTCATAGGCAAGTCCTCCGGTCATGGCGCCATCGCCGATGACAGCGGCAACGCTGTAAGCCTGACCCTGGAGGGTCCTGGCCCTGGCCATGCCAAGGGCAACAGAGACCGAATTGGAGGCGTGACCCGCCACAAAGGCGTCATCCACCGCCTCGCAGGGCTTGGGGAAGCCGGAGATTCCGCCATACTGGCGCAGGGTGGAAAAACGTTCCCTGCGTCCGGTCAAAATTTTATGCACATAAGTCTGGTGTCCCACATCGAACACGATCCGGTCCTTGGCGGTATCGTAAACACGATGCAGAGCGACCGTCAATTCCACAGCGCCCAGATTGGACGCCAAATGGCCGCCGGTCTTGGAAACGTTCTCGATCAGGAAGCCGCGAATCTCTCCGCAAAGCTCATCCAGCACGTTCTCCGGCAGCTTCTTGACATCCTCCGAGCAGCTGATGCTCTCTAATATACTCAAAACAAAACCTCGTTTCGCCTGTATCTCAAACGGACATTCGAAAGAAAGCAGAAAATCAGCTTTTTCTCAACGCGAGGGAATCCGCCAGGGCATCCAGGAAAGCGGTGTCCGCAAACTGTTCGGAAAGTGCAGCCTTGGCTGCAGCTGTCAGCTTCAGGACCAGCGCTTCGCACTTCTTTTCCCCATACAGGGCCATATAAGTATTCTTGCTCTCTTCTTTGTCCGAACCGATCGGTTTGCCCAGTTCGCTCTCGGTGCTCAGCACGTCCAGCATATCATCCCGGATCTGAAACGCCATACCGAGGGCTGCACCATAACGGGCTGCAGCCTCTTCCTGGGCTTCCGTTCCGCCGGCAGCAGCAACACCCATCAGGCACGCGGCCGTCAAAAGTGCGCCGGTTTTGCGGCTGTTGATCTCATTCAGATCATCGGCGCTGAGTTCTTTCCCCTCGCCAAGCATATCCAGATACTGTCCCCCGCACATGCCGTCAAGTCCAACGGCGTTGGCCAGATGCATGGCGCAGCGGGCGCGGCGCTCCGCGACAAGCGCACTGCGCAGGATGGTGCCGAAGGCCTCCGCCTGCAGGGCATCCCCGGCAAGCGTTGCTGTGCACTCGCCGTAAACCACATGATTGGTAGGCCTGCCGCGGCGCAGCTCATCGTTGTCCATGCAGGGCAGGTCATCATGAATGAGACTGTAGGTATGCAGCATCTCGATTGCGCAGGCCACCGGCAGGGTCTGATCAAGATCGCCTCCGCAGACGCGGCAGAACTCCAGCACCAGGGTAGGCCGGATCCGCTTGCCGCCGGCGAGGAGGCTGTAGCGCATGGCTTCCGCCAGACCAAAGACGGGCGTATCTTTCGCGGAGAGAAACTGCTGATCCAGCGCCCGGTCCACAAGTTCTTTGTATTCCTTCTCCGTCATCTCAGGCCTCTTCCTCAAAGGGCAGCTCTTCCGGCTGCCGGTCAGCGCCTTTGCGCAGCTTTACAACCTTCTGCTCCGCGTTCTCCAGCATCTTGCTGCAGGAGGAAAGCAGACCGGTCCCCTCTTCAAACAGGGCCAGGGAATCGCTCAGGGGCAGATCCCCCTTTTCCAGGTGCCGTACGATCTCGTCCAGCCGCTGGAGGGATTGCTCAAAGCTCATCTTCTCTGCCATGGTTTATTCTCCTTCTGTGATGGTTTCTACCCGACAGTCTGCCGTTCCGTCCAGAAAACGGACGGAAATCGCCTGCTCGGGATGAAGTTCTTTCACGCTTTTCAAGATTCTGCCGTTCGGATCGGAGCTTACGGTATAGCCCCGAGAAAGGACCCGAAGGGGGCTCATGGCGTCCATCGCGGCGCCGAGTTTCACAAAGCTCTGGCGTTTGGCGGCAAGCTGCCGTTCCGAGGCAGCCAGAAGCCGGTCCCGGACGCGGTCCAGGTCCATGCGGCGGTTATCCAGATAAACGCCGGGATCTGTCAGAACTCTCTTGTTTTTCAGCGCGTCCAGTCGTTGGGACAGACTCTTGAGCGTTTTCTCCATGGCCTGACGGCTGCGGATCTCATAGCTCTGGAGGCTGTCCTGCATTTCATGCCAGTCCGGAACGGCGATCTCGGCTGCGTTGGAAGGCGTAGAAGCACGCCGATCCGCCACATAGTCGGAGATGGTAACGTCCGGCTCGTGACCGACGGCGGAAATCACCGGGATATTGGAAGCGTAGATGGCACGGGCCACCCGCTCATCATTGAAGGCCCAGAGGTCTTCCAGGGAGCCGCCTCCCCGTCCCGTGATGATGAGATCCGCGATCCGAAACTCATTGGCGTAGCGGATGGCGCCGGCGATCTCCGCAGGAGCTTCCACCCCCTGCACCCGAACGGGCAGCAGAATCACCTTGGTCATAGGCCAGCGATGTCCCAGGATCCGGATCATGTCATGGATCGCAGCGCCGGCAGAGGAAGTGATAATGGCGATTTTCCCCGGAAAGGCCGGCAAGGGCTTCTTGTGGGCCGGATCAAACAGGCCTTCGGCGGAAAGCTTGGCCTTCATCTGTTCAAATGCCACCTGCAGATCGCCCATGCCCTCCGGTATCAGGGCTGTACAGCTCAGCTGATAGACACCGTCCCGGAGATAGACGCTGACACGGCCGAAGGCGGTGACGCCCATGCCGTTTTCCGGGCGAAAGCGGAGCTTCATGGCGCTGTACTTGAACATGACGCAGTGCAGACTGCTCTCGGCGTCCTTCAGCGTAAAATAATGGTGGCCGGAGGGATAGATCTTGTAGTTGGACAGTTCGCCTCGGACGCATACGTCCATCAGCAGCTCGTCCCCATCCACAAGTTTTTTGATATAACTGTTAAGCTCTGTGACACTGAGAGAAGGTCTCTCCATAGCTCACTCCTGCTCCTCTGCAGGAAACTCCCCCCGCATGAAGCCGCCCAGCACACCGTTGACAAACGAAACGGTATCGGGATCATCATAATTCTTGTCCAGCTCCACAGCCTCATTGATGGCGGCAGCGTTGGGGATGTCCTCCATATAGAGGATCTCGCAGATGGCGCAGCGCATTACAGAAAGGGCGGTGCGGGAAATGCGCTCGATCTTCCAGCCCTTCGCATAGCGCTCGATAAATCCGTCGATCTCGCTGCGGTTTTCCGCCGTGAGACGGGTGAGCCTGCGAATATAGTCAAGCTGGGTATCGTCCGGGTACTCCGTGCAGAGCTCCTGCTCCGCAGCAAGGGTATCGTAGTGCTCCTGATCGAAGAAGCTATCCAGCAGATCCTCGGGGTCAAGCTTGGCGGCTGCAGCGGCAAAGCTGAGCTGGATCGCCAATTCTCTTGCGGCCGATCTCTTCATACTCTGATCTCCTCAGTTTTTATTTTTCGAAGGCGATGCCGGTCACGTGCACGTTGACCTCCACCTGGTCCAGGCCGGTGGTAGCCTGAACGGCTGCCAGCACCTTCTCCTGCACCTGGCGGGCGACCTTGACCACATTGCTGCCGTAGGAGACGGTGATGATCGTATCCACAACGACCTTCTCCTCCACGAACTGGACCTTAACGCCCTTGGTGAGCGTACGGATGCCCAGCAGCTCCGAAATCTCCGCGCCAGCTGTGTTGGCAAGGCCGGCTACGCCCTCCACCTCCAGAACGGCATTGCGCACCATGCTGGCGATGACGTCTTCCGAAATGTTGATGCTGCCGTTGGGCTCCTGGCAGGTGATATAATTCTCTCCCATGACGGTTCCTCCTGAACACGAAAATGCGTGGGTGCATCGGAATGATGCCTGGTATTTTATCTTCATTTGCTCAAATGAATTCAGAGTATTCTAACACAGAACTCCGCAAAAGGAAAGAGAAATCGTAAAAAACCATGGCAAAACGCGGGAGAGTTTTCCCTCTCCCGCGTTTTATCATGGTTTGAACCGAAAAAATTTCAGGCTCTCACTTCAATAATACTCAGCTGAGAAGCCTCATACTCCGTCTCTCTGCAGATGACCTCCGTGATGCGGGCCACTGCCTCTTCACTGAGTCCCTCGGAAGGAGCAGGCACCGCCACTGTTACCGTTCCGCTCCCGATGTACACTACGCAGTCCGCAAAGCCCTTGGCAAGCAAGAGATTTTCTACCTGGCTTTCCTTCATGGAACAGGCCGCCATGGCACTGATGGCATTCATGGCGCTGTCGATGGTCTCCTGGGAGGCCGCTTCCGATGTGGCTGCCGTCTGCAGCAGATTCAGCGCCTCGTCCCGGGAGCTCTGTCTGGTAAGTCTCGCCTCGGCAAAGTAGGCAGAAGCGCCGGCGGCCACCGCCTGATTATAGGCAGCCTCCGCGCTGCTGCGCGCCTCATCCATGGCCTGCACCATTTCCGCATCCGGTTTTCCCCAGCGCTGGTTGTACGACCAGTTGAGCGTCACCGCCGCGCAGACAAAGAGCAGTACGGCGACCATGGTGATATTCCGTTTCCTGTTTTTCATACGATGCTTTCCTCCCTAACTGGCATCCGCCATTTTCAAAACTGTGATCCGATCCGATCCAAAGCCAGTATATGAGCCGACGGCCCGAATAATATCCAGCCGGACCTGTGGATTTTCTGCTCCTGAGCAGACGACCACAACACCGGTGTCTGAGATGAGAACTCTGGCTTCTCCAACGCCTTCGGTTCTGCTCAGGATCTCCTGCATCCGATCATCAGGCTCCTGCGGGCTGCTGTTTTCCCGGGTACCGCCCGGAAGCAGCATCAGAAACAGCCCCAAAACCAGGATCAGCAGCGGAAGCCTGAACTTTGTAAATGCTTCTGTAAGCTTTCCTCTAAGCTCCATCACCGATCCACCTTTGCCTGTCCCGCGGGATCCCAAGCTCGGTCTCCAGAATAGCGGAAAGATGCTCCCTATCCCGCTCCTGCGCCCTTCCGCGGAGTAACACACTGTCCGGCACCCAAAGACCTTCCAGACTCCACTGGGCTGTTACCGAGGCATCCTCCAGTTCGATATTCATCTGACTGGCTTTGTTCCGAATATATGCCCCGTAGGCCTCCTCTATGACACTGCGCTGGAGCTGCTGCTCCATCTCCCCGGCGTTTTGCAGAAAGCGCTGTTCCCGCTCCCGGAGCTGGGCTGCTTCCAGCGCATAAAGCTCCCAATCCGGCGCATGAAAACAGCGGAGCACGGCGGAGAGCAGCACGATGGAACACACAAAGCGCATCACCCGCTTTTCCTTTCCCTCAGGAGTCAGATCCAACACCAGCGCGCAAAAGACAGAGAACACGCACAGGACCCTGATACTTTTCTCCATCTCAGGCGGCCATCCTCAAACCGGACAGAAAGGAGAAAAACAGCATGACACCATAAGAGCCCACCAGTCCAAGCAGCATCCCCATGCCGTTTCCCATAGACGAAAGGAGTCTTGCATAGCGTTCGCAGCTTCCCAGCTCGGATAAGGCTGCCGCAGCCTTTAAGGCCAGCATTTTGACCAGCAGCAGCGCAAAAGGTCCGGCGCAGATGGCACACACTGCTATGAGGCAAAAAACGCCGGCAGTGTTTTTGATGACCGCAGCTGCGGAAAGCATGGTGGCAGCCGAATCGGAAAGGATGCCGCCCACCACCGGAAGCGCGGTGGAGATCACCGTTTTTGCGGCCTTGACGGCAGCTGCATCCGCGCTGCCGGAGATCTGACCGGAAAGGCTGATATAGGTGCAAAAGCCGCCTGTAAGCAGCGTCATCAAGCTTGCGGCGCACCATTTCAGAAGCTTTTCTGCCCCTCTGAGCAGGCCGTTTTCCGCAATGCTGCAGGTAATGGCAACCGAGAGATAGGCGTGAATGATCGGCAGGATATATCGATGGCTCAGCTCCATGAACAGATTCGAAACAAAGCTGACGGAAGCGTATTTCACCGAGGCAGAGACACTGGCCCCGCAGGCCGCGACGCTCAAAAAATAGGCCGGAAATGCAGCCTTCCCATAATCGGACAGGCGATATAGCGCATCTTCTGCCTCCTCGAGAACGCCTTCGGCCCTTCCCATAAGGAGGAGCGCTGCCATGCAGCAGGCGGCCAGCTCCGCGTTCTTTCCGATCCGCTGCTCCGGGGAAAGGACCCCGACAAGGCTGCAGAGGATCGCCAGCATCACAAGATTCCAGGAAAAGCCAAGCTCTGCTTTCCCTGCGTCATGCAGCTTGTCCAGGACAGACCGCCAAAGCCGATGGAGCGCTGCTTCGGCGTCATAGCTTCCGTCCAGCGTCAGGGTACCGCTGATTTCCCGCTCCTTCTCTTCCAGAGCATTTTCCACCTCATAGATTTCAGTGAGCCGGGCAGTCTCCGCGCCAATCTCCCTCTGACCAAGGGAGGGATCGGAGGAAAACAAAAACAGCATGCAGAGGAGAATTGCTTTCATGGTACGTCTCCCAGTGTTTTCAAGACACTCAGCAGCAGCGGCAGAACCGTCACCAGGGAGCAGACCGCTCCCGCAAACTCTACCGCCGAGGCTGCCGCGTTCTGAGAGGCATCCCGGCAGCTGTCGGCGGAGAAGCGACTTACGATGGCAATAGCCAGACATTTCAAAATCGGAGCGGCAAAGCCCGCCCCTTTTTCGCCGCAGAGCTGCCGAAGGAGCTTTCGCAAAGAAGTCAAGCCATCCAGGATCCCCAGAGAAGCAGTCAGAATCCCAATGGCACAGGCCGCGCCCAGAAGAAGCGCTCCCTCGGGATTGTGACGCTTGATCAGCAATCCAAAGACGGCAGAGAGCAGCGCCGCCGCCGCGGCTTTCATCGCAAGCTCCATGCTACAGATCGAAGAGGGTCTTGATCAGCGTGAACAGCTCACTGATCTTTCGCACCACCATCATCAGGACTACCACCAGGGCGGTGATGGTGGTCATCAAAGCCTGTTCGTCCCGACCGGAACGCTGCAGCAGGATATTCAAAACCGCTACCAGGATCCCAACAGCGGCAATTTTGAAGATCAGATCTACATCCATGTTCGCCTTTCAGTACAAGAGGATGACCATAAAGAAACCGCCTGCCAGCGTGAGGCTGAGAAGCAGCCTGCGCCGGGCAGGATAGCTCTGGCTCCCGTTCTTCCACAGTTCGTCCAAGCGTGCGATACAGCCATCCAGTGCTTGCAGCTGCGTTTCCAGATCGAAGCCGCCCAATACCGCGCCGAGCGACTTGAGTTCCTCCGGTGTTTCGAGAGAACGCGGGGAGCAGGCATCCAGGGCTTGATCCCATATTTCGCAGAACGAACGCTCTCCCAGCGCCGACAATCCCATGGAAACCTGAAGCATCAGCTCTTTTCCCATCCCCTTCGCTGCTGTTTTAGCTTTGTCGATTCCATCTGCCAGCGGGGCGTTGCGGGAAGCGAGTTCGCCGCGCAGAAGCCTCAGCGCGGACGAAAGAGAGCAGTATGCCTCCAGACGACGCCTGCTTTCCCCCAGAAGAAGCAGGCCGATCAGCCCTGCCGCAGAGAGGATCAATGACGCGCCGAGCCCTTTCACAGCGTGGAGGGCAGCAGGCTGTACTGTCTCCCATTTCGGCCGTTCCGAACAAACAGCAGGCGGGAGAAAAAGCTCTGTTCTTTCCATGCGTCCAATTTCATCAGTTCCTCCTTGCTGCCTGCGTGGACGCTGGCCAGGATCCCCACACCGCAGCCGCAGATCCGCGAAAGGATCTGCATATCCTCTTTTTGTGTGATCTCGTCCATGGCGATAATGCCGGGGTTCATCCCGCGCAGGAGCATCATGGCAGCTTTCTCCTTCGGGATACCGCCGATTACATCGGTACAGCGCCCCAGGTCCCAGGCCTGTCCTTCCCCATCCCAGACGGCAAGTTCATTTCGCTCGTCCGCCACGCCGACACGATATCCGCTGTCGGAAAGGCGACGGATCATTTCCCGGAGAACCGTGGTTTTACCGGCTCCGGGGGGGGCG
>OCTX012246424.1_pt1 | contig 12759 bp, 10 predicted proteins | sample 1539691 | NCBI WGS metagenome assembly OCTX01 (sample SAMN02144231, study PRJEB22623) | gut metagenome | biome: sheep rumen | host: Ovis aries | place: New Zealand
CTGGTGGACGTGTGTACGCCGCCGTTTGCGCATGCGGAAATCAGCATTAACGCGCTGCGCAGCGGAAAGAACGTAGTATGCGAAAAACCTATGGCAGCCTCCCTGGAGGAATGCGACGCTGTACTGAAGGCGCGGGATGAGAGCGGAAAGAAGCTTTCCATTATTGCGCAGAACCGCTTCCGGGAACCGATCCGAAATCTGAAGGCACTGCTGGACAGCGGAATGGCCGGTCCGGTCCGGCATGCCCAGATCAATTCCTTCTGGTTCCGGGGCCACAGCTATTATGACCTGTGGTGGCGGGGTACCTGGGAGAAGGAAGGCGGAGGCTGTACGCTGAACCACGCGGTGCACCATATCGACATGCTGGGGTGGATGATGGGCACGCCGGAGCGGGTCACCAGCGTTCTGGCCAATACGGGGCACGATAACGCGGAAGTGGAGGATCTTTCCGTTTCCGTGATGGAATATCCCGGAGCGCTGGCCACGGTGACAGCATCGGTGGTTCATCACGGAGAGGAACAGGAACTGGTTTTCCAGTGTGAGAAGGCGAAGCTTGCTGCACCGTACAGCATTTTTGCCTCCCAGCCGCAGCCCAACGGATTCCCGTTGAAGGAGCCGGATCCGGCGTTCCGGGAAAAGGCGGACGCATTTATTGCCGGCCTTCCGCCCATTCCTTATGAGCTGCACGCAGGCCAGCTGGAAAATGTGCTGACCGCCCTGGAAACAGGCGGTGAAGTGGCCATTACGGGAGAAGACGGCCGGCGGACCATTGAACTGATTACCGCGATCTACAAGGCGGGAGCGGAACGAAAGACCGCGGTCCTGCCGCTGGAGAAGGGGGATCCCTTCTATACGGTGGAAGGGATCCGAGCGCATGTTCCCCACTTCTACGAGAAGACGGTTTCCGTAATGGAACAGGCCGGAAATATGACATTCGGCGCGGATTTCAAGCAGGGAGGAGAAAAAAAGTGAACGTTTCCGATGGGATGAACTATGCACCGAAGGGAAAACCGCAGCCGGTGGTGAAGGGCAGGGAGTTTGTATTTTCCGCTGTCCGGCTGGATCACGGACATATCTACGGCATGTGCAATGGACTGACGGAGGCCGGCGGAACCCTGAAATATGTATATGATCCGGACAAGAAAAAGGTGGCGGCTTTCCTGAAGGCCTTTCCCCAGGCCCGGGCGGCCAACAGCGAGGAGGAAGCGCTGGAGGACCCCGAAACTCATATGATTGCCGGAGCTGCAGTGACCAGTGAGCGCTGTGCCCTGGGATTGCGGGCCATGGAGGCCGGGAAGGATTACTTTACGGACAAGGCGCCGTTTACCACCCTGGACCAGCTGGCTTCCGCCCGGGAAGCGGTGAGTCGCACCGGAAAGAAATATATGGTATACTATGCTGAGCGCCTGCATGATGAAGGTTCGATCCTGGCCGGGTATATCGCCCATTCCGGGGAGATCGGAAAGGTGATTTCCGTTACCGGCTTCGGTCCGCACCGGCTGGGAGCGCCCGGACGGCCTGCCTGGTTTTTCGAACGGGAAAAATACGGCGGAATCCTTTGCGACATCGGGAGCCACCAGTTTGAGCAGTTCCTGTATTACGCAAAGGAGGAGGACGCCGAAGTAACCGCCAGCCGGATCGCGAATTTCGCGCATCCGGAATATCCGGAGCTGGAGGATTTCGGCGACGCCCAGCTGACCGGAAAGAACGGTTCTGCCGGATACTTCCGGCTGGACTGGTTTACGCCGGACGGCCTGCGGACCTGGGGTGACGGACGGATGTTCATCCAGGGGACAAAGGGGTTCATCGAAGTCCGGAAGTATGTGAATCTCGCTTCCGAAAAAAACGGAGGCGGCCATGTGTTTGTGGTGAACGACCAAGGGGAAAAGTACCTGAATGCTGCCGGAGTGACGGGATATCCGTTTTTTGGCCAGCTGATCCTGGACTGTCTGAACCGGACGGAAAACGCCATGACCCAGGCACATGCTTTCAAGGCGGCGGAACTGTGTTTGCTGGCACAGGAGAAGGCTGTCCGGATTGCAGGACTGTAAAAATCAAAGCGCTGAAAACGGGGACGAAATTGCGGTCCCTTCAATGAAAGACCGGAAATGGAGGAAAGCAACCATGAAAATGACATTCCGCTGGTATGGAAAAGACATTGATCCGATTCCGCTGAAATACGTGAAACAGATTCCCGGAATGACGGGCTTGATGGGCCTGCTGGACAAGCCCGCGGGCGTGGACTGGCCCGAGGAGGAATTCGCAGCGCTCAAAAAAGAGGTGAACGAGGCCGGACTGGAAATCGAGGTCATCGAGTCCGTCAACGTGCACGAGGATATCAAGATGGGCCTTCCCAGCCGGGAGGAGTATATCGCCAACTATATCAGCACGATCCGCATGCTGGCAAGGCAGGGCGTCAAGGTCATTATCTATAACTTTATGCCGGTGTTCGACTGGCTGCGGACAGACCTGGCCCGGGTGATTCCGGAGGACGGCAGCAACAGCCTGTACTTCGACGAGAAAGACCTGGGCGAGATGGGCCCGCTGGAGATTGTCCGGAAAACCGCGGAGGGCAGCAAGGGATTCACGCTGCCGGGATGGGAACCGGAACGGCTGGCCCTGCTGGAAACGACGCTGAAGCAGTATGAAAATATCGGGCCGGACGACCTGCGGAAGAATTTCAAGTATTTCCTGGACGCTGTGATTCCGGTCTGCGAGGAGGTTGGGGTGCGGATGGCCTGCCATCCGGACGATCCGGCCTGGCCGATCTTCGGCCTGCCGCGGATTACCCACAGCCAGGCGGACTTCGACAAAATGGTGAAGCTGCATGACAGCCCCGCCAATACCCTGTGCCTGTGCACCGGGTCCCTGGGCTCCAATCCGGAGAACGATATTCCGGCGATTATCCGCCATTTCGGAGAAATGAACCGCATCGGCGCCATGCATGTACGGAATGTCAAATATCTTGGATACCATCATTTCCGGGAAGCCGCCCATCTGAGCAGTACCGGGGACCTGGACCTGTATGCCATCATGAAGGCCATCTACGATACCTGCCCGGATACCTATATCCGCCCGGACCACGGACGCATGATCTGGGATGAGGAAGGCCGCCCCGGATACGGCCTGTATGACCGGGCGCTGGGCGCCGCGTATATCAACGGGCTTTGGGAAGCCATCTGCAAGGAAAACGGCTGATCAGCCGAAAACATATTTTTCCAGACGGTCAAAGGCTTCCTTCATTTTGTGGAAGGGAAGCGCGAGATTCATCCGGATCCCCCAGGGATCATAAAAAGGCCTTCCGTCCTGCCAGGCGACGCCCACATCCGTGCCGGCCCGCTGCAGTTCGTCGAGGGTCTTTTTGTGTGTCCGGCACCATTCCTCGCAGTGAAGGAACAGCATGTACGTTCCTTCCGGCTTCCGGACGGAGATGCCCGGGAAGTGATCCCGGATGAAGTCACAGGCATAATTCACATTGCGGGAAAGCTCGTTCCGGAGCTGATCCACCCAGGCCATGCCTTCCGGGCCGTAGGCACCGATGAGGGCATGCATGGACAGGACATTCATGGCGTTGTAAGCGGAGAGGGAGGCCTCCTTCCCCTGTCGTTCCCGCAGGCGGTCGTTGTAGATGATATGGTAGCTGCCTACCAGGCCGGCAAGGTTAAAGGTTTTGGACGGCGCGTAGAAGGCCGCGGTATGGCTGCGGGCATAATCGCTGACGGACTGGACCGGTGTATGGCGGCTGCCGTTCAGCAGCAGGTCGGACCAGATTTCATCGGAGACGACCCAGACTTCATGCCTTTCAAAGATGTCCATGGCCTTTCGGATTTCCTCCGGTGTCCAGACCCGGCCGCAGGGGTTGTGAGGATTGCAGAAGATGGCCGCATGGACCCGGTTTTTGATAATCTTCCGCTCCAGATCCGCGTAATCCAGCCGCCAGGCGCCGGTTTCATCCTGTACCAGAGGATTCAGGACGATTTTATAACCGTTGTTCTCCAGCACATGGGTAAAGCCGATGTAGGCGGGGCTCTGGAGCAGGACTGCATCCCCCCTGGAGCACAGCGCGTTCAGGGTGGAGATGACGCCGCCCAGCACGCCGTTCTCGTATCCGATATGCTTTTTTTCCAGGCCGGTGACGCGGTTGCGGGTTTCCTGCCAGCGGATAATGGAATCATAATACGCGTCCGAGGGATCAAAGTACCCGAAGGCCGGATGCTGCACCCTCCGGATTACCGATTCCTGAATGGCGGGACAGGTGGCATAATTCATATCCGCCACCCACATGGGGATTGCGTCAAAGCCCTTCTTTGGCCCCGCCGGCGCAAATCCGGTGCCGATGGCGTCCACGGCGATGGAATCCATTCCATGCCTTTCCAGCATGGTTTCAAAATCAAACTGCATCTGAGCGGCCTCCGTTATCCTGTGAATTAGCTTTGTTCTGCCGGCTGCGCCGGATGATATCTATAGAGTAACCCGAAAAACGGAGGAACGCAACATGCAGTTTTTGCGCGGCCTTTTTCTTTTGGCCCGGTCTGTGGTATGATAGGGAAAAGATGAACGGGGGAATCGGAAATGGCGAAGCAATCCCATCCGGAGGGTCCGGCAAAGCACGGGAAAAAGGCGGTTTTTCTCCGGTGGCTTCCGGCGGTGGCAGCGGTTCTGTTCGCAGCCATCATCGCCCTGTGCCTGATCGCCCCCAGGGACCTGAATGCAGCGCAGGTCATCAACGTGCTGGTGGTTCTGCTCATCGGTTCCGTTTTTATTCTCTGCTGGACTGCGGAAGGGAAACCGGAAAATAAAAACAGATCATGAAATACGGCGTCCGGGATCTCCGGACGCCGTATCTGTCTCTTTGACCGGATGGAACGGTTACCGTTCCATCCGAAGGATCAGGCTGAGCATGCGTTTTGCGGCAGCCTGCAGTTCGCCCAGGGTCAGCGGGTAGGGAACCTCGCCCGGTTTCTTTCCCAGCGCATTCAGAATATCGTGAATATCGTTATCGCTGCCCGGCATGGTCAGGTCATTGCCGGCTTTGACGCAGCCGGAAGCATAGGAGCTTCCGTATTTGTGATTCGGGGTGCCGTCCTCTCCGAAATCCGGGCGGGTGGTGCCCCAGTCGGTCATGACGATCCCGTCGAATCCCCATTCATCCCGGGCGAAAGCGGTGATCAGGTCATAGCTGTTGGCGGTATGCTCGCCGTTGATGAGGTTATAGGAGGTCATGATGGAGAAGGGATGGGCGGACCGGACGCAGATTTCAAACCCCTTCAGGTAGATCTCCCGGATGGCGCGTTCGTCCACGTGGGAATTGACGTGGCTGCGGTTATCCTCCTGGTTGTTGAAAGCAAAATGCTTGATGGTGGTGCCGGCGCTCCGGTGTTTCTGAACCCCGCGGGTATCGGCGGCAGCGCAGCGGCCCGCAATCAGCGGATCCTCGGAATAGTATTCGAAATTCCGGCCGCAAAGCGGGTTCCGGTGGATGTTCATGCCGGGCGCCAACCAGAGATCGGACCCAAACTCTTCCATTTCACCGCCTACGATGTCGCCGGCTTCCTCCACCGCACGGTCATCCCAGGTCTGGGCAAGGAGCGTGGCGATGGGGATGGCGGTGGTATACTGGTAATAGTCCACCGCGTCATCGGGAATAACCGGTTTCGGCTGCCCGGCGGTGATCAGTTCCATACCCGGGAACGGCGGATCCAGCGTATAGATTTTCCCGTCTTTGTCCACTTTGAAATGGGGTGTCAGCCGGAGGCCGGCCGGCCCGTCCGGCAGGATGAGATTGCGGACTCCCCGGTCCTCCAACAGGAGGGAGGTCGTATCACCAGCCGCGCCGGGGCTGGCAGCGGAGGCCGCGCCGATTTCCGGTCCGGTGCCGAAATTTCCGCGGCTGGTGCCTACGCACAGGGCGGCCATCTCCTGCGGCGTCAGCTGGCTGACCAGCTCGTCCAGGGTGGCCTTCCCGGTTCTTACATCCTCCAGGGTGATGATTCCGGTTTTCTCCGTTTTCGGGATTTCCGGGACGGGGCCTGCGTATTCCGCCTGGCGGACGGGTACTTTGGCGGCGGAAAGCGCGATGACCGGTACCGCCGCCTTTTCAGCATCCTCGCCGTCATAGGACCAGGGCTTTACGCCTTTGGCGGACAGAAGCTTCATATCACAGTCCAGGGGCAGCAGGTTTTTGACCTGCTCAGTAACGGCTTCTGCATCCAGGGACACAGCCAGCACAATCTTCGTATCGCGGGAGTGTACGCCCGCGCGGATGTAATAGGTTCCCGGCTCCAGAATCCAGGCGGCTTTTTCGGGTGAATAGGAAGCCATGTCCGCCGTAGCGTAGCAAACGGTCAGCTCTTCCGATTCTCCGGGAGCCAGTTCCCTGGTTTTGGCGTATCCCGCCAGTTCCTGATACGGCTTTTCCAGTACGCCGTCCGGCGCTGAATAATAGACCTGCACGGTCTGCCGGCCGGAACGGGAACCGGTGTTGGTGACGCGGACACGGACACAGATTTCCTTCTCATCCGCGGTGCAGCCGGTGCATTCCAGTTTCCAGTCGGTATAGGTCAGGCCGTAGCCGAAGGGATACCGGGGTGTGACGTTGAAGGTATCAAAATAGCGGTATCCGACATAAATGCTTTCCGTATAATACTCGTCGTCCGTGTTGCCGTTGCAGTGGCTGAAGGTATCCGCAGAGGGGTAATCCGAGTAATTGAGCGCCCAGGTGGTGGTGAGATGGCCGCTGGGCGCCTGTTTGCCGGTAATCACGTCCGCCAGAGCGTAACCGCCGTAGTTGCCGGCCTGGCTCATGTTCAAGATTGCGTCCACGCCTTCGATGGAAAGAAGCACCTTCATATCAATGACGCTGCCGACATTCAGGATGACGACGGTCGTCGGATAGGCGGCGGCAACCTTCCGGAGGCTTTCAACCTCCTCATCGAAAAGCTCATACTCCCCGGGCAGGACGTTGCGGTCTTTGCCTTCGCCGGAGTTCCGGGCAATGACAAAAAGGGCGGTGTCCGTTTCGCCGGTCCGGAGATCCTGATCCTCCACCGGAAGGATTGCCGGCGCGATAAAGGGATGATCGAACATCTCCATGAAGGCTTTCCGGCCTTTTTCCCGGAAGGCCTGCTTCAGATGTTCATAATAGGCGGCTGTTGCGGCATCAAATTTTGCGCAGTCGCGGTCAATCCAGTCCTTGGTGACAATCTCAAAGCCGGCGTCTTCCAGCCCCTGCTCAATATTGACGACCTCGCGGCTGTTGACATCACCGGAGCCGGTTCCGCCTTTGATGGTGCGGCGGGCGCCGTTGCCGTACAGGGCAATTTTTCCGGGCTTTCCGGTCAGCGGCAGGGCGCCGTTGTTTTCCAGCAGGACCATGCCTTGCGGCGCAATCGCACGCGAGCGCTGGCCGTTGGTGATTTCGCGGGGACTGACCTCCGGATGGGTGGAAGCATAGATCTTGGGCATTGTGCAGTTCATCCTCCTTGATTAGTGGTCGGGCGGTGAATTCTCTGAAACGATTTTATCCGGTTTTGGCTGCATTTATTATAACTGAGGAAACCGGAGGCCACAAGGGGACTCCGCCGGACTTTTCCGGAAAAAGGTTTTCCGGGAAACGGGATTACCGGCTTGACAGAGCCGGAAGGGTCCCGTATGATGGCTTTGCAGGCGCGGATGAACAACTGAAAAACGAAGCACGAGGAGGAACGCATATGAATGAGAATATCATCAAACGCAATGCGCTGCTGGCCCAGAAGGTGATCAGCGGGCTGAATTCCCGGAACATGACGGGTTATTACGCGGAAAACAGGGAGGATGCGCTGAAGCAGGCGCTGGCCCTGATCCCGGAGGAAAGCTCCGTGACCATGGGCGGTGCCATGAGCGCCCATGAGATCGGGCTGGTGGACGCCCTGAAGCAGGGGCCGTATCATTTCATTGACCGGAACGCATATCAGGATAAGCGGGCAGCCATGCTGGAGGCCTATGACGCGGATGTGTTCCTGTCCAGCGTGAACGCGATGACGGAGGACGGGGTGCTGGTGAATATCGACGGTAACGCAAACCGGGTTTCCGCCATCGCCCAGGGGCCAAAGAAGGTGATCTTTATCGTAGGGATGAACAAGGTCTGCAAGGACCTGGACGGCGCGATGAAGCGGGCCCGGAATGTGGCGGCGCCCATCAATGCCCAGCGGTTTGGGCTGTCCACCCCCTGTGCGAAAACGGGTGCCTGCATGGACTGCAAGTCTCCGGATACCATCTGCTGCCAGTTCCTGATCACCCGGTTCTCCAAACATGCCGGGCGGATTCATGTGATTCTGGTGAATGACAGCCTCGGATTCTGATCCTCTCCGAACCGGAGCAGAGACGCCCGCTGAACGGCGGTAATGTGCGAACGGAATTATCTGAATGAGATATAAACACATTAAAGTTATCTAAATTCGATATATTTTAATTGACAAAGGCCAGTTTTCGGCTTATACTTTCCGCAGATGACCTGATGGATCTGCGGATTTTTATATCGGAGGAATGCGAATGCGGTATGATGCGGAAAAGGCCCGGGAGCGCAACGAGATCGGCGGGCGGATGACGCAGGCCCGGAAAGCTTTGCGGATGACACAGGGGGAATTGGCCGCGGCGCTGGCTTTTCGCGGCGTCCGGGTGCAGACGGCGGCCGTCAGCAAATGGGAAAAGGGCGATTCCGTGCCGAATGCCTATCAGCTGGCAGCGGTGTATGACGTGCTGCAGCTTCCGATGTTTCCGGATGAGCGGCTGAACGAGGAAGGCCGGAAAATACTGGCCGGATACCGGGGATACCTGGAAAGTCAGCCGGCTTACCGCCGGCAGTCCGCGGTTCCGGGCGCGCTGGTGGAGATGAATGTCAGCACGCTGCCGGCTTCCGCCGGATTCGGTGAAGCGCTGGACAACAACCTCTTTGAGCGGCAGAGCTTTCCCGCATCCGCGGTGCCGGCCGGAGCTTCCTTTGCCGTGCGCGTCAGCGGGGACAGCATGGAGCCGGTGCTGCATGACGGGCAGTATGCCTGGGTGGAGGAATGCGCCGCACTGCGCCCCGGGGAAACCGGGCTGTTCGTGGTGGACGGGGAAGGGTATATCAAGGTGTACAGCGAGCAGGAGCCGGAAGGGGATGAGGCGGAAAACTTCACGGACAGCGAAGGCGTCCGCCACCCGCAGCCGGTGCTGGTTTCCTGCAACGAGTCATACGCACCGAAGGCCATTTCCTCCGGCGCGGATTTCCGGATCATCGGCAGGGTGCTGAACGTCTGAGGAAAAACCGATGCAGTACCTGTGCATTGACCTGAAATCCTTCTATGCCTCGGTGGAGTGCGTGAGCCGGGGCCTGAATCCCCTGGAGGCCAATCTGCTGGTGGCGGACGAAAGCCGGACGGATAAAACTATCTGCCTGGCGGTGTCGCCCTCGCTGAAAGCCAAAGGCGTCAGCGCCAGGCCCCGGCTGTTTGAAGCCCGGCAGGCCATCCGGCTGTATGAAGCCGCGCATCAAACGAAGGTGAACTACATTGTGGCGCCGCCCCGAATGGCGGAATACCTGCGGGTTTCCGCCAGGGTCTATGATACCTACCGGCAGTTTTTATCCGAAGAGGATATTCACGTATACTCAATTGACGAATGCTTTATGGATGTCACGCCGTATCTGCACCTGTACCGGGCGGATGCGAAGCGCGCCGGACTTTCCCCGGCGCGTTTTCTGGCCATGCGCATAATCCGCGCCGTGCTGGCGGAAACAGGAATCACGGCAACGGCAGGTATCGGAACCAATCTCTACCTGGCCAAAGTGGGTATGGATATCGTGGCGAAGAAGGCGCCGCCGGACGCGGACGGCGTGCGTATCGCGGAGCTGGATGAGATGGGCTACCGGCTGCAATTGTGGGAGCACCGGCCGCTGACGGATTTCTGGCAGGTCGGCCCGGGAACGGCGCGGCGGCTGATGATCCACGGCATGCAGACCATGGGGGATGTGGCGGCCCTGTCCCTGACCAACGAGGAGATTCTGTACCGCCTGTTCGGGGTGGACGCGGAGCTGCTGATTGACCACGCATGGGGGATCGAGCCCGTAAGGATGCGCGATATCAAAGCATACCGGCCTGCGGGGCACAGCTTTTCCACGGGGCAGGTGCTGCCCCGGCCTTACCGGTTCGAGGAAGGACTGACGGTTTTCCGGGAAATGGCGGAGCAGGCGGTGATGGGACTGGTGGACAAGCGGATGCGGGTTCCGATGGCGGTCTGGTGGATCAGCTTTGATCCGGCCAGCCTGGAAGAAAACCCGGGCTATACGGGGCCGGTCTGCCTGGATTTTTACGGGCGGCTGCATCCGGTCCACGCGGGGAGCACCGTGCGGTTCCGGCCGGAGACCAACAGCCGGAGCGTGATTCTTGCAGGGCTGGAGAAGGCGTTCCGGGAAAAGGTCCACCCGGCGCTGCTGATCCGGCGGATCGGGATCGCGCTGAACGACCCGAAAGCGGAAGGAACCGGTATGCAGACCGACATGTTTACGGACCCGGAGGTACAGGAGCGGGAACGCCGCCTGCAGGAGGCCATGATTGGAGTGCGGGGCCGTTTCGGGCGGAACGCGCTGGTGCGGGGAATGAACCTGCTGGAGGGAGCGACGGCCCTGGAGCGGAACCAGCAGATCGGCGGGCACCGCGCATAACCCGGGACGGCCGGCGGACGGAGGGATGAATATGCAGAAGGCAGCCAAACCAAACTGGGACCAGCGGCGGGTTCGTCCGGATTTTCCGTATCTGCGGACGCTGATGCGGGGATGTCCGGCCCGCGGGACGGATCCGATGCCGGGAAAGCATCCGCGGATGGACATCGGACACCGGGCCAAAATCTTTGCCCCCTTTGACGCGCTGGACGGGTTTTCCGCCCTGATCCGCCAGCAGGATTGCCTTCGGGAGGAACCCGCCCCGGAAAAGACGGAGGAGAATATCTGCGAATTCTGGGAGGAACCCTAGGGCGGAAAAAGACAAAAACCGCCTCCGGGAGGAGGCGGAAAGATGCTTCGGGAATGCCGGGGAGCCTGTCAGGCAAACATCCATTCCACAATCTTCGCAATATGCTCGCGCCAGAAGACCATATCATGAACGCCCTTGCCCTCATGGTACTCATGGGGGATTCCTTCCGTTTCAAAGAAACGATGCAGCTGCCGGTTGTTTTCGATGAGGAAATCCTCGGTGCCGCAGCACATATAGATCTCCGGAATCTTCGCGCCGGCAGCCTTCAGCTTCCGGGCCAGGACCTCGGGATTCACGTCCCGCTCTTCCACGGTTTCCAGGTCACCGAAGCAGGAACGGTAATAGGCATAGTTGGCGACCGCGTTTCCGCCGCCGGGTTTCATCTGCGCCACTTCATGCACGATCAGGGCAGAGGACAGGGCACCGATTTTGCCGAACCGGTCCGGATAGGCAAGCCCGGTATGCAGGGCGCCGAAGCCGCCCATGGACAGGCCGGCGATGCAGGTATCCTCCGGTCCCTTGGCCAGGTTGAAGGTTTTGCGGACATAGTCCACCAGCTCCTCGCCCACCATTGCCTGGTAGTCGGTCCCGGTGGCTTCCCCGTTCAGATAGAAGGAGTTTTCCGCCGTGGGCATGACGATGGCGAAGTTGTATTTTTCCGGCAGCCCGTCGGGCACCCAGTTTCCGGCCTTGCCGGTATAGCCGTGGAGCAGGAAAAGGGTGGACATGGGACGGGAATGGGCAGCGTCCTTTTCCGGCGGGACGTCTGTGCGGGTATCGTTGGGGATCAGCATTTCAAAGGCGGTTGTACGGTGAAGGGCGTTGGAGAAGTACTCAATCTGCAGTCTGGCCATGGGAGATGCTCCTTTCATTCATCAGATGTGGAAACGGTGCAGGAGGTCAGGACACGGCAACCCGCAGGACGGCATCGAATGCGGGCTTGGACCTGCGGTCGGCGGAAATCAGGAGGGGATAGCTGGGTTCGCGGCGGAAACCGGGAAGCCAGCTGTCGGCATCGGTGACGCCCCAGAAGGTAACAGCTTCCACGCAGATGCCTTCCCGGACGAGCTTTTTCATCATGGCAAACCAGGAGGCATAGGCTTCCGTGAGAGCCCGGACATGGGCGTCATCGTCGCTGCTGCAGTGGATGTCCAGCTCGGTGACCTGCAGCTTGAGCCCCATGGCTGCGTAAGCCCGGGCTGCGGTTTCACAGGCGGCAATATCCAGGTGCGGCAGGACGTAATGGCCCTGCATGCCCATGGTATCCACCAGATGCTCCGCCTGCAGGGTTTTCAGCAGGCCGATGATCGCGTCCCGCTTGACGGGATCGAAGGCGTTGTAGTCGTTGTAGCAGAGGGTCTGTCCCGGAGCGGCGCCTTTGCGCGCAGCCCGGAAGGCGGCGGGAAGGAAGTCCTGCCCTGTGACGGCAAACCAAGGGCTGCGGGTCCGGTACAGGCCGGGGCCGCCCTGATCCGGCTCGATGGCTTCGTTTACCACGTCCCAGGTATAGACCACCCCGGGGAATGCGGTGTTGACATGGGTCATGACATCCAGGATATAGTTTTCAAGGCGCGCCAGCATGACCTCCTTCGGGGCATCCGGTGCGTTCCGGTCGTCCTGCCAGTTTTCTTTGAAGAACCACACCGGCGTCTGGTTATGCCAGACCAGGGTGTGGTAACGTACGGCGATGCCGTGATCCCGGGCAAAGGACAGCAGGGCATCCACCCGGGTGAAGTCCGTTGCGGCATGGCACGGGTCGCCCTGGGACAGC
>OCTX011914288.1_pt1 | contig 12756 bp, 33 predicted proteins | sample 1539691 | NCBI WGS metagenome assembly OCTX01 (sample SAMN02144231, study PRJEB22623) | gut metagenome | biome: sheep rumen | host: Ovis aries | place: New Zealand
TCTTTAATGAAAATATCAAGCTCGTGATCGATCAGCTCTCTCGCTACTTCTTTGTCTGTTGACCACAAGCCTGTTTGTTCATTCCATATAGCATAGAAGTCACCGCCGCGGATCATGAGATCTTTGGATTCTTTAACGATGAACTTTGGATACACTTCCATTACGCCTTTGTCACTTTTACTCTGACGTAATGCTATCCGAAAAAAATCCAGCATCTCACGCTCCTTTCAAAGCATTAGGTTTCGCTATCGTTATAGTCTTTTAGAAATCTGTGCATTTGATACCAAATTTCCAAATATCTAAAGTCCTGATCCGCTCTTTGTACCCAGAAAATGTTCCCGTTACCGTTTGGAAGGTATTCTCTTTTTAAGAACTTATGAACCCTCTCACGAATATCATTTTCGTCCTTGTTATCGATGATTCCAAGATTGTCACACATGATGGCGAACCATTTCCCAGTGCGATCACCCTCTTCGTCGTCTCGCATAATTGCTTCTTCCATTCGTAATGCAAGAGCAACCATCATTTCAAGAACGCTGCAAGGTCCATTGAGAATATCAATTACGGAATCGTCATAGGCAGCTTCTCTAATAAAGCGCCTACGAAGAGCAATGCCATCCTCTGCTCGGTTTTTGTCCATGGCAAGAATCCACGTGAATTCGATACCATGTAAAACTTTCAGCAGTTTAATCGAGACGCTTCCAGAGATCTTGGAATACATCCATTTAATGTAGCTTTTAACCACTTTTTCCTTGTTCATGTAGCCCTCCTTTCTTTAGTTTTCGCTCAGTTTCCCTTCCGGCGATAATTGCCGGCCATACGTAATCTCTAAAACAACTACTGCAAATATCAATTGTCTTTAAGTTGTCGTAATCGTATGGTTCTGGGGTTGTTAACTCGCTCCAAAAGATGTAGCCAACATTTGTTGTCTTGCCACAAATATCACACGTCTTCGTCTTCATCTGAGAATCTCCACTTCAAAGTCCATCTGAAGAGACTCATTTCGTACGTGGCAAATATCAGCAGCGTCTCCAGAGTAGTCCGTAGCTTCTTCCATAAACTCATCCCCTAAAATATCCTCCACAGACATGTCCACCGGATCTCCCTTTTCATCGTAGACGGTAAAGATGGCTTCGTCTCCTTCGTAAAGCAAATCGTTTTCTACAGAATATAATAGATAGCGCTTTGCATACTTCGGGTCTCCCTCAAATCTTGCCTCTGCAATTAAATAGGGCTTGGTATCTTCGTGGATTTCCACAGGGGCTAGCTCGTCAGTGCTCATGATCGATGCCACGGAAGAATAATTGTAAGATTCTTTGCTTAAAATATCATTGTATTGATTACGGTTGCTCTCTTCTTCCTTTTGCTTTACGGCTTCATCGTGAGATTCCGCATACGCTTTTCTTGTTTCGTCCAATCGTTTCTCGTAAATATCATTCGAAACAAACCAAGCTACGGTTGCGCCGACGGCAGCTCCGATTAGAAACGCTAAAACACTCTTCATACATAAGTCCTTTCAGAAAAAAAGATGGGGCAACTATTTCATGCCCCATCGTCAAAGGTGTAATCAGTTAAACCGTATAAACAGGGATAATCGAACTCGTCGAAAATATCATTTCCGCTTGTTATCGCGCTGAAACCCACTTTTCATATGGTGCAGAATATCCCCATCGCAGTTAAAGTCGAGAAGAACAACTGGCTCGTATCCATTGATGAAGTCCCTTGCAGAAGGAGAATGCCCGTCGCCCAAACCGAAGTCAATGCAATTGTCTCCGGAAGGATTCTCTGGATCATACCACCAACCGACCCTCTGTCCTTCGGCAATCACCGGAATATCCAGCTCATGAAGGATTTCGTTTAAGAAAACGTATCCTCTGGACTGAAGAATTTCGTTGTAGGTTCTCTGAACCCTCAACAGGAACGAACGATTGCTATAAGCGTCCTTCACCCATTCCCTGGACGAAGGATCGAAGAAGAAGGAGTAGAGGCTAATCCTCTGTAAATCGTAATCTTCCGGTACCTCAACGGTCTCCGTCTTGGAAATATCATTGCCGTTTTCGTCTTTAGAAACGACTTCGATCTCCTTTTTTGTAGAACCAGTCAGGAAATGACGGTCGACTTCTTCGCCGAGCTCTTCTTTGACCCTCCGTCTGTATGCTTCCAGCGCCGTACTTGCTGAAGCAAAACCTGCTGCAAGAGATGCGTTCTGCTTGACCATAATGTGATGGCTCATACCAGCCATTCCGATACCGGCAATGATCATGCTGGCCGGCGCAAAATATAATTTAGCCACATCAAGACCGGCCTTGACGTACACTTTCGTGATTTCCTTCTGATACTCTTTGTCTTCAGAAGCAGTTTCGATCGTTTCTTTTTCTTTGTGGAGCTCTTCGATCCTTTTCTTTGTCGGCTCTAAAATATCATTGAGCTGAAGGGTCTTCTTGCAAGCATAAACGGTTCCGCCGACGATGCAGACAACCGAACTGCCTAAAAGAATCTGAGGAAGTCTCTGCTTAAGAGCAAGTCCAGCTCTAGCAAGAGTCCTTGTGATTAATGCGGAATTAATCTTCATTTATTCTCCTTTTCTTGGCTTCATAAGCCCTTTCTTGAATTTTTCAAGTCTAAAGTATCTCGCCCCTTCGAGATCGTCCAAAATATAATGCTGAACCTTTTTCTCGAAGATTTTTTCTCGCTCTACAGCGTGCTTTTCAAAGTAATCGAGGTACTTTTTGCATTTGCCGTGGCAATCCCATGCTCGATAAGGGCAATCCTTAGTACAAGGCCCGTTTTCCATTCTCCCCCTGTGCTCCTCCTCAAATATAATCAAAGATCGTCATCTGACGGTACTCTTCTTTTTCTTTGGGAGGCTGCTTCTTTTTACGTCCAAGCAACGAATGATATATGGCGATTACCTGACCGTCGCTCATTTTAGAAACCTTAGTTTTCCATTCATCGCCTTCGTACGCATTGGACACATAGGTCCTCATGTTTGCAACATTCATAGTAGCCATAAATATCATTCTCCTTCCTTAGACGATTGGCGAAGCTTTTGGCAGATCGATAATGTAGCCGCTACCATATGGAATAATCGGAGTAGCCGAAATATCATGCGTCCAACCGTAGCTATAATCTGTATTTACGGTGTCGCACTCTGACAGATCGAACAAATCACCGACGGTTACATGATTGTAACGTTTGTAAAGCTTTATTAATTCGTTCTTTACAGCCTGCGCCTGCTCCCTTGTATCGAAAAATATGTTGTTGTAGTCATAGACCGAGTAATTGGAAGTTCGAACGTTCGTTACTCCTGTGTTTAGAATCCCTCTTTTTGCTACAGAGATCGAACTATAGGGCGTAAACCCTGCGCTTGTGTTAACAGGAACCGATCCGTCCTTTCCAAATATCATTCTGTGGCTTCCGTTAATGATGATATCGTAGAAAAGCTTTTTCAGTTCAGGCAAAACAACTTCTGTCAAAATATAACTTTTCACCGATTTCACATCTTCGGCAAAAAAAGCTCTTAAAAGTTTTTTTCCCGCGTTTTGCTTTACTTTACCTTTTGCAGTAGCAACGGACTTTTCTACATGCTTTACGGAATTAGAACCTTTGGAGTTTGACGGTAGCTCCTGGTTTAATGAGTTATACTCTCCAGCCATCCATTCCTCCTAAATATAAAGAGAAAAAAAGAGGATCCATGTTTCCATAGATCCTCTTCTCTCCGTAATTTTCCATATTCAGTTGTAGTTTACATCATTCCGGATCGACGACTTCAACGTCCTCAGGATCGATCTTTTCCGCGGCTTTCTCAGCTGCCTTCCGTTCCTTTCTGGCACGAATATAGTCGACAGCCTTCTTACCAACGCAGGCTACTGTCACAATAACAGTGACTGCGCTGGAAATCAGGAATGCCGTCTTATAGACGTTGCCATCATTGGTAGCGGTTTCCTCAGTCTGATCAACCGTAACAACTTCGTTTTCCTGCTCAACATTGTTCATCATCTGCTCGTCCATTTTATTCTCCTTTCTGGACAAAAGAATTATTACTTCATTATACTACTTGTTTTTTTCGCGAAATATCAATAATTGCGATAATCACTACTCGGTTCGATCCAATAGCTGATCGTTATAACTGGTTTTCCGTTTGGAAGAAGCGATGCACCAGGCCGAATGCTAATATGCCCGTTGTTAATGTTCCATCCAACCGCATCCGAGATCTCCGACCTTTCTACTCCATATAGCTCTAACAATTCCCCGTACGATTTACTCATTTCTGAATATAAACCATCGTTAAAAGTCCCGACGGCTTCCGTAATCTTTTGCATATTACTTCTAAACAGAATGTTGGAGTATGTGTCAAGAATGAGCGTGTCTCCTAAACCAGGAATATCATCCGACTCGTACACTTCTTTAGGAAGCTCGCTTGCACGTTTTTCAGCAACCGCTTCCATAATATCATTTGCTTTGCGTTCGCCGACGACCTCCTTTGTCTTTTCAGTGAAGTCTGCATAAGCTCTTTCGCTTGCCGCAAGACTAAACAACGCAGCCGAAAGTCTCTTGTTGATAACGAAATGGCCGGTTGCAACTAAAGCAACGCCTGTAAAAGTAGCGCTTATTGTAGGAATATAAGCAGGAGCAGCCGCTTTAACCTTTTCGACTTTTGTAAGCGGTTCTCCTTTTTTCTCCTCGGCCTCTTTTACTCGTTTTTCTGCCTTTGGCGTGTCTTTTGCACAACACACAACAGCGCTGACTAGGGCTATTACGCCCCCGCCAATGCAAATATCACCGATGTGCTTGGCGACAAACTTACTCGTAGCCTTAGTTGCCGTCTTAATATAATTTCCAAACTTAATCGCCATATTACTCGTTCTCCTTTTCGTCGACATGGTAGTCAAAATGCTTAATGTTCTTGTGCTTTTTCATCTCATCGAAAATATAACGAGGATTAGACATCAGATGCTCAACGGAATCTCGTTCTCCCATCATGTACGAAATCACGCTAATGATGGCTCCAGAAACAGCAAGCGTTAAAAGATGCTTTCCTCTTGGCTCTTTTATCGGGTCTGTTTGACTTCGACTGCAAATGCTTTTTCCTCTTGTATTAGTCATCGCTGCCTTCCTCCTCATCATCTTTCTTGTTAGGTTTGTTTGAATTTGACTCCATGTACTTATTGACGAGCTCGTCGATTAAGTTTGACAGATCGCTTCCGCTCATAAAGGTTGCGTCTAGATCCTTATGCCCTTCTTTAGAGACATCGGCTTTGTAATCTGCTTTTGCCGGCTCCGTATAAGCTTTCCTGACCTTTTCAGAGTATTCGATGGCGTCATGAAATGCGTCAAGATCATTTGCTGTTCCTCTTCCAACCGTCTTGAAAATATCAAGCATCAGCTTGAACGCAGCCGCATGAAGCGGAATACCACGAGCAACCATCACGAAAAGCTTCTTTCCGGGTCGCATCTGTTTCATGCCAAGCGAAAACAACGGTTTCAAAGCAGATACGCTACCGATATAACCAACGCTAGTTACAGCGGTGGTATACCAGAATGCTTTGTTCGGATGAATCTTTCCATCATCATCCACTACGAATTTCCACGTCGTGCCTTTAAACTCTTTGCTCATAACTATTCTCCTTTCGTTGAGCAAAATATAAAGAGACCATGTATTTACAGCAGGACTCGAACCTGCTCCTCGCTTTCGCGCGCCCTACCTGCTAGGCCTCTTAAATACATGGTCTCCATTATGCTGAATGTTTTTTTCGCGAAAAATCATCCTTCCGTCACATCAGTCCGGTAAGACCTGTAGCCTTCGATGTTTGACTCAGCGGGCTGCCCCCAGTCATCCCAATAGGCTTCGTGCACCTTTGTGATGCATTCCTGAACAACCTTGCGCTTTTCTTCGTCTCCGTTTTTCTCGAAGTAGTCGGCATATGCGCAAAGTTTGCGTAAAATCTTACCGACGACGATGTCTTTTTCACTTGCTCTGCTTTTCGCCACCACGATTCTCCTTCATTAAAGAAATATAATTACTAATGTTTCGACCGCACGTCTCGCACAGATCCATCTCGCAAAGTTCAAGCGTGCCGACCTTTACTTCACGCCACTCAGAAACAACGTATTGGCCGTCAAAAGGCTCAACTATTTTGTCTCCGCAAATATCACATATCGTTACTTTCATCATTCTCACCCTGATCCTTTCGATCAACACAATCCTTCTCTGATATGCAGCGCAATTTGCAGAAGGTCCCCTGCGAGACTCCTTTGTCTGTTAAGCGTATACAGTAAACAGCTATCTTTTGGTTCGTTCGCGTCAGCCTCTACCTTACTCCCCGAGTAAATTATGTCGTCAATTTCTCTCAGCTGACAGCCAAGTTCCTTGAGAATAGTATCCGTATTCTCCAAGATTGACTTTGCTGATTCAACCTTTGGTTCACACCGTTCAGTACATACTGAAGTTTCAAAGTTCATCATTCCCTCCTCCCATCATCACATCGTCAGCTTCATCCAGCTGCATCTGTGTAGGCGTTCTCATTCTAGTAAAGCCAGGATGCCAAACAGGAACCATTCTATCAGGGTTATAGGGGTTCCCGGCATAGATGTCGTTAATGGTGTTCATGATAGCGGCTTTGCAACTGTCGCAAATATCACAAACGGTGGTGTTCTTAGCCGACGTAACAACCTTCTCAACAGACACAACAAAACCGCTGTTTAAAGGTTTGATTCTTGCCGGGTCGCCGACTTCTATCTTAGCTCCACAAATATCACATACCTTGATTAACATTGCTTTCCTCCTTCACCTGGAATTATGTTTTCATGCAACTTGGCAATAGTTTCATATACTTCAGAAGTTACTTTACAGTCATGTTCAATATACAATCGCTCTCTTGAAATATGATTTAGATCTCTTACTTGTTCTTTGAGCTTACACACCTCCCGAGTAAGCTCGTTAATTGCTCTAACAAGTCTGTCCATGTCTTCCATAGTCACCTCCTAAGACTATCTCTTAAGTACCACCCCATAAGCAATCCGAAAGCAAAGCATGCCACAAATATCAAACATTGGCCTCCTTTTCAACTTCGTCAGACGACGCAGCTATCTTTCTTTTAGTAATCTTGATGGTTACATATTCTCCGGACTCAAATGCGCTAATGTCGTCCAGTTCGAACCTCCAAATATCTTTGTCGTCTCTCGTTGTATCTACGAACAATGTTCCTCCGCTCTTCGGCTTCTTGTTGGAGACAATCCAAAATGTAAGCGTACAGACACACCAGGCAGACCATGCTGCGTCATAAAGCGTACAACTTCCCCATACCGCCGTAGTGACGATGTATGCACAGCCAAAATATAACAGGAAAAGAACTACTAGCACGAAGAACCACGTAACCCAAGGAAATCTCTTCATTCGTTAGTCTCCTTTTCTTCAATCGGACTAGGATCTACCTCTTTGCCACACCACGGACAATGTGTGTAAGAGTATTCTTCGTCTCCGACACGTCTCCTTACTCCTATTCCACAGTAAGGGCACACATCCCATTCCGGATCATGGGGATGCTTTAGCCAATGCTTTTTCATTCCACTCCTTCCTTCTCCTTAAAATATAAAGGTTTGGTAGAATCTTCGTTTACTTGTTCGTTCAAACAATCCCAGCAAGGATCTTCCGATTCGGGTTTGTCCTTGTACTCACACTGTTCACACCATTTGTGAAAATCAACGATCTTTGTTGCCATGTTCATCCTCCTTTCTTTTAAGATACTCATTAAAGGCGCGTTCGGATTCGTGCCTTTCTGCCCTATCGGCAAATATAATTACCGTAATAAAGAAACCTAAAAGGTACCCGGCTAAAAAGCCGATAATAAAACCTATCAGCATGCTCTATCTCCTTTTTCAGCATTCCCTAATCGGTGTCCCAATACCAAACAAAATATAAAGAATAGAAATCGTATACCCAAAACCGTTCTTGTACATATTGTAAAGCCTAATAAGATCGTCTATTGAAGGCAGAAGCTCTCCTCTCTCCTTTCTTAAATATAAAGGCACGTCCGTATACCAGTTGCGAATGCTAAATTTTGTTTTTTTACTTATGAGCAAACGAACCTCCCTAAGCCGTTCTCCGATTTTTATCGGGTCTAACGAAATACTATTTTCGTTTGCTATAGCAAACAAATCAAACAATTCCGGAGTTGCCGGAAAACTCCCGTCTCCGAATTTGTTGAACGCATCAGATAGCTTTTTCCTGCCTTCTTCATTTGGAGCCGACACGGCGCCTTCCCAACAATATAACGTTCCAACCGAGATTCCAGCGGCTTCTGCAAACCCCTGTGGAGTATTAAACCCACAAGCTTTACGATAAGCCTTTATTCGTTTTGCGATTAACAATCTCATTTCTCTTTCGGTCATTTTAGCGATCCTTTCTTTAGCGAAAAAATAATTTTATAGCCGCTCTTGTTAGTAAAAACATAACAGTACTGCATTATAGAAACGCATTACTCACGATACGTTTCGCTATCGTGCAGAGCTAAAATATATTTTTCTTCAAGTTCCTTATACTTCTCTTTAAGAGAAAGGCACTCGGTCACCTTTTCGTTAATCTCTAGATCAAGAGCATTATTCTCTCTGATCAGTTGCTTGTTCTGCTCCTTAAGATCACGGTTTTCTTTAAGAAGTGTAACAATTTCAACAAGGATCTCGTCCTTGATCTCGACAATCGAATCTATCATTCTTCTTCCTCCATCAGCCGTCCAAGTCCTGAACCAGTATCAACCACTTTTATCTCCGCAGTGAACGTCGTCCCATTACCGTACTGGACTTTTTCGGAGCGTACCTTCATGAAAGGAACGATGCCTTCAGCGAGTTTTTCTGACAGGCAGGTCACCACGATTCTCTCAACTTCTTCCGGCGGCATTTTCTCAACAATGGAATTATCGACATAACGCGATGCCCTCAGCGTTTGCACGTTGGCTTCCCTCGTAACGATTTTCACCGCAGCGGCTTCCTGCTCCTTTGACTTCTTCCGCTTGAGGAAGGCCCCTTTGCAATCATCAAGAACTTCCAAGAAATCCTGTAGAAGCAGCGCCACAAGTACTCCTGCCGCCACCAAAACAGTCACCAATAAGATCGCAAAAAAGATTTTAATCAGTATATCCATTATTCAGTTTCCTCCTTGTACGGCTCTGGTAGCGGCATCCATGCAACAACCTTTATCTGCCCTATATAGCAACTCTGCTCATCCCACCCATGCTTGGTCCATTCAGCGAATCCTGTAACGTAATCGTCCCAACCGTCATAGTGTTCACACTGAATAGTGACAAGATAATAATCATCATTCTCAGGGTGTTCCGGCAACCTCTCACTGCACGGAATCCACCTAGGCTCTGGCTGTGCGGATAAAGCTTCGATAGCCAGATCAACGGCTTTACAAAGATCCTCAAAACAGCTTGACGGGTAATTACGTTTCAAAACGTCAATCGCATCCTGTCTGTCAATCAACGCCATTAATGTCTCCTTTCTTTAGTGAAAAATATAAAGCCCCAGGATTTTCTCCCAGGGCTTTACAACCAACACTTAATCAAACAGTTCTTCCTTATACTTCTGTTCGTATTCGGAGCAAGATCTCCCAACAAAATATCCAAAAGCGCAACCAGCAACAAGCGCTCCACAGATAAATGTTAACAGCTGGCTCAAATCAAACATAGCACACCTCCTACAGTTTATTCTAGTGCATTATATGCTATGAATTATTCGCCATCCGTCAACGAAGTATACGTGCTCCACATCTTCTTAAGGTCGTTGGTAACGTCTTTATAGCTTTTTGTCATTACCTCGCACAACGTTTTATAGTGCTCTTTTTCAATGAGTGCTTTATTAAGCCGCGCATCAAGATCTTTATTGCCCGCCTCAAGATCCTCCACCCTGGACCTAAGCAAGCCGACCTCCATCGAATAATCAATCGCCTCCCATTTCTCAAGTTCATCAGTCGCTTTAGCATATTTTCTCCTTAACGCAGCGATATCCTTATCCTGTTGTTTGCACAAAGTCTTTAACGAGGTCAGTTCTTCGATCATTTTATCGATTGCGTCTAACTCTAACTTGGTTCTGTGTTCCATATCTTCCTCCTAATAAAAAAATAAAAGGACCAGATTTACTGGTCCTCCTCACTTTTGGAATCCTTACTATATTTGTTCTCTAAATACTCGTTGACATCTTTCTTGATTTGCTTTTTCTCAATATACCACATTATACCTGCCTGAAATGCCGCAGCAAATATAACAGCAGCGTATTCAAAAACAACATTTTTCTTTCCTTTTGCCATTTAAGCACCTCCAAATATATAAGTTAATGGTTCCATTATAGGAAATGTTTTTTTCACAAAACAAAGAGGTGCCGTGTAAATATAACTCACGACACCTCCTCGTCTCGAACTTATCCCAACTTGATTCCTTTTGCAATGAATTGCAAAGCCTTCGATGTAAGAACGCCGGTTTCCTCATGCTTCAAAAGCGCCACAAACATTTTCGCATTGAAGATGCCGAGCCCTATCTGAACAATTCCTTTCAATCCCTCTTTCCCGAGATCGATCAAAGCCCTTTTTTCATTCGATTTTCTGTCTTCAAGAGACTTGCTCTTCTCGAATATCATTCGTTCTTCGTCGGCCTTTCTGTCCAGATCGTCTTTTTCTTTTTCAAAGCTAAAACGCTCTTTCTCAAAAGATAGTTTGTCTTTTTCGAATGCGAGCTTTTCTTCGTCTAGCTCCTTTCTGCTTAGAATATCACGATCTGCTTTCTCTTTCTCAAATTCCAACTTCAGTTTCTCGAATTCAAGACGAGCCTCGTCTGTCTCTTTCTGAACAAAACACTCAACGTTTCGTTCACTGACCTTGTCTTTCTCATTCAAGGCATTGGAAAGAATCTGATAGGTATTCACAAGCTCTCTATGCTCATTACTTCCTGGCTTTTGCCCTTGCATAGCCTTAAGAACCCTACTCAGTTCTTGCATCAACAGTTCCTTTTCATCCATTTTTTCTTCTCCTCCTATGAAGAAATATAGTTCACTATAATCTATGTTTATTTCGCCGGAGATTTCTTACGAATTCTAATCGTTATACAGTCATTCTCAAAATATAACGACATAAAAAACGAGTCTGGATCTTCAAAGAGCTGCTTAAGAAATGCCAATCTTTCGCCCCATGAATGATGGGCTGCTTTTTTCCCGATGTTTTCAACAACATTCGAGCCGGCCTTCACCACGCTTTTCGCTATGCCGGAACCAATTCGATTCATCCGTTTCTCTCCTTTCGATAAAAAATATAACCCCATGTGAATTTCTCACATGAGGTTATACTCGGTTACTCGTCCAACGTCTTCACTTCCATCTCGACTTTGCGGATGGTGAAGTACTCGTCGTCATCAGAGGCGAGGGCCAACTGTCCGATCGCGTCACCGGCCGAAACGGCCGTTCCGTAGATCGCTAACGGAAACCCATGCCGATTGTAGATAACGTACCAGTATTTCATTCCCATATTGTCTCCTTTCTACGTTCAGTTAAAATAGTTACCATAATCTACTTTGTTTTTTTCGCGATACAAAAATATCACTAAAAACGCTCCTCTGCGTGTCAATTTCGCAATTCGGAAAGAAGAAAGAAAAACCTACGAACTTCCGAATAAAACTCTTGTCTGCTAACAGGCATTGGATGCTTTGCGTTCATAACATCGTAAGACGTCCCATTCGTAACGTTCTCTAAAACGCAGTACTGAACAGACTCGTCAAGCATGTCGATAGCCCTTTCGATCGGCGTAATCCTGGCCTTAAGCCTGGTCAGCTCTACAGCGGTTTCGCCAGTTCGATCGCTCCATTCTTTTCCTCGTCCAGGGGTTGACATTCTACTTGGCATGGCTCTGCTCTCGAGTAGAAATATAACTCTCCCCTTGATTGAATGATACTGACGGCAGTAATGCTCCAATTCGAGTCTCCGATTTTTAGGAAGTCTGTAAGCATTTTTCTTAGACAAGTCCTTCATCAGATTCTCCCTTCCAGATGTAACCGGTCTCTTCATAAAGCTTCTTAGGAGAAATATAATAATTTATCCTCCCATTACGGACGTTCATTTCCTCAACGTCCGTAATTTGTCTGCCGGCACGAGTTGCAATTCCTATGGGCAGCGTCCCGGATATAATTCCGGCCCTCACCCACGAGGGATCTTTTCCGTATACTTTTGCTGCCACATCAATCGGCACACTACCTGTTCCAAAAATGATTTCATCCATGGTCAAAAGACCTCCTTTCGTCGATAAACTACAAAACATTGTCCACTATGTAAAAACAAACACGGTGAAAATATAACCAATAAGTTTACAACGAACGTTCTTTCCACATCGTTTTTTCTTTACCGACATACACCGTTATGCTCGGGTCCAATTCCTTCTCAAATATCATCATGCTTTGCTTTCCAACGGAATTGACATAGCACACCTCTAACGCTCCATCTCCTTGTTCAGAAATCCAAAACACATTTTCAACCTTCGTCACCGTCTTAGTCAAATTGTCTTTAATCGCAACTTTCATTAGTGTCTCCTTTCGCAAAAAAAAAGAGCCCGCGTGAATATCACGCAGACTCCTTTTCCGAAATCTTCTTTCGAGCTTCTTTCTTTCTGATTCTAACAACCAACTCTTCTCCTTCAAAATACACCGTCAGTCTTACTTTGTCCGGATCGGATAAAGCTTCCTTAATAAGCTCAATCTTTTCCTTCCATTCCTTAAACATAAC
>OCTX011997036.1_pt1 | contig 12756 bp, 9 predicted proteins | sample 1539691 | NCBI WGS metagenome assembly OCTX01 (sample SAMN02144231, study PRJEB22623) | gut metagenome | biome: sheep rumen | host: Ovis aries | place: New Zealand
CGGTCAACGAATATCTTGAAAAACAGTACGGGGCAAAATACGGCGAAGAGCCGGGACAGCTGCTGGTTCTGCCGCATTTTGCCGGCGCCGCAACCCCTTACATGGATACGGGATCCAGAGGAGCAATCCTGGGGCTGACAACGGATACGGATCTGTCCGAGATTTACCGGGGCTGCATGGAAGGCGTCGCCTATGAGATGCTGCTGAATTACCGCGCGATCAGACCGGCGGGCGTACACTGCACGAAGCTGAATGCCACCGGCGGCGGCGCGCGCTCCGCTGTCTGGATGCAGATGAAGGCGGACATGCTGAACCTGCCGATGACTGCACTGAAAACCGCGGACGCGGGAACCGTGGGCAGCGCGATGCTGACCGGAATCGCCATCGGACTGTTCCGGGATCTGCAGGACGCGGCGGACCATATGGTGGAGGAGATCAGGACCTATTATCCGAGGCCGGAGATGCACGAGAAATACAACCGCATTTTCAGCCGTTATGAACAGGTTTATCAGGCTGTCCGGCCGCTGGTCGGATGAAGCGCTTGTGAAGCGAAACGGCGTATTCCGGAGGCGGAGGCCTCAAAAGGAGTGAAAAATGAAAGAGAGTGCATATATCGGACATGAATCCCAGCTGTTCGGCGTCGAGGAGCACCGGCTTGTCGGCGGCAAGGGCGACGGCATGCGCCTCATGGAAGTGACGAACGGAAAAGGACTTGAGATGACGGTTCTGCCGGACAGGAACTGCGATATTTCGCGGCTTCGCTATAAGGGCATCAACATGAGCTATATGTCGCCCTGCGGCTATGTGGCGCCGGCCTATTACGACAACGTCGGTGCGAACTGGCTCGCGTCGTTTACTGCCGGTTACCTGACGACCTGCGGACTGCAGGCGGTGGGATCCCCCTGCAATGACGAGGGAGAGGAGCTGCCGCTGCACGGCTCCATCGCGAACACGCCCTCCGAGCACACCTGGTGGGTGCAGGAAGGGGATGAACTGGTGATCTGTGGTGTCACGAAGGACGAGACCATCTTCGGGCGGAAGCTGCGTCTTTCCCGGCAGATTCGTGTGAGCCTTGCGGAAAACAGTTTCCGCATCGTCGACCGGATCGAGAACACCGGAGACCGCACGGAGCCGATGGAAATTCTCTATCACATGAATATGGGCTATCCGCTGCTGGATGAGGACAGCATCGTCACGATTCCCGCGGCGCAGGTGAATCCGCGCGACGAGCACGCCGCGGAGGACATCGAAAACTGCCTGAAGATGGAGAAGCCCACCCCCGGCTATCAGGAGCGCTGTTACTATCATGTTTTTGCCGATGAGAAAGGTCTGGCCCGGATCGTCCAGCCGAAGCTCGGCGCGGGGCTGCAGATCGAGTTTGACGCGAAGGAGCTTGACGGCTTTGTCGAGTGGAAGATGATGGGCGTGCGCGACTATGTGCTCGGCCTGGAGTGCGGCAACTGCTACCCGGACGGGCGCGACGTCATGCGCCGGACCGGCATGCTGAAATTCCTTGCACCCGGCGAGAGCAAAACCTATGAGGTGAAGATCACCCTGCTGGATGTGAAGTAAAGACGGATATGATCTGAAAACGGACGAAGGTTGTCGAATTTTGACCAAAAATGACGAAACCGGGGCTCATGGAGCTCCGGTTTTTTCTGTCATACTGAGTGCAGATAAAAAACGGGAGCAGGCCGTAAGAGGCTGCGGCATACAGACAAAGGGGGTACATCATGGGAAAGGAAATTTATCACGCACTGCAGGATCCGGATTATCAGAAGCCTTTTTTCGATGTGGATGAGATCCGCACAAGGACAGCGCCGGACGGCAATGAGACCGCATACAGGTATATGCACGGCGGATTCGAGGGGACGCCGGTGAAGTTCAGCTTCTGCTTCCCGAAGCGGGATGCGTTCAGAGGTCGCTTTTTCCAGTATCTCTCCCCCTTCCCGGGACCGGATGAGGAAGTCGCTTCCCAGGACAAGACCGGTGCGGATGACAAGATTCTTTTCGCGCTGACAAACGGCGCGTATTTTGTGGAGACCAACATGGGCTCCGTCACGATGTTCGGACCGAACGGCGACGACAGAATGAGATGGAAGTCGAGTGCGGCGGCAGCCGAGCTTTCAAGGAAGAAGGCGATGGAGATCTACGGCTGCGAGCGCCCCGTCGGCATCGTCTACGGCGGCAGCGGCGGCGGCTACAAGACCATGGCCTGCATCGAAAATACGGATGCGTGGGACGGCGCGGTGCCGTACGTCATCGGCTCTCCGGTCTCTCTGCCCAACACGATCACCATGCACGCACAGGGCCAGCGCGTCCTGCGCAATGCATTCGGCAAAATTCTGAACAACCTGGATGCCGGCGGAAGCGGCAACGCTTACGAAGGCCTGAACGAGACCGAGGCGCAGATGCTGCGCGAGCTCACGGATATGGGCTTCCCGCCCATGGCCTGGTATGTGGAAGCCGGCGGCCTGATTGACGACGGATCGCTCCCGGTTCTGACTCCCGGTGTCAAGATGTCAGATCCTGCATACTTTAAGGAATTCTGGGAAGTGCCCGGCTACATGGGCGCGGACCCGGAGAGCAGCGCTTCCCGTGACCGCCTGCAGTTTAAGGCAGTCGTGAAAGGCGTGCACCTGCCCGGACAGCCGGAGAGCCCGGAGCAGGAGAGTGAGATTGAGGGACGCAACGGCGTGGATGACGCCTGGAAGAAGATGCTGACAGACGGCAAGGACGCCTGGATCGAGCTGGAGAAGCTTCCGGAGGGCGACGACCTGTATCTGAGGGGCGTGAACCTGACCTTCCTGACCGGCGCAGCGAAGGGCAAAGTGCTCCTGCTGGGCGGCATGGAGCGCGATCAGGTCACCGGCGGCGGTTATATCACGATCGGCATGTGCTACGGAATGGACAATCTCGAAGATGTCCTTTCACAGATTCAGCCCGGAGACGAGCTGATGATGGACAACTCCGACTATATCGCGATCCAGTCCTATTACAGACATCAGACACCTGCTGACCTTTCCTTCCACGCGTGGGATCAGTTCCGGAACGAGGACGGCACACCGGCTCTGCCCCAGCGGGCGAGTGTCATGGGCTATCACTTCACCGGGACGGGGACCGTGCAGGACGGCAATATCCAGGGCAAAGTCATCGTGGTGCAGGCTCTGATGGATGAGTCCACCTGCCCGTGGTGCGCGGACTGGTACCGCGAGACCGTCCGGAAGGCACAGGGAAGCGAAGACAATTTCAGAGTTTATTACAACCAGCGCTGCATGCACGGCGACATAACGGAGATCGGCAACAACATGGTTGTCAACTATGTCGGCGTCCTGCATCAGGCAATTCTGGACATGGCCGACTGGCTCCAGACCGGAAAAGAGCCGCTGCAGTCCACCCGCTATGAGCGCGTGGGCGGTCAGATCGTCGAGGAGGCGGATCCGGCAAAGCGCCGCGGTATGCAGGCCGGCATCAGCCTGACCGTGAACGGGGCAAAATGTGCCCGCGTCAAGGCCGGCGGCGAGTTTGTTCTGCGCGCGGAGATCACCGTGCCCGAGAATGCCGGCGAAGTGACGGGCATCCGCTACGACTTCAATGATAACTGGACCTATCCCGGAGCGAAGGGGATCTTCCCGGTGGAAGGCAGCTTTACCAGAACGAAGAAAGACGGCATCAGCGGCGCCGTGAGCGAGATGGTGCACTCCTTTGAGAAGCCCGGCACCTACTTTGTCTCCGCGAGATGCACGTCGCAGAGAAACGGCGATCCGGATGAGCTGTTCACGCAGATCCTGAATCTGGACCGCGTGCGGGTCATCGTAGAGTAAACGGCCGTGCCAGATTTTGACAAAAAGGGAATAAAAATATCGAATTCTGACATACAGGCGATTCGGAAGCAGATTTAAAGTAACAGTGGAAACAGAAATCCGGTAATAATCCGATTCAGATAAGGGGGATTGCATCATGTTCGGAAAGAAAGCACAAGAAGGGGAAATGAATCAGGAAGTAAAGGACACACAGAGTGAAGCGGCAGCAGAAAAAGCGGCTCCGGCAGAGGAAAAGCTGAGCTTCGGAAAACTGCTTGCATGGTCGGTCCGCGGAGGTTCCACGGGCGTCGCAATCATGGTCATGGGATATCTCACCATCTTCTGCACCAATACGCTGGGTGTTCCCGCGGCAACGGTCGGTATTCTGCTTCTGGCCAGCAAGCTGCTGGACGGCGTGACGGATATCTTTGCAGGATTCATTGTTGACAAGACCAACACGAAGATCGGCCGCGGCCGTCCGTATGAGCTGTGCGTGATCGGTCTGTGGGCTGCCACCGTCGGCCTGTTCCTGTGCCCGGCGTCCTGGAACTTGACGATGAAGTGTATCTGGATCTTTATCATGTATGCACTGGCGAACTCAATCTTCATGACCTTCCTGAACGCCAACGGAACCGTCTACATGATCCGTGCCTTCAACAATCCGAAGCACTACATCTCCCTGTCGACATACGGCGGACTGGTTCCGATGGTGGTCGTGGTTATCTTCAACATCGTGTTCCCGATCCTGATGGGAAGCATGGCGACCTCCCAGGGCGGCTGGGTGACCCTGGTCATGATCTTTGCCGTACCGATGACCCTGCTCGGACTGCTGCGCTTCTTCGTTGTCAAGGAGAAGTATGACACGGATGCAAAAGCCGGCGAGAAGCTCGAGATCAAGGATGTGATCACGGTTCTGAAGAACAACAAGTATATCTACATGATTGCTCTGGCAACCCTGGTTATGAACTTTGTCACCAACATGGGTGTGGGCGTCTACTACTTCACGGAAATCGTCGGAAACGTCGGCCTGATGGGCGCACTTGCAGCAGTACAGATGATCGCGATCCCGATGATGTTTGTCCTGCCCCAGATCCTGAAAAAGACTACCGTCATCAAGGTTATCCGTGTCGGTATCCTGGTGGTCATCGCCGGCAATATCATTAACTTCTTCGCCGGTTCCAATTTCCCGATGCTTGCTGTCGGAGCGGTTCTGGGCGGCGGCGGTGCAGTCCCGATCTCCATGCTGTCCGGCCTGCTGATCATCGACTGTGCCGAATACAATGAATACAAAGGCCTCTTCCGTCTGGAGGGCTCCCTCTCCGCAGTCAACGGTTTTGCAAACAAGATCGGCGCGGGCCTCGGCGCAGGCATGCTCGGTATCCTTCTCGGCATGGCCGGCTATGACGAGACGCTGGCAGTACAGGGACTTGCACAGGGGCCGGGAGCTGTCATGATGATCCGTATGCTCTATTCCCTTATTCCGGCGGCACTGTACTTTGTTGTCTATCTGGTCCTTCATCTTTACAAACTGGACAAAATTATGCCCGAGGTTCGCAGGACCAACGAAGAAAACCGCGCAAAGGCAGCTGCGGAGAAGGCGGAAGCATAACAGCTCACAATTGAACAGACACGGCGGGACAGGGAACATTCCCTGTCCCTTTTTTTGGTGCTAAAATATTGCTGCCGGGTGTATTAAAGGGGGGGGGACAGCATGAGGACAGCGCATGAACAGTATGCACACAGACTGAATGTATTGAGAGGCCAGTTATATGCCTCGGACAGGCTGGGCGTGTGGTGCTTCGGCACCGGGCGAGAGCTTTTCATTGCGACTGTGCCGCGGCAGCGGGAGATGGAAAAACTGCTGGAGATCGGCGGTGTGCTGGACTACGCTTTTGCCCGCCGTGAGGAAGGACCTGTCCCGTCCATCTATTCCGATCCGTCCGGTCTGATCTGGATCCCGGAATGGGCATATCTGCCGGCCGGCGGGGCACTCCTGATTCTGCTCGGTCCGATGGTGATGAAGCACACGGGGGACGACCTGATCCTGCACAGGCTGAACCAGATGGAACTCTCCGTAGAAGATAAGCGCACATGCCTTTCTGTCGTGGACGAGATTCCGGTGGTCGGGTTCAGCACTGCGGTGCGTTTTATGCAGATGCTGCATTATACGATCTATGATGAGGGTCTGCAGGACGAGACATACCGCTTTGAGGGATCGTCACAGGGACAGCCGCAGGGAACAGGGCAGACAGGGCAGGAAACGGAACAGAAGACGCGGCAGATCCCACAGTCCGCCCTGAGCGGCGCAAAGACCGATTACAAACGAATGCTCAGTGTGGAAGACGTCCTGCTGCACAGCCTCGCGGAGGGCGTGAACGCATTTACGGACACAGAAAACGCTCAAGGCGGTTCAAGCCAGGGCGAGCTGCTGGATTTTGACCTGAAGGATCCGCTGCGGACGGTGCTGGATAACATGATCATCTTCACGGGACTCTGCAGCCGGTCCGCGATCCACGCCGGGGTTCCGGCCGCCGCCGCCAAGGAGACGGAGCGGAGCTATGTGCACCGGATGGAAATGTGCGGCGATGCGGCGGAGCTCGCAAATCTCAATATGGAAATGTACGGTGCGTTTGTGAAGCTCGTACAGGATCTGAAGACAGAGGATGGCTTTTCCAGAGCCATCCGGGAATGCCGGGACTACATAAGACGCAACTGCACAAGGCCCCTGAAGCTCGACGAGATCGCGCGGCATGTGGGCTACAGCGAATATTATCTCACCAGGAAATTTACCAGAGAAACCGGACAGAAGCTCAGTGACTACATCCGGGACGTGCGGATCGATCTGGCCAAAGGACTGCTGCTGACGACCTCGAAGGACATCCAGACCATCAGCGAAGAACTGCAGTTCGGCAGCAGGGGATATTTTGACAGGTGCTTTACGAAAGCGACCGGCATGTCGCCCGCCCGTTTCCGGGAGAGCGGCAGCCGGCAGAATCAGTGATCAGGCGAGCTCAGCGCGGATCTGATCGATGAGCTTCTGATACTCTTCGTCCGTCAGGAACTTCCGCTGCGGGTTCATGGCAAAGACGCCGCCCCACTCAAACTCATCATCCTTATATTTAGGCACCAGATGGAAGTGCAGATGATGCATGGTGTCGCCGTATGCGCCGAAATTGATTTTGTCCGGATGGAACAGCTTGTGGATGCAGGACGCGGTGCGGCTGACATCTTCCATATACTGGCAGCGCTCTTCGGGCGTCAGATCCGTGATATCGTCGACGTGGCGTTTGCAGGCAACAATGACGCGGCCCGGGTGGCTCTGCTCTTTAAACAGGATGACCTTGGACATCGGAAGCTCGCAGATCTTGATGCCGAATGCCGCGAGGAGTTCTCCCTCTGCACAATAAGAACAATCTTCGTGAATCATAAAACACCTCCTGAATGTCTGCTGAAAATTAGGACATATCTATCATACCACTTCGGTAGATGAAAGCATATTCTTTGGGGGACATGCCGTATTCCTTGCGGAAGGCGCGGTAAAAACTTGAGTATTCCCGGAATCCGTAATCAAAACAGACGCGGCTGACCGGCGCGCCGGAGAGGATCGCGTCCCGGCAGGCGGAGAGGCGCTTCTTGGTGATGAACTGATGGGCGGAGATGCCCAGGTTCTCCCGGAAGAGATGGGCGAGGTAATACTTGCTGATATAGAACTGGGAGGCGAGTTCCTCCAGTGTCAGGTCGCCCTCAATGTGCGACTCGATATACGCGAGCAGGTTCTGAAACAGCTCGTGCGTCTCGGCGGAGCGGTTTTCGTGCTCATCCTCGTACACCAGGCGGTTCATCTGCAGAATCAGATCGTTCACCGCGAGGGTGATCGCGGCGGTTTTGCCGTAGCGGTCGGAGCGGATCTCCTCGATCAGACGCAGAATCCGGGACTGGACGGAGTAGAAGCCGTCCCCGGAAAAATGGAAGACATACTGCCCCGCGGTGGCGGCCAGCTGCATCAGGTAGACGTAGTCCGGCGACTGTTCGAGCAGCTCCTGCACATACTGCTGGCTGATCCAGAAAACAAAGCGGCGGTAGGGTTTTTCCGGGGAGAAGAGGATCGCGTGATGCTTCATGCCCGGCGGAATCAGGATCAGATCGCCGACCTGCACCGGATAGGTGCGGGCGCCGATCTCCATCGCGATGTCTCCCTCTACAATCAGATAAAATTCATAGTAATTGTGCGCGTGCGCCGGCACCGGCGTGAAGTTCACATCACTGTAATAGAAGATCTCAAAATCCTTCGAGACCATGTGCTGTCTCGTGTTGAAGGCGGAACGAAGGCGGTTCTGCATATTTATGCCCGGTCCTTTCTGTGTGCTGCAGACAGTCTGTCAGACTCTGATCAGACGCTCCTGCAATAATCATAGCAGAAAAAAATCCGGCTGACAGCAACTTTTGCAATATATGCAATATTATATGCAATCGGCTTTCAGGCGGGCTTCCTGTAAGATAGTGCATGTAAGGAAAAAACGCACAACAGAAAACGAAACAGCAAAGAAACAGCAACGGATATACACAATGCTTACCTGAAGGAGGGGTTACAAAATGAAATTAACAAGAGAAGGCATCGCGGCAAGAGCTGAGTGGGAGAGCAAGGGATATAAGCTGCCGGCTTTTGACGTGGCGGCTCTGTCGGCTGAGACCGCAGCGCATCCGGTCTGGGTGCATTTCGGCGCCGGCAATATTTTCCGCGCGTTCCAGGCAAACCTGGCTCAGAAGCTGATTGAGTCCGGAGATATGACATCCGGCATCACGGTCGTCGAAGGCTTCGATTATGAGATCGTTGAAAAGCAGTATCGTCCTCATGACAATCTATCCGTTCTTGTCACCCTGAAGGCGGACGGCAGCATCGAGAAGACCGTGATCGGTTCCATCGGCGAGTCCTGCATACTGGATTCCGAGAACGACGCCGAGTTCTCGCGCCTGAAGGAGATCTTCTCGCAGGACAGCCTGCAGATCGTGACCTTCACCATCACCGAGAAGGGCTACAGCCTGGTAAACGGCAAGGGCGAGGAGCTTCCGGCGGTCACGGCTGATTTTGCAGCAGGACCCGCAAAGCCGGCCAGCTATATCGGCAAGGTCGTGTCCCTGCTTTACGCGAGATACCAGGCAGGAGAAAAGCCGATCGCGATGGTCAGCACGGACAACTGCTCACACAACGGCGAGAAGCTTTACGCAGCCGTCAGCGCATTCGCGAAGAAGTGGGTAGAGAACGGCCTGGCAGACGCAGGCTTTGCGGCATATATCGACGATCCGGCCAAGGTCAGCTTCCCCTGGTCCATGATTGACAAAATCACACCCAGACCCGACGCTTCCGTGGAAGCGATTCTGAAGGCGGACGGACTCGAGGGACTTGAGCCGGTCGTCACCAGCAAGAACACATGGGTCGCTCCGTTCGTCAACGCGGAAGAGAGCGAATATCTGGTTATCGAGGACGCGTTCCCGAACGGCCGTCCCGCTCTGGAGAAGGCCGGTGTCATCATCACTTCCAGAGACACGGTCAATAAGGTTGAGCGCATGAAGGTCTGCACCTGCCTGAATCCGCTGCACACCGCACTGGCTGTCTACGGATGCCTGTTAGGCTTCACCAAGATCTCCGATGAGATGAAGGATGCAGAGCTGAAGAAGATGGTCGACATCATCGGCTATCGCGAAGGGCTTCCGGTCGTGACCGATCCCGGCGTCATTGCGCCGAAGCAGTTCATCGACACTGTCCTGGGCGTCCGGATCCCGAACCCGTTCATGCCTGACACACCGCAGAGAATCGCCTGCGACACTTCCCAGAAGCTGTCCATCCGCTTCGGTGAGACCATCAAGGCTTATCTGGCTTCCAATGATCTGAATGTCGCGGATCTGAAGCTGATCCCGCTGGTCTTCGCAGGATGGCTGCGCTACCTGATGGGCGTGGACGATGAAGGAAAGGAATTCGAGCCTTCGCCGGATCCGCTGCTGGCGAGCGTACAGCCCTATGTCGCTGAGTTTAAGGTCGGAGAGGTTCCTTCGAAGGAAGAAATCAGTGAGAAGGTTATGCCGCTCCTGAAGAACCCGGCTATCTTCGGCGTAGATCTCGAGGAAGCAGGTCTTGCGGATCAGGTCATCAGCTACTTCGCCGAAGAACTGGCAGGCCCCGGCGCCGTTCGTGCGACTCTGGTCAAGTACGTCATCTGAGAAAATTAATAGCAGAATTTAAGGAGGGTTATACAGTTATGGAAATGACATTAAGATGGTACGGATCACAGTATGATACGGTTCAGCTCTGGCAGATTCGTCAGATTCCCGGCGTGACCGGCGTTATCACCACCCTGTACGGAAAGCAGCCGGGCGAGCTGTGGACACAGGAAGAGATCCACGCATTAAAAGAAGAGGTTGAGGCTGCGGGCCTGAATCTGTCCGGCATCGAGAGCGTCAACGTCAGCGACGCGATCAAGATCGGAAACGAGCAGCGCGACGAGCACATCGAGAACTATATCAAGACACTGGAGAACCTGGGCAAAGAAGACATCCACCTGGTCTGCTACAACTTCATGCCTGTCTTTGACTGGACCAGAACCGAGCTTGCGAGAAAGCGCGAGGATGGCTCCACAGTCCTTGCCTACACGCAGGACGCGGTGGATGCGATCAATCCGGAAGAGATGTTCTCCTCCATCTCCGGCGACATGAACGGAACCGTCATGCCCGGATGGGAGCCGGAGCGCATGGCACGCGTAAAAGAGCTCTTCGAGATGTACAAGGACATCGACGAGGAGAAGCTGTTCCAGAACCTGGTTTACTTCCTGAAGGCGATTATGCCGGTCTGTAACCAGTATGACATCAAGATGGCGATTCATCCCGATGATCCCGCATGGTCCGTCTTCGGCCTGCCCCGCATCATCAACAATGAGAAGAATATTCTCCGCCTGATGAACGCGGTGGATGACGTGCACAACGGCGTCACCTTCTGCGCGGGTTCCTACGGCACCAGCCTGGCAAATGACCTGCCGCACATGATCCGCGTACTCGAAGGCAGAATTCATTTTGCACATGTCCGCAACCTGAAGTTCATCACACCTACCAACTTCGAGGAAGCAGCGCACCTGTCCAGCGACGGAACCTTCGATATGTATGAGATCGTCCGCGCACTGTATGAGACCGGCTTCTCCGGCCCGATCCGTCCTGACCACGGACGCATGATCTGGGGCGAGGTTGCCATGCCGGGCTACGGCCTGTATGACCGCGCACTGGGCGCGACTTACATCAACGGTCTGTGGGAGGCAATTGAGAAGTCCCACGTAAGAGGGATTTAAAGCGTGATCCGTCAGGTCCGGGAGCCGCTCCCGGAATAAGAATGATTTGAACAACGAATAAACCAACAGCGGCTGCTGCGGTCGATACCGGGCAGCCGCTGTTGTGCTATACTGGTGCCATGAACTGGAATTATTATCGTCTGAACATGAAAAACCTGGTCACCTCCGTACTGGTCTTTATCAGATGGGGGCTGATCGCCGCTGTCATCGGCGCCGCCGGAGGCTTTCTTGGCGTTGCGCTGCATTACGGCGTACATTATGCGGATCATCTGGTACAGGAGCATGAATTTCTGCTGTATCTGCTTCCGCTCGCCGGCCTTGCGATCGTCGCAGTTTACAAAGGCCTGAAAACGCAGGGCCTGAGCACCGACACGACCTTTAAGGCAGTGCAGGAGAGCGGCGAAATTACCATCCGGCAGATCCCGGCGGTGCTGATCGGAACGGTCCTGACGCATCTGACGGGCGGCAGCTCCGGCAAAGAGGGCGCCGCACTGCAGATCGGCGGGGCGGCGGGCAACCGCATTGCCGTCTGGCTGCACCTGAATGAGGATGACCGGCGGTTCGCAACCATGGCCGGAATGGCGGCACTGTTTGCGGCGGTTTTCGGTCTGCCGGTGACCGCGACTATTTTCGTAACGATGGTCATCAGCGTGGGCACCTACTGGTATTCCGCAGTCTACCCGGCGCTCGCGGCATCCCTTGTTGCGGATGCGATCAGCGAGCGCTTCGGAATAGAATCCATGCGTTTTGCCATCCGGGTTCCCGACGTCGGGCTCGTCATGATGCTGAAGGTTGCTGTGCTGGCACTTTTGTGCGCAATGATCTCCACCCTGATGTGCGACGTGATCCACGAATCCCACCGGCAGCTTAAGCGGTTTATAAAAAATGACTGGCTGCGGATCGCAGTGACGGGTGCGCTGATTGTCGTCCTGATGAAACTGACCGGATCGACGCGTTACTACGGATCCGGAGAACAGCTGATCCGGGCCGCGTTTGACGGCGGCGGGATTTACTGGTTTGATTTCCTGCTGAAGATGCTGCTGACCGCACTCACACTGGGTGCAGGCTTCCAGGGCGGCGAAGTGATGCCGTCTTTTGCCATCGGCGCGTCTTTCGGCTATATCGCGGCGCCGCTTCTGGGAATTGATCCCGCCTTCGGCGCGGCGATCGGCCTGGTGAGCGTCTTCGGCGGCGCTTCCAACAGTCTGATCGCTCCGATCCTTCTGTCGATTGAGATCTTCGGGGCTGGCGGCCTGAACTATTTTGCCATGGCGGCCATCGCGAGCTACATTATGTCGGGATACACCGGATTCTATTACAGCCAGCAGATTCTCTTCTCCAAGCTGCACCCGGAGCGCATTGACATTCATGCGAACGAGGAACACGAAGAGGGCCTGTGACAGGAACTCCCGCAAACCTTTGACATAGCGGGAAAAGCGGAGTATGATTTCGATCAAAATATGGAAACAGCCGCACGGACACTGTCTCGGGACAGACCGGAAACCCGGAGCGAAGCGGCTGAGTCCGAAAGAGAGGTGACAAACTATAAACAGTCAAGTATAAACTGATATTTTTGATGAACCTTGAAAATTGCACAGCAAACAAACCATCTGAAGAGATCG
>OCTX012130127.1_pt1 | contig 12756 bp, 10 predicted proteins | sample 1539691 | NCBI WGS metagenome assembly OCTX01 (sample SAMN02144231, study PRJEB22623) | gut metagenome | biome: sheep rumen | host: Ovis aries | place: New Zealand
ACGATGAAGAAGAATACGAAATACTTTAAGCGTACCATGTCAGGACGAGTTATTGAAACAGGGCTGCATAACATCTATAAGACGAACAATAAATACTGCAAGTGCATAACCGTCGGATTGACCGGAGATATTGATAACAATTCTTTTGTTTCGGGCGATTTTGAATCTATTCTTGACTTACAGGAGTATATCATTCACAGTGTTAAGCTGTATGACAAGCTCTCCGCTAAGCGTTCAGCAATTTCGAGAGTGTATGAAATCTATCATAATGGACGTTGTATAGGCTGTCTTTCAAAGAAAATGACAGCGGAGCTTGATCTGGGCGTTAGTTCAACAGATTATAAATACAATCTGCCTGACAGCTTAGAAAATCTTTATGTCAGCGGTATCACTACGGAAGTGCTGAAGCAGTTTGATGCAAGCGTTCCGGTTGAATATCAAAAATCAAGGATATGCTTTGGTATTCAGATAACAGGACTTGCTAAACTTGTATTTGAAAAGAAGTGATGATATGTCGAATTTCCCAAAGTTTTACGATGCAATAGACGATATTGCAGAACATCTGAGGACTGATTTCATCGGTCCGGTTGACGATAATGAAGTGTTAGAGATGGAAGAACCATTAAGCCGTTATTCGCTCGGAATCCTTTGGGCGCAGCCTAAAAGCAAGGACTCTGATGCTGTCGTAACTGACAGTGCGGCTGAGGAAATGTTTGAGGACGATTCGGAAGATAGCGAAGAACCTAAGAACGTCAGCGTATTCAAGCCCTCAACTATGGGAGTATCCTTTGCTTCATTCTCAGGTGACGAATTAAGCATCTCATTTACCTATGCCGTATATCATCACTCAGAGCAGATGATAACCGACAACGGAAAGGAAGTCAAACGGCATTATTATTCAAGAGAAGCTAAATCATTCTCCAAAAAAATGATCGTTCCTGATAAGGTTTGTAATCAGATTATTTCCGATAGCGGAGATCAGGATATTACGGTATATTTCCATGTCAGGAAGATAGGCAGCGATAACAGTGAACTTATTACAATATCTGTTCTTAACAGGCATAAGGCAGGAAACGAGTTCTTGGAAAGCAACACAGGTGCTTTGTTCCAGTGCGTACTGTCTGTTAAGAGCAGTAAAGGCTTCATGCCTGTTTACAGAAGAAATATCCACAAGTCTTTTGAAGAAGAAAAGAACGATATGCTCTATGATTCTGTCAACAACTATTCGTATGGTCACGGCTGTTCATCTGTCCATATCGAAAGCCAGGGTGTTGTAACAGAAGTCCGTAGTGAATTCATTCCACAGTACAGAATGTTGCAGATGATGCCGAGGCTTTTCGATCATTCCGAGTATCTCTACATGGAATACTGGAAAAAAGCAGATCGAACCGTAGCTTGCTATCAGCTTGATTCCTTTATTATGCAATACGAAGAATGGTTTACTGCACTAAAGAAAAATACTGAATTAGTGGAGAAATACCCTGATACTGCTGCTGACTCATTCAACAATATTGAGAGGTGCATAGAGCGCCTGCGTAATGGTGTTGAAGTAATCAGAAAGAACGATACTGCGTGGAAATCATTCCTTTACATGAATGAGGCTATGCTGCTACAGCGTGTTAAAACAAAGCACTGCCCATCAGATACAGTGAGCTGGTATCCATTCCAGATGGCTTATATCCTGCAAATAATACCTGACATAGTAGACAGCGACTCAGAATATCATAATGACGTTGATCTTCTGTGGTTTCCTACCGGCGGCGGTAAAACAGAAGCATATCTCGGCTTATCAGCGTTCTCGATATTCTTTAGGAGGCTGAATAAGAGCAATTACAACGTAAATGGTGTCACCATTATCATGAGATACACTCTACGTCTTCTTACGCTCCAGCAGTTTGAGCGAGCAACGGCACTTGTGTGTGCTTGTGAGCATATGCGTAAGAAATATGGTATCCCAGGGGAAGAAATCTCTATTGGCTTGTGGATCGGTTCAGGTATGACACCAAATCATATTATGGACGCATCTGAAACGCTAAAGAAGCTCCGTGAGGATTCAACTGCTACAATATATGAAGCGAATCCAATGCAGATAACAAAATGCCCGTGGTGCGGTGCGGAGATTGGCATAGGCGGCTATGATATAATTGGCGGTTCAATGAATATATCATGCTGTAACAATCCTGAATGCGAGTTCCATCATCATTTGCCGATATATGTAGTTGATGATGATATATACCGCACAGCTCCTACGTTTATTCTAAGTACAGTTGATAAGTTTGCGAGAATAACGTGGGAAGAACAGGCAGGCAATTTACTCGGTGCAAACGGCTGTAAACCACCTGAGCTTATTATTCAGGACGAGCTTCATCTCATTTCTGGACCGCTTGGTTCGATCACCGGAATATATGAGATGGCGATAGAGAATATCTGTCGGCATTACGGCAGTGTTCCTAAGATCATCGCATCTACGGCTACAGTTAAAAATGCTGATAAACAGATCAAGATCCTTTATAACAGGAATATGATACAGTTCCCTCCGAATGGCTTGGAGCATACAGATTCGTTCTTTGCTATTGAAGCTGACAAGGAAAAACGTCCTGCGAGAACGTATATCGGTGTTTGCTCTATAGGCTTCGGTACGTCGGAGATGTTGATAAAGATTTTTGCACTGCTGACTTTCATGAAGCATCTGTACAGACTGCAAGGAAAGCCGACAGACGTTATTGACCAGTTCTATACATATGTAGGCTACTTTAATTCGCTGAAAGAGCTTGGTTCAAATTCTATCATCATATCTGACCGTATCTCGGCTGAGATCAAGTATCTTGCAACCTATAAATTCAAAAAGGAAGCTGAAAGCGTAAATCTCAAAGTTGACAGCAGTAATGCAGATATTCCGTCATATTTCAAAAGCAATGAGCTTACAAGCCGTAATTCAGCTAAGGAAATAAAAGCGGTACTTGAAAGACTTGCCAATAAATACACCAGTGAGGACTGCTTTGACTACATCATGGCTTCAAATATGCTGTCAGTCGGTATAGATATTGACAGACTCGGTGTTATGTGCGTTTATGGGCAGCCGAAGTCAAATTCAGAGTATATTCAGGCAACAAGCCGTGTCGGAAGAACAAATCCGGGACTTGTCATATCTCTATATAACAGTATGAGATCAAGAGATAAGTCCTACTATGAGCAGTTTTGGTATTATCATAGCACGTTTTATAAGTATGTTGAAGCAACGAGCGTTACGTCTTATTCTCCCAGAGCTATCGAAAAGGCTCTGCATTGTGCTATGATGGCAATCATACGGCATACTATTCCAAAATACAATCCTAATGAAAATGCTTATAAATTCATAAGAAGTGATAAAGATGTTGAGCGAGTGAAGCGAGACATTCTGAATCATGTAGGAGAAATAGAGCCGAGAATTGTAAGCTATGCTGAGGAATGGCTCAATTACTACTTGGATTGTTGGGAGGAACTTACCGAAAGTTTGCCTAACAAACTGGTCTTCTCGGACTATCACAATGAAGATGTTGCTCTTTTCCGCAGTGCAGATAATCAAAATGGATCGGATATTCCTTCGATACTCAATTCAGTAAGAAATGTTGAGCCTGCCGCAAATATATATTTCGTTAAAAGATAGGGGGCTTTGAAATGCCAAAACCGACGTTCAGAAAAAAAACAAATAATGATGATAGCAGCAGTATTTCCAAGTTCTCTAATGAAAAGATCTCTGTTGGAGATATAAGAAAAACGCAGTTAATTACTACTTTTGGTGTTGGCTCTATTGTCGATTTTAAGGACGATACCGTCATCATAGCTTCCACCGATGATTGGGATTACAATCCTAATGACATAGAGGAAGTCGAAAACCGAAAAATATTCAATGAAAACCTGTCGGTAATTACCGATGCTGAGTATTTTTTAATGCCAAGAACTACTCAAAGCACCAACAGTTTCTCTAAAGGGAAAAATATAACCTCTTATGTTTTCCCTGAAAAACTCCATTGTTCAAGATGCGGTAATATCTATGATTTCAGAGAATTGGACGTAAAAGACCGTCATAGATGCCCGCAATGTAAGAATAACCTTAATGCCTCTCGATTTATAGTTGTATGCACTCATGGTCACATGGATGATTTTCCATATGATTGGTGGGTTCACGGTGGAAAGCCGTGTCCTTCCGGCGTAAAATCGCCAAGAATAAAAATGGTCAACATCTATAACAGGACTGATATTGACAGTTTGAGGCTTGAATGCACCGAATGCAAAACTACAAGGAGTATGGTACAGGTATTCTCAGATAATGCTTTATCGGAGTTTCCGTGTACTTGTAAGCACCCACACTTCAAAGATCCTTATGCAAGAGTACAGTATGGCTGTCATGATAAGATGAGAGCAAGATTACGCTCCGCATCAGGTGTTTATTTCCCCATAACAAAGGCAGCTTTACTTATTCCACCGTGGAGCAAAAAGGTAGTAAACTGTATTCAGAAAAATTATAGCATCCTGAAAAACGTTGAAGAAGATAAGCTCGTTTTTACTATAAGACAGGTTATTCATGACCAGAATATTACCGATGATGAGATCATGCGCTCATGGAGAGCTGTAAAGATTTCTATGGAACAGAAGCGGAAACGCTCGGAATTATCGGTTTATGAAGATGAGTACAGTATTCTGTCCAAAAACGAAAATGAGAATGAAGATAATTTTTCTTCATATACAGCGACTATTCCTCAAAAGTATAGACCATATTTTGAGCAGATTGCTGTGGTTGATCGCCTCACTGTCACTCAAGCATTTACCGGATTCACAAGAATCACCCGTAACGAAGCTAACAGTGTTGCCATTTCGCAGTATCCCAAACCGTGGCTTCCTGCTGTAGAATTAACTGGAGAAGGTATCTTTATTCGCTTTAACAAGGAAAAGATAGCGCAATGGCGAAACGCTCATTCTTCAAGATACAAGAGAATGAAGAAAGCTATGGAAGACAGTAAGTTCATAAATGAATCATTCTCCGAAACCTACGTTATGCTGCATACCTTTGCCCACTTGTTTATTCGGGAAATATCCAATGTATGCGGATATAGTGCTGCATCAATAAGAGAAAAGATATACAGTGAGATCAATGATAAGAACGAAGTTAAGATGTGCGGTGTATTGATTTATGTATCATCATCAGATAGTGACAGCAGTCTCGGCGGCCTTATAAGCGTAGCGGATAATGAAGATGTATTTGAAAGAATAATGGATAGTATGCTTGAACGGGCAAGCTGGTGCAGCGGTGATCCGCTGTGCATTTCTGCCACAAAGCAAGGATACAAGAATCTGAATTACGCTGCGTGTCATGACTGCACTCTGCTCCCTGAAACATCATGTGAGAGTTTTAATTGCTTTCTTGACAGAGCTTCAATAGTCGGATTGCCTGACAATCCAGATTTAGGATTTTTCAAATGACATAATACTAATAGAGGGCATTGCTTACAAACGGCAATGCCCTCTTTCCTGTTATTCATCCTCATCACTGCGCTCATCCAGTCCGTGGAGCAGTTGAATATAAACGCACTCCGCACGTTCATATTTTTTGCTCCTTATTGAATTTCGAATAACGTTTAATTCAATTGAGCCTTCAAATCTTTAAAACTATCAAGAGCTCCCTGAAGATTTTCTATAATGTCATCCGCAAGCTCGTCAGCAGGAGGAAGATTATCAAGGTCTGCAAGTGACTTATCTTTAATCCAGAAAAGATCCAAGCTCAACTTATCACGCTTCAATATATCATCAATGCTGTATTTGCGAAAACGTCCTTCCGGATTAGTTTCACTCCAAGTTTCTGAACGCTCATAGCGATTCTCTGGATTATAGCATTTAATGAAGTCTTCAAGATCTGCCTCTGTCATCGGATGCTGCTTTAATGTAAAGTGGATATTGGTTCGGAAATCATATATCCACACTTCTTTCGTCTGCATCTCCGGACTTGCCGGACGCTTATCAAAAAGGATAACGTTAGCCTTAACACCCGGTTTATAGAAGATGCCTGTCGGTAATCTCAGAATCGTGTGTAAGTCCGTAGTTTCAAGCAGTTTTCTGCGGACTGTTTCGCCTGCACCGCCTTCAAAAAGCACGTTATCAGGTACGACCACAGCAGCCTTACCGGTAGACTTCAGTATAGTATTTATGTGCTGAACAAAGTTGAGCTGCTTATTGGAACTTGTTGTCCAGAAGTCCTGACGATTATATACGAGATCTTCGTCCTCCTGTTCACCTTCCTCATTTGTAAAGGTAATAGAGGATTTTTTGCCGAACGGAGGATTAGTCAGCACATAATCGTATCTCTCGCCCGAATCCATAAGCAGGGCATCTCCGAGATTAACAGGGATATTTCCATAAATATCGCCTATATTATGAAGATACAGATTCATCAGGCAGAGTTTGAATGTAGTAGGAACTATCTCGTTACCATGAAAGGCCTCGGATTTGAGAAACTCCTTTTGCTCACGATCAAGAGAATAATTATCAGGATTAGCTATATAATCCTGTGCTGCGAGCAAGAAACCGCCGCTTCCGCAGCAAGGATCCGCAACAGTTTTCATTGGCTCGGGGCGAATACACTTTACCATAGCTTTTATAAGCGGACGGGGAGTGAAGTATTGTCCGGCACCGCTTTTTATATCCTCGGCATTCTTCTGGAGAAGTCCCTCATATATCTCACCTTTAACGTCTGATGACATGGATACCCATTTTTCCTTGTCGATCATTGCAACGATACGGCTGAGAATAGCTGCATTGCTTATCTTGTTTGTAGCACCCTTGAATATCTTACCGAGAATACCGCCCTGTTCGCCGAGCTTTTCGAGAATTTCACGATACTTGTCCTCAAGTTCCGCACCTTTCAGCATACTCATATCATTCCAGCCATATCCTTCGGGAATACCTGTATTGCGCTTATATGGCGGGCGTGAGTATTCATCGGACATTTTCAGAAATATAAGATATGTAAGCTGTTCCAGATAGTCACCGTAGGAAACGCCGTCGTCACGCAAAGGACCGCACATTCCCCAGACTTTGGAAGTAATTGCTGTTGAATTTTCAGACATATTATACCTCGTTTCAATTTTCAAGGAACTCATCTTTAAGCTTTGATGGAATCCCAACGTAAAACTGATTTTTTATTATTTCGTAATCTGCAATAATCATAAAAATAATAGTTAAAATTAGTAATATAATCGTAAACCATCCGCTATCATGTGATAAAGAATCTGTACTGTTTTCTAATCTTTGATTAAAAAATGATACCAAATGGCTTTCTGTTACAATCTTTTTTTCAACCAGTATTTGAAGTATGCTCCGTAATGACGTAAAAGTATAGACTATAGTCATCGCTATAAAAGTAAGCGCTGAACTAAGTTTGCTTTTTGAATTAGGTGTGAAAATAGATAGTAACTTTAACGAATTATCATATTTATATAATGATTTGCCGCCCTTTATTTTACAAGAAATGGCGAGATCATTATTCAAACCTGTATGTATTATTTGAACCACAACACCATCTTTGGATTCTATATAGTCAAAAGGAATAATAATTGTGTTTTCATCTTGTACATTCACACTAAACTTATTAGTTTCATCTGTAGCTGCTATTATACTAGCTTCCAAGATTTTCTTTTCTTTTGCTAATGTAATTTTTATTTCTTTCGACTTAGCCATATCAGTAGTTTGCAAAACTTTGTTGCCACTATTCCAAATTGCAAATCGACTTACACATATATTATCAACTGAATTCCCATCATAGCAAAGTGAGAGTTTTTGATACTTGCTTTTTTTGTTCTGCACCAAAACAGTTGATTTTTGAGCGTACGATATTTCTTTCTTTTCTTTATTCTTTTGTTGGCAATATACTGCATATAAAAAAGATAATATAGTTATTACAGACAATACTCCCCATGCCCAAGGATTATTCATCAATTCTTTTATCATTACAATCCTCCCTCAAAAGCCTGTTTCAGAATACTCTGCCTGAGAGCCTCGGCTTCCTGTAAAGCTGTATCTATTGTTTTTTCTATGCTGTCGAAGACGGACAGGCGTGATTCAATTTTGTTAACAGCATTGACTTGTTCTTTTAAGCTTGGCAATGGAATCAATGCGTTTCCAACATCTTTTTGATTAATACTTGCTTGATTTACCGCCTGTTTTGCGTTTTTTGTTAATTCCTTTTTACCCGCTAATGATGATAAATAATAACTGATATATTCACCATTTACAAGTTTAGAGTTTAGTGTAATTCTCATCATATTACTTTCAAATAAAGTAGGTCTATTTAGTTTTCTTACTAAAGCGCACTTGCCCAAATAGGGCATTGAATTAACTCGATTAATAACAATATTTCCAATTTCAAGCCTATATCTTGCTAATTCCTCGTCAGTTATATTCACTAATTTATAGTCATAATCATCTTGAATGAAACCATCATAAAAACCGTCAATCCTTAATATCGGAACCCCAAATCCATAATCGGATTTTGGTTTATATATTCCATTTTGCGGAGTGCCAACAATGACTGTTTCGAAATTTACATATTCATCTACATTATCAAACGCCTCTTTAAGCACTGCCTGACGATACACTTTAAGCTGTTCCTTAGTCTTTTTCAGCATTTCAACGCCGCTGTCAAGCTGAGAGAAAAGTTCCTCGATTCGGGTAACTATGCGGTGTTGGTCTTCGAGGGGAGGGATTTTCACTTTGATCTTTGAGTATTTCTGAATCCAATACCTCTTATGTGTACTATTATCAAACTGTATTATCTGCATACGGTAATAAATGAATTTAGGTAAAACCAGTTCAATATTAGGAGTTAGGATTTTCATCGCTGATGATTTAACCTTAAATTCAAAATTGACATATCTGCTTGCTGTTGTAAAATCGTCAAAAATTATAACTGGCAAATCAGTATAAATACCATTAGTTTCATTCGTATATCCAAGAATAAAAGTCTTTCCTGCTGTAAGTACAGGTGTTTTATAATTATCGTCATAGTCAGTTGATTCAACTATGTACGGAGTAGGTTGCTCATATGATAGCAATTCTTCAAGTTTATATTCTTTCCACATTTGAATCAGCCTTTAAAGATTTCTTTAACATAATCCGCGAGTATCTTATAATCTCTTTTCTGTTCTTCTGTCCAATCCGAGCGATTATCTGCATTTTTCTTTAGTAACTCAACAGTAATATCAACTTCCTGTTTTGTGACAGTTGAACGTTCAACTTTTCCGAGTGCTGCACCAAGTACTTTATTATAACAGCTGAGTTCATATTCAGTAAAAATATTCATATTTATTTCTCCTTTACACATCTGAAATCAAATTCAGTATCATCGTATTTGCCTAAGCAAATACGATTCGATAAATGTTATCTTCTAAGTGCCTCTTGCCACTTTGTATCACACAAAAAGCATCTATCTTCGTCAGTTAATTGAATCAGCTTATGATCTTTTCCCCAGCAGGTAGTACAATAGTGGATCTCCTGTTCATCATCTCTCAGTGTAATATAAAAGTCTTTATGCCTTATTATTCTGCTTTCTAAATCATTAGCTTTCTTGAGTTCTTCGTTTTCTTGAGTAAGTCTGACATTTTCGTTTATCAAATCAAGAGCTTGCTGAGTCAGGTCTATGATTTGCTGATTCAGTTCAAGATCGTTGTACTGTCTTACTATCTTGGAAATATTCTTTACTCCGTCGAGAATATTCATAATGCTCCTCCCTTATTCTTTTAGCATTTCTATTACAAACTATTTATATTATTAAATTCTGAACCTGAGCTTGCATATATTGCATACGAGACAATCTCCTCCATTATAATACCTTTGCTGTAACTGAATAAGATGTTTTTCTTTTCCCCAACAAGTTGCGCAGTATTTCACAGATTCTGGATCATCCGAAATTGTTACAAACGGTTTGTTATACCTTTGGATTTTACTTTCTAAATCCCTATCTTTTTTTAATTCAGCATTTTCTTCACGAAGTCGTGTGATCTCAGCTTGCATTTCTAAAGCCTGTGCTCCCAAGTCAAGGAGTTGTCTATATAGTTCGATATTATCTGCTTTTTGCGCTATGCCGATAGCATCTTTTATGCCTTCATATAACCCCATTATTATTCTCCTTTATACTATTAACATTTCTGATCCAAGTTATTAATCATTGAATGTCTTTTTTGCTAAATCTTAGTTTACATATATTACATTCAAGGCATTCGGTTCCGTTATAATATCTTTGGTGTAATTGAATAAGTTGCTTATCTTTTCCCCAACAGGTTGCACAGTATTTTATTGATTTATCATCATCTGAAATAGTTACAAACGGTTTATCATGTCTTTCTATTTTGCTTTCTAAATCATTTGCTCTTTTCAGTTCCTCGTTTTCCTGAGTGAGCCTAACATTTTCATTTATCAAATCAAGAGCTTGCTGAGTTAGGTCTATTATTTGCTGATTCAGTTCAAGATCGTTGTACTGTTTTACTATCTTGGAAATATTCTTTACACCGTCGAGAATATTCATAATAATCCTCCTTTATGCCGCCAATACCTCATTCATTTCCATTAATAATTCCTCATAACTGTCTCCGAAAACCTCATAAAACCTGCCGAGACCGCCCTTATGGTCAAAGGGGCTGAGATCAAGGTCGTCGGGCTCAATGCTGAGAGAAGCTATGATATGGTCTTTTATAAGCCTGAGCCACTCCATTTGCTCCTCTGTGAAATGAACCGCACCTGCATTCCTGCGGAGAGTCCACTGCATGAAATTATAGTTGACCTTGTCCGCAAACGGCTGCAAATTATCGATATATCCCATTTCAAAGCGTATTATGGATATAAGATCAGTAAGCTGAGCCATTGTGCCTCGCTTTACCTTATCAGGCTTTTTTATGGCATAACAGTCCCACAGGCGCTCGACAGTGATGCCCTTGTTTTTCAGCTTTTCATACAGCTTTTTCAGGCTTTCTATCGCCATGGGACGATTTTTGTAACTCTCGTTATAAATGATACGAAGTGCAATTATCTCGTCCTTGTTTTCTTCTATAAACTCATGGAACGTCTGGATTGTCCTGTCAACGTTTTTCTCCTGCTCGGAGTCAAAGTCAGCAAATAGTACCGTGTCAAGGTTGACATTATCAATTATCTGCTCATGACTTCTGCGTATGTTTTCGATGAAGTCCCTTGTATCAGGATCATAGAAAGGCTTTACCGCGTCAGCAATCATTGCTTTCTGAGTTTCGTTAAGCTGTTCTTCATCAGGTTCAGTTGCCTGAAATGTGTTGACCGCTGTTTGTTTTATTACCTCTTCGTCAAAGGCATTGAGGAGAGCTTCAGCGAGTTTACCTGCAGGTGTTCCGACATTCTCATCAAATACCTTACGCTCGCCCGGAGTCATCTGACTGTTAAGGCGTACAAGACGGTTTGCAAGAGAAGTCAGCGTATCCTCGTCCTTTGCACCGAGTGCAACATTGAGCATAAGCTCCTTCATAGAAACAGTAGGCTTACGTTCAAGTGTTCTTGTTTCAGTTTTCTTGGACTTTGTAACACCAACAGCATCAACGATAACAAAATGATCCTTATTCTCAGTCGCAGACGGTGATACCTTTTGGAGATCGTCTTTGCCGAGAGTTCTCGTTCCACGACCTTTCATCTGCTCGAAATAGTTCTTGCTGCGTACATCACGCATAAATATCAGACATTCAATAGGCTTGACATCGGTACCGGTAGCTATCATATCAACAGTAACTGCAATCCTCGGATAGTAACTGTTCCTGAATTCTGCAAGAACAGTTTCGGGGTTAGCAGCTGAATAGGTTACCTTTCTACAAAATTCATTTCCTTCGCCGAATTCCTCACGCACAATCTGTATGATATCATCAGCGTGGCTGTCTGTTTTGGCGAATATCAAGGTCTTCGGAACTTCCTTACGCCTTGGAAACAGCTTTGTATACAAGTTCTCCTTGAATGTCTTGATAACAGTTCTTATCTGGCTTGGGTTTACGATATCATGGTCAAGCTGAGTCGGCTTATAGTCAACATCTTCATCAAGCTGCTTCCAGCGTTTTTCTCTTGACATACGATTGCGGGACTCAATAAGCTGCTTCATTATATGAGCACCATTTTTGCCAACATTGGTCTCAATAAGGAATATATCTTCGCCGACATTTACACCGTCAATAATAGCCTGTTCCCTTGAATATTCACTTACAATATTCTGATTGAAATACGCAAAAGTGCGTTTATCCGGAGTTGCAGTTAGTCCAACAATAAATGCATCGAAGTATTCAAGCACCTGATTCCAAACATTATAAATGGATCTGTGGCACTCATCAACAATTATACAATCGAAAAATTCAGGAGGATATTTCTCATTATAAACTACTTCTTTTGGTGACTTCTTTTCCATTGAAGTCACTTCTTCAAGTGAGATCTCATCTATAGATTCATCAGTTTCTTCTCCGCTGAGAATGGAGTACATTCTTTGTATTGTACTGATACAAATTTGTACATCGGACGGTATGTATGAACTTTTTAGCCTGCGAACGCCATATATTTCTGAAAAAGAACGATTATCATCATTCGGACGATATGCCAGAAATTCACGTTCAGCCTGCTCACCAAGACTCTTGGTATCAACAAGAAAGAGAATTCGGTTCATTTTGCCAAATTTAAGCATACGATATGCTGCTGTTATTGCAGTAAACGTCTTACCTGCACCTGTAGCCA
>OCTX012237216.1_pt1 | contig 12755 bp, 12 predicted proteins | sample 1539691 | NCBI WGS metagenome assembly OCTX01 (sample SAMN02144231, study PRJEB22623) | gut metagenome | biome: sheep rumen | host: Ovis aries | place: New Zealand
CCGCGGCGCTGTCAGCAGCGGGACTGGCCGGGCGCACCGAGACCGTGACCTGGCTGTCCGGCTTCAGGCAGAACAGATTATTTACTGTACGGCTCGTCTCAAACGGCGCTTCCCCGTTTACACTGATCCGGTAGGGCCGGACAGTCTCATAACGTCCTCCGTCCACAATCTCAAGCACCGCCGTGCGGGCGCTGTGATACAGGAGCCGGAGTTCAAAATCACATTTCTTATTCATCGCATTTCCCGTCGTAGCTTTTTTCCTGCCGGATTCTTACGCCATCCGCTGAGAGCACGTGAGCCGTGCCCTCCGGCCTGCGAATCTGCCCGTTAACTGTTACTATACACGACCCTCCACACATCAGGCCGCAGTATAACATACATAGGGCTGCCGCAGAAGATCTGCGTCAGCCCTGAAAACGGATTCAGCCGTTCAAAGGCAGATCCATCAGCCTTTCACGCCGCCCGCAGAGATACCTTCCACGAACTGGTCCTGGGCCAGGAAGAAGATTACGATGGACGGGATAATGGAAATCAGAGAGGTTGCCAGAACGCGGTTCCAGCTGAAGCCGGCATCCGAGTCCATGGACAGCTTTACAAAATAGGAGGCCGGATATTTGGCCGGTGTATTGACATAAAGCAGCGGGCCCATGAAGTCGTTGGAAGACCACATGAACTGGAAGAGGGCGCAGGAGATCAGCGCCGGCATAAGCATCGGCACGACCACCTTCACCAGGGTCTGGATGACATTGCAGCCGTCGATCTTGGCCGCTTCCTCAAGCTCGTGCGGGACATTGTGCAGGAACTGCACCAGCATGAAGATGAAATAGGTATCGCACGCGAACAGGGACGGCACGATCAGCGGAAGATACAGGTTGGAGCCGACCCATCCGAGCCTGTTGTAAAGGATGTACTGCGGTACATTCAAAACAACCTGCGGCAGGAACAACGTGCTGATCATGATCGGATAGAGGAACTTCTTTCCGACGAAGTTGAAGCGCCCGAATCCGTAAGCGGTCAGCGTCGCGGATACCAGGGTAAACGCCACCTTCGGGATGACAATGCAGAAGGTATTGAACAGGGCCTTCCAGATATTGATATTGCCGCCGTAGCTCTTGACCGCGTTGACATATCCTTCAACGGTGGGATGTCTGGGAATGATGTTCAGGCCGGCGAAAATCTCACTGTTTTCCTTGAAGGTCGCGCCCACCATCCACACCAGCGGATAGACCATGAAGATGCCCACCACGATCAGGACGGTATAGCGGATAATGCTCGAAATCCGGTTTTTTCTTCTGACCTTTCTGTTGTAATAGTAGGAAAGGTCCTCTGCGCTCATATTTGCTTCATTTCTTGCCATGGCTTCAGACCTCCTTACTCTTCATCTGCATAGTAAACCCAATGCTTCTGGCTCCAGAACGAAATCGCGGTAAAGATTACCAGGATCACGAACAGTACCCAGGCCATTGCGCTTGCCAGACCCATGTCGTACTTCTGGAACGCGGCATTGTAGATCAGGATCGACATCAGAGTCGTCTTTCCGCGCGGACCGCCGTTTGTGATGATGAACGGGCCGTTGAATTCCTGGAATGCCTGTACCAGCTGAGTGATCAGATTGTAGAAAATAACCGGCGTGATCAGCGGAACCGTGATACTGAAGAACTGCTTCCATTTTCCGGCTCCGTCCAGAGAGGCCGCCTCATACAGGTCCTCCGGCACGCCCTTGAGGGCTGCCAGGAAGATGACCATCGTCGAACCGAACTGCCATACACGGAGCAGGCAGATGATGAACAGGGCCCAGTTCGGATCCGTCATGAAGCTGGGCGGATTGCCGCCGAGCATGCGGATCATCTGCTGGATGAGACCGTCATCCTTGAACAGCGCGCGCCACAGTACGGAGATCGCGACGGAGCCGCCGAGGATGGACGGGATATAGTATGCCGTACGGAAAAGATTCACGCCTTTCAGCTTGAAATTCAGGATATACGCAACAAACAGCGCCACCACAAGTTTCAGCGGCACCGTCATGAAGGCATATTTGAAAGTGATGATCAGAGCTTCCCTGTACTGTCTTTTTTCAAAGACCGCCAGATAGTTCATCAGTCCGGTTTCTTTGATCCCTTTGAACAGGTTGTAGTCTGTAAAGCTGTAATACAAAGAGGATCCGAACGGATACAGCTTAAATACCAGAAAACCGATCAGCCACGGGATAATGAAGAAAAATCCAATATTGTTTTTAGCCCATTTCTTCATGCAGCTTCTCCCTTATATGTTTTGTTTTCAGTCCGAACTGCAGCCGGCTGTCCTGTTGCACTCTGGCAAACCGGGCAGCCGGCCACAATCATCAGGAAACGCCGATGATTCAGAACGTTATTTAAGCCTCAGGATCAGCGTTTCCCTGTTTCACTCTCTGCGCGTCCCGCGCGCTCAGCTGAAGAATACCGTTTCTCAGCCGATCAGCCTTCGCAGGCGGCAACCATGCCGTCGTACAGCTCCTGAGCGCCTTCCGCGGTATCGAACTCACCATAGGAAAGTCCGCCGAATACATAGGTGTAGGTTCCCTCGGAGCCCTTCAGCTCGTTGCTCTCGTATACCGGAACTTCCGGATACTCGGACGCAGCCATAACCTTGCCGTGCGCTTCCGCGATGACCGGATCAAGAGCGCCTGCCTCATCCAGAACCGCGTAAGCAGCCTTGGATTCCGGAATACCGCGCTCGGAGGCCATGATGGTGACGCCTTCCGGATCGTTGCACAGATAATCAATCAGCATGGCAGCTTCCTTCGGATGCTCGCAGGTGGAAGAGATCGCGAAGCCAAGGGAAACCTTTGTGAAGACACCGGTCTTGCCGCTCTCGCCGAAATCGGTGAACTCATCGCCAACTACCATCTCTCTGCCTTCGCCAAGAGCGCTGATGTACTTCTTCGGAGCGGAATCCCACTCAAGAATGCCGGCATATTTGCCGTCGATGAACTTCGGATTCTGATCCAGGCTGGCCGCCGCGTCGCCGTCGATGGTAACGATGGACGGGATTACATGGTCAGCTTCCAGGGACATGATGAAATCAAGGCCGTCCTGCAGCTCTTCCACAGTCATGTTCACCGTTCCGTCAGCAAGGATCGGCTTCTCATATTTGGCCTGCAGATAGAAGGTCATCATGATCATACGGTCAAACTCGCCCAGAGCCAGCGGATAATAATCATCGCCAAGCTTCTCCTGGAAGACTTTTCCTGCTTCGCGAAGCTCTGCAAGAGAGGTCGGAACCTCCAGTCCCGCTTCTTCAAATGTAGTCTTGTCCCAATAGAAGACACGGCCGGTCATGGATACCGGAACGCCTGCCAGCTGGCCGGTCTGATCCTTCATCATATCCAGATAGGTCTGCTCCCACTGTGTAAGATCGATCGTGTCGGAGACGGTGTTCAGATCCAGGAAGACATCTCCGTTGGAGTCGAACTCGTCGATCCAGCTCAGGTTGATCTGGTTGACATCCGCCGCGGTTCCGGACTGGAACTCAAGCGCTCTGGCGGACTCCCAGTCTGACCATGCGCCGAAGTTGACTTCCACATTGATGCCCGGATACTTTTCCATAAATGCGTTGACTGCCTGCTGAGTCGCCTCATGTCTGGAGTCGCCGCCCCACCATGCGAACTTAAGTGTGCATTCCTCATAGTCTGCCGCGGACGCTGTGAATCCCATAGCCATGGTCAGCGCCATAACAGAAGCAAGTCCCAATCCCATGATCTTCTTCATCTTCATAGCTGCTCTCCTTTTCTGTTTTCCTGAAACTGAAATTTCTTTATCAAAAGCTGCTTCTGCAGTTCTGAACATATAATAGATGGCCGTCTGTCCTCTTTTGAAGGATCTGAATCAGGCAAGCCGCAGGTATTCCGCGTATGCCATCAGGAACGGTCCGACGCCTTTCGCGTCATCCGCGGAGATCGGCTCCGAGAGGTAATATTCTACGCTGCCGTCGCGCTTCTCTCCCGGTCCCAGGCCTGCCACATGGCAGATATCCTGCAGGCGGACGATCCCGTCCTCTCCCGGGCGCAGCTTTCTCTCGCAGACGCTCTCGAACATCTCTTTTCCGGCCGGGAGATACTTCTCCGCAAGCAGCAGGTTCAGCCGGACCGCTTTCATGATGGCGGCGGCTGCCATGACACTGCCGGAGCTCTCGGTGTAGTTGCCTTTAAGGTCTCCCTTGCTGATCAGCTGGTAGATCAGCCCGTCCTCTTCAGAGCGGTAATTCAGAAGGCTCTTCACGGATTCCTGAAGCAGGTCCTTAAGCTCCGCGTACTGCTCGTAGATCTGAATATTCATCGCTTCCAGCGTATCGACCAGGGCAATCAGCCACCAGCCGTATGCCCTGCTCCAGAAGTTGGCGGAACATCCTGTCACCGGATCCGCCCAGGGCTGAACCCTCGCTTCATCATATCCGTGGAAATACAGCCCGGTTTTTTCATCCCTGAGGAAGCGGCGTACATTGCGGAACTGCTCCAGAATGTCGGAATAGTTCTCCATGCCGTTATAGCGGGTCTCGTACTCCATATACAGCGGCTGCGCCATATAAAGGCCGTCCAGCCAGATCTGGTAAGGATAGATATCCTTGTGCCAGAAATTGCCGCATTTGCATCTCGGATGGCTGTGCAGGCGCTTCATGTGATATTCCAGAGCCCTGCGGTATCTTTCGTCCCCGGTCTCGTCGATCGCGAAGAAAAGAAGCTTGCCGCAGTTCAGGTCGTCCAGATTATCATGGTCCGTATTGTAGGTAGGAATCGTTCCGTCCTCCAGAACCCTTTCCTTCAGATAACGGAGAATATAGTCCTTATAAAAGGAATCGCCGGTGGCTTCATACATGCGCTTAACGCCCATCAGAAGACAGCCGTCCTCATAATTCCAGTACTTCTGATAAGCCTGATAACGCGCCAGATAATCTCTGACATACTTGTCAATCCGTTCACTCACAGCACATTCCCTCACATCTCATCCCATAAGGCAGTCAGTCATCTGTACGAAATGACGGAGTGTACCAATCAACCGCACCGATCCTTATGCAACTGTACAGCGAAATTATAGCACCGTCCGTTTTTCCCAACAACTGATGAAATGTCTGATCTTTCTCAAAAATACAGATATTTTGTCTTTTTCGGCACCCCCTTCTATGTTAGAATAGAAACAGATCCGCCGGACAGCCCTTCCGGATCTTGTTTCTGCATAAACTGATTAATTGTTCTCAATAATCGGCTGTGGAGGCTGAAATCTGCCTGCGGCGCTGTTTCCCGCAGCGGAGGCTGACTCGCGGCAGCCATATCACAGGACTCATTTCAGGGAAAGGAGGAAGCATGGCGGAACTGCATGAACTGTCACAGGACCAGCGGCTGCGCAACCATTTCAACATCGATAAAAGACGGCGGACCAGCCGGCATGTCCAGCCGGATCCGCACTACCACTCCTACTATGAGTTTTATTACCTGGCCGCCGGCGCCTGCCGCTTTTTTGTGCTGGATACCATGTATACGCTGTCACCCGGCGACCTGCTGATCTGCGCGCCGGGGGAATATCACCGGAATTCCTATTTCGGAACGCAGATGCACGACCGCTTTACCGTCTACTTTGATTCGCAGCGGATCACGGAGGATCTGCTTCCCTACCTGGGCTTTCTGCCGGACGTCCCGGGAGGACAGCGTCATTACCATATTCCGGAGCATCTGCAGGCGGATTTTCTGGCTCTGCAGAATTATATGCTCAGCCAGTATCAGCTGAATACTCCGGAGGGTGAATTCTCCCTGAATCATCTGCTGCCGGTCTATCTGATGTTTCTTTTTCAGAACGCGCAGCCGGCGGCGCGGGGAAGCCTGCAGGCCAGCCAGACAGAGCAGGCCCTGCAGACGGCCGCCCAGTACATCGCCTCGCATTTCAGCGACCCGATCACGCTGGACCAGGTTTCAGGGCTCGCCGGTTTCTCTCCTACTTATTTTTCAAGGAAATTCAAGGATTTCGCCGGTATCAGTTTCAGCAGTTATCTCACCCATATCCGGCTTCGCGAGGCAGCCTCGATGCTGCGCGGCACCGGGCTTTCCATCTCGGAGATCTCGCAGAGCTGCGGTTTTTCAGGCGCGAACTATTTCGGGGACGTCTTCCGTCTGGCATACGGAATGTCTCCCCGTGACTACCGGCGGAAAGAAGAAGTGGAGCAAAGGGACCGTACCCCGTTCAGGAGCGGGGAGCGGAGCGCAGAACCACGGGCGCACAGATGAAGTCCGGCAGCCGGAGCTGCCGTGCTCCCGGGCGCCGGCCGGGGCGGAATGGATCTCCAGGCTGATTGAGGGGAACTATTTCCCGTGCTCCCGGGCGCCGGCCGGCCGGGGTGGAAAGGATGATTCAGAAGAAAGGGGTATGCAAATGATTCAGTTTGGAATGCGTGGACATGACATCTGTTCGAAAGGACCGCTCACACAGGTTCTCGACAGCTTTGAGGCGCTGGGAATCGAGCACATCCAGCTTGCGCCTGGCAAATCCTTCAGCGATTACGATTTTTCCGCCGGACATTACAGCTCGGGCCTGGGCTGGTATCTGGGAAAAGAGCTTGCCGCAAGGCATCTTCATGTCGCCGTGCTCGGCTGCTATATCAATCCGGCAAATCCCGACCCGCAGGCAAGGGAGGACGCCATTCTGCGTTTTATCGATCATCTTCGATATGCAAAAAGGATCGGGGCTGACATGGTCGGCACCGAGACGGGACGCTTCAGCAGCGACTTCTCCGTCACCCCCGCCACCCGGACGGAAGAGTGCTATCAGACCGTGCTTCAAAGCTTCCGCAGGATCGTGCGGGCAGCGGAGCAGATCGGCGTGACCGTCGGAGTGGAAGGTGTCTTTGACCATACCCTCTATAATCCGAAAATGATGAAACGCTTCCTCGACGATATCGGTTCGGAAAATGTGGAAGTCATCCTGGACGCGGTCAATCTGATCCCCCCGGAAGCAGAATCCGACCCTGACATGCAGAGCCGGATCATAAGCGAGGCTTTTGAACTCTACGGGCGGCGGATCAGTGTACTCCATCTGAAGGATTTTGTATTCGAGGGGAACAGACAGCTCTACCGCCATCCCGGGGAAGGACATTTCCACTACCCCGCCCTGATGCGGCATATCCGGGACGGAAAGCCCGGGATTATCGGGCTTCTGGAAAACTCCAGTCCCGACCGCTACAGGGCCGACTGCGAATACCTGCAGAATCAGCTGTAAATCCCGTGCAGACAGGGAGCCGGACGGCTGACAGCCATAACGGCGGCAAGGCAGGGTGTATATCCCGTGCAGACAGAGAGCCGGACGGCTGACAGCTATAACGGCGGCAACAGCAGGGTGTATATCCCGCGCAGACAGGAAGAGGTATAAAAGCTCCTTAATTTTATTAAGGGCCGCTTTTTCAGCGGCCCTTAATCTCAATCCTGTCCAGAATGCCCTGTACGCCCACATCCCGGTGCGTCAGGTACATCCGCACGACATCTTCCACAAAAAGCTCTCCTGCCCCCGTCTTCTTCCTGATCTGCTGCAGGCTGAGTCCCCTGTCCGTATACCGGATAATCTTCTCAATCAGCGTGTACAGTTCGGGATGGGCCGTATTCGCATGCCCGTAGCAGATGGTCCTGGGATCTGCTGCAAGAAGCCGTCTCCAGCTTGCTTCGATCTGCGTCCCGGCATGCAGTTCCAGCTCATACAGGGGATTCAGATCCCCGACAAAGACACAGCCGTCATCCAGGAGCAGGGAAATGCTGTCTTCACTGTGTCCCGGCGTGTGAATAATCTCGCCGTCAATGCCCAGCTCTCCAAGGAAATTCCTGCTTTCCGCAAGAGGAACAATCCGCAGATCCTCATCTTTTACCGGTATAAAGAAGCGGTTATGCTCCTTCTGGAAAATGTGATCCGACTGATGGATATACGCCTTCTGGACATCGGCCGCCGCGATCACGGGGCCGTGGGAGGCAATCTCCTGCGCGATCCCCATATGATCCGGATGATAGTGGGAGATCAGGATATAACGGATGTCCTGCAGGCAGCAGCCGGCCTCGCCGAGGGCCCTGCAGAAGCGGGGAAAGGTGCCCGCCCATCCCGTATCAAACAGAAGAAGCCCCTTCCTTCCCCGGATCAGATATGTATTTGTGGCGGAATATTTCAGTTCAGTAACCATCCCGTCTCCCATTGCGCATACGAAGGCCATGCCTGCCGGACAGCACGCTCAGAGCAGTATCCGGCAGGATGCCGGCATTTACCAGTATTTAACCTCACGGAAAAGCGGCGTCGAGAAATAGCGCTCCGCGGTATCCGGAAGCACGGTCACGACCGTTTTTCCGCGTCCCAGCTTCTTTGCCAGACGAAGCGCCGCGCAGACATTCGTTCCGCTTGAAATGCCGCACATGATGCCTTCCAGGGAAGCGAGCTGCTTGGAGGTCTTGATTGCCTGCTCATCCCTGACGATGCAGATCTCATCGTAGATGCTCTGATCGAGAATTCCCGGAATCAGTCCGTCCCCGATCCCCATCTGGAGATGGGTTCCCACAGATCCTCCTGATAAAATCGCGGCGTGCTCCGGCTCCACTGCCCAGATCTCAACGTCCGGGTTGGCTTTGCGCAGGGTCTGCCCGATGCCGGTGATGGTTCCGCCGGTTCCGATGCCGGAGCAGAAACCGTCGATCCTCTTTCCGGCGTCTTTCAGGATCTCTTCTCCGGTCAGTCTCTGAATCTCCACGTTTGCCGGATTCTCAAACTGCTGCGGAACAAATACCTTCGGGTCCTCCCTCCGCATCCGTTCCGCGATGTTTACGCACTCATTGATGCATTCCCCGATATTCCCGTCGTCGTGTACCAGGATCACCTCAGCCCCGTAATGTTCGATGAGCTTTCTGCGCTCCTCGCTGACGGAATCGGGCATTATAATCCTGACCCGGAAGCCTTTAACTGCTCCGACCAGGGCAAGGCCGATCCCCTGATTTCCGCTTGTCGGCTCCACGATTACACTGTCCGGATGAAGGAGTCCCTGCTCCTGTGCCCTGCAGATCATGGCGTATGCGGTCCTGGTCTTGATGGAACCGCCCACATTCAGGCCTTCAAACTTCACCAGGACCTCGGCGCTCTCCTCGTCTGTCATCCTCTTGAGCCGGATCAGCGGCGTGTGTCCCAATGCATCCAGAATGTTGTCATATATCATCTCTCTGTCTCCTGTCAGTTTTTTATTACAAAGCCGCCTGAACTATGACTGCGGACTGCTGCCTGCCCGGCGCTGCAAGCACCATTTTACTACCAGTCATGGCAATAATCCATATCAGACTGCCGCAATTTCATGCCGGCGGTCCTGCGCGCTTTATCCGCTTCCGCGGTTTCATGCCGGCAGTCCTGCGCGCTTTATCCGCTCCCGCGATTCCATGCCGGCAGTCCTGCGCTTTTTCCGCTGCCGGGTTTCCACTTTGCGCTGCCGGGTTGCACTCCGCGAAAAGTGCTGAAGAACCACCGATAGAATCAGCTTTTCCTCAGTCAAATGGGGAAGTGGGAATTCTCATATAATCCATCTTCCTGTAGAGCAGGAAGATAAGAATGGAGGCGATCCCTGAAAGCCCGTATCCTGCCGCGGCCAGATAAGCCCCGGCTCCCCCCGGGCCGCGCAGGGCAGCTGCTGCCGCACAGACGGAGCAGATCAGAAGCAGTCCCCCGTGAACGGGCGGATAAACCCTGAGCTTGAAGGAAAGGTCCGTTAACTGCCGGCCCGTCAGCATATCCTTTATCATAAGAAACTGGAGCACCCCGGAAGCTTCAAAGAGAAAAAGCACGGCAGAGAGAAGGCTCCCCCCGAAAACCAGCCGTTCTGAATTGACATAGCTTTTCTGAAGAACAGCGCACAGATAAAACACGAGACTTGCCGCACATAGAATGCCAATGCGGATTTTCGCCTTTCTCAGCTTAAGAGCATCACTGTTCTGGGCATAATAATCCCCGACATAGCTGTATTCAACCCGGTAACCCCGCTTATTGCCGGCGGGAACCTTCTCCGCCTTATAGTTTTCTTCGATTTCCTCCCGGATGGTCGGAAAACGCAGGGGCTTATGCTCCCGTCCTCTGTCTGATTCCATCTCTTTTTACCCCTTCCTTGCAGATGATCCGCCGCAGCCTTCCCTGCAGGTGATCCGCCGCAGTTCAGTTTAACATGACTGCGGCCGGCTTCACAAGACACTGTCCATTCCGCCCGGGCAAAACTGCGGCCGCCTTTTCTGTTCACAGCCTGATTAATCGCAAAAAGGTCCGGCGGTATCAAACCGTCAGACCTTCTGAATACCCTTCTTTCAGGCAATAAAAAAAAGCTGCTAACCAGAATCGAACTGGTGACCTCCACATTACCAATGTGACGCTCTACCGACTGAGCCATAGCAGCTTATTGACATCTCTTGTCAACGAAGAGGATTCTAACACAGGGCGGGAGGCTTGTCAATCAGTTTTTTGCAAACTTCCCGCCCTGAGAGGAATTCTTTTCAGGAATACCGGTCTGTCCCGCTTTCGCGCTGATCCCGGTATCTGTCCGGGCCGGACCGCAGATCTTAATTCTCGGTCTCTGCTTCCGTCTCGCTCTCAGCTTCTGTCTGAGCTGCCGCTTCTGCCGCAGCTGCTTCCGCTTCCGTCTGCGCTGCCGCTTCCGCCTCGGTCATAGCTGCTTCCGCTTCCGTCTGCACCGCCGCTTCCGCCTCGGTCATAACTGCTTCCGCTTCCGTCTGCACTGCCGCTTCCGCCTCAGTCATAACTGCTTCCGCTTCCGTCTGCGCTGCTGCTTCCGCTTCAGTCATGACAGCAGCTGCTTCCGTCGCCGGTTCAGTCGCCGCGGCCGTACCATTTGAAGCGGACCTGTCGGGAATCATGTTCAGCCCAAGGGCGAGAATCAGAAATGCTGCTGCCAGCAGCTTGGTAACTCTGACAAGAGTGCCTTCCATGGACTTGGACTTGTTCTTTCCCCAGTAAGTATCACCGAGACCACCGATCGAACCCAGTCCTGCTGCCTTTCCTTCCTGCATCAGAACGATGGCTGTCAGGGCAACACAGACAACCAGAAAGATAATTGTCAGAAAAATCTTCATCTTCTTCCACTCCTTGTCAATATCTATGTATTCACAACATAAACGGTATCATACCATACCTCCCGCATCCGAATCAAGAGCAAAAGCGCCCTTTGATGCAGGAAAGTTTCGTGAATGGTACTATTCACGGCCCTCCACACAGCAGGCCACACACATATTCCACCTGGCAGCTTTGCTGCATAGTGGAATAGCGTACAGGCTCTGCTGCGGCATCATGACATTCTCTGCCGCACGATCTCATAAGCCAGCACGCCGGCCGCGACAGAGGCATTCAGGGAATCAATCTCACCCCGCACGGGGATAGCCGCCGTGAAGTCGCATTTCTCCCTGATCAGCCGCCCGACGCCTTCCCCCTCATTGCCGATCACAACGCCGATCGGCCCTTTCAGGTTCAGCCTGTACATCAGTTCCCCCTTCATGTCTGCGCAGACAAACCAGATCCCCTCTTTTTTCAGGGCCTCTATCGTCTGGCCGAGGTTGTTCACCCTGGCAACCGGGGTAAAGCTGACCGCGCCGGCGGATGCCTTGACAGCGGTGGGCGTCAGCCCTGCCGCCCTTCTCTTCGGGATAATCACGCCGTGGGCGCCCGCGAGGTTTGCCGTACGGATAATCGCTCCCAGATTATGCGGATCCTCGATATTGTCCAGGAGAAAGAGAAAGGGATCCTCTCCCTTCTTTCTGGCATTTTCCAGAATGTCCTCCAGTTCGGCATACTCATAGGCGGCAGCGTGGGCGATTACACCCTGATGCCTGCCGGTCTCCGACATCTGGTCAAGCCGTTCTTTCGACACATAGCTGATGATGGCGTCTGTTTTCTTTGCCATCTGGACCAGGGCCAGAACCGGACCGTCCCGCAGGCCGTCCTGCACATACAGGCGTTCAATGGGCCTGCCGGCGCGGAAGGCCTCTTTGATGGGATTGCGCCCTTCGACTATGAATTCTTCTGCGGGAATCTCATTCCCGTTTTTCTCACGGTCTGTCATCTCTCTGCTCTTCTTTTCTCTCTATAATTACAATCCGGCTGACTTTATTATCCAATCCGGCTGACTTTATTTTACAGTTCGGCCGACTTTTTATCCGTCTCCTGCTCACAGTGCCTCCCGGAGCAGTTCCGTAATCCGTCTGTACCGCTTCTTCAGATACAGGTATCCGATCAGGGCTTCCAGCCCTGTTGCCTCCAGATATTCCCTGCGCTCCGCGTTTTTCGCGCTGTGCCCGGGGCTGGAATTGCGGCCCCGCCTCATAACCGCAGCCTCCTCCTCCGTCAGAAGGGGGCTGATCTGCTCCGCGATCCTGGCCTGGTTCCTTGCGTTTACCACGGCCGACGCCTTCCGGTGCAGTCTGTCGGCGCTCATATTCGCTTTCTTCACGATCTCTGTGCGCACCAGCAGGTCAAATACCGTATCCCCGATCCAGGCAAGCGTGAGCGGGGAATACTGGCTCCAGTCATGCTCCGGCAGGTCAAAAGCGCTGCTGATCACGCTGTCAAAGTCCTGGCTGCTCAGCTTCTCTTCCATTTGACTCCTTCTCTGGTGTCAAGAAGTGTGATGCCCATCTCCGAAAGCCTGTCACGGATCTCATCAGCCCGTTTGAAATCCTTTGCCTTCCTGGCCGCCTGCCGCTCCGCGATCAGTTCCTCGATCTCGGA
>OCTX012225492.1_pt1 | contig 12754 bp, 6 predicted proteins | sample 1539691 | NCBI WGS metagenome assembly OCTX01 (sample SAMN02144231, study PRJEB22623) | gut metagenome | biome: sheep rumen | host: Ovis aries | place: New Zealand
ATTTCCTTGTTCTTGGCCGTAATCAGCTCGTCGATCTTCTTGATAAACTTATCGTGCAACTTCTGGAGCTCAGCCTCGGCATCCTTCTCCAAGTCCTCCGACAAACCGTCCTTAATAGCTTTCTTCAGTTTATCCTTGATATCGCCACGCACATTACGTACCTCAACTTTAGCCTTCTCAGCAATCTTGTTGCACTGCTTGGTAAGATCACGACGACGCTCCTCGGTTGGCTGAGGGATATTCAGACGGATAATCTCACCATTATTCTCAGGAGTGATACCGACATCGCTATCCATAATAGCCTTTTCGATGTTACGGATCTCCTTACGGTCCCAAGGCTTGATAGCAATGGTACGAGGATCGGGCACACTAACGTTGGCCACCTGATTAAGGGGTACCTTACTGCCATAGACCTCTACACGAACACCATCGAGAATGGCCACATTGGCACGACCGGCACGAATGCGATTCAGCTCGTCTTCAAGATACATTGCAGCCATCTCCATGCGCTCTTCGCTCTTGCTCAAAATTTCTTTTACGTCAACCATATTTTTCTTCTTTTAGTCATTTTCTGATGACAAAAGTAACGTTTTTCCGTGAAACTTCCAAATAAATGCGTTTTTTTCATTCAAAAATTTTGTTATTTACACAAAATCAGCTACCTTTGCGGTGTTTACTACCATACTTACAGACAATTATATGCTTATATTCAGCAATCATATATATAGTTTCTTGATAGCGGTTTTCCTGATTTCCGTTATCTGTATGGTTGTCTATAATCGGATCATTTACTATCGTGAACGCAAAATCACCAGAAAAGTGCAGCGACTGAATATGCAACTGACACAGATTATGGACGCTAATAAAACCGATGCTTGGACTTACCACACCAAGAAGGATATATATAAGGTCATATCGAAACAGAATTTGACCGAGACTCTTTATACGCCTTTCGATTTCTCGCAACTTTACGACCGTGACGACTTTAAAAAGATACAGAAATCGATTAGCAGCATACAGAAAAGAGAAGCCCTGTCGGAGACGCTAACCGTGAAGAGTGCACCCAACAAAGACGGACAGGTGAAATGCTACGAGATAAGCATCACGGTACTGCACAGGAACCGCCACGACATTCCCTGCGAAATATTAGGTACTCAGCGCGACGTGACCCAGGAAAGGCAACGTGCTGAAGAGACCAGAAAATTGATGCTGAGATACCACACGGTGTTTAACTCGTCGCTGGTAGATATGATTTACTATAATGCGGATGGCTATCTGGCCGACCTGAACGACAAAGCCTGCGAAACATTCGGCGTGAAAGACCCACAGACCCTGCTGAAACGACGAATGAAGATGAACGACATACCTTCTTACAGAGACATGGATGTGCATACTCTAGAACACACACAGCTATCATCGATTACTGATATCAGCAAGACAAAAGCTACCGATGAGCGCGTACCAGAGGTGACACGCCAAGGTAAGATATACTATGAGGTGATGTTAGGTCCTATCCGTAACGAGGAGAACCAACTGTATGGCGTGATTGCTGCCGGCAGAGATATTACAGAGATGGTAGAATCGACCCACAAACAGAAAAACGCTGTACGACTGATTGAAAAACGTAACAAAGAAATACAACGATACATCAGAGACATCAACTACTCGTTGAAGATTAGTGAGGCAAGACTGGTGAACTACTATCCCGACATCCATGAGCTGGAGATACTGAGCGACCTGAGCGAAACAGGAAAACGCATACCACAACTGCATGCCGTGGAACTAATACATAGCGACGACCAGTCGAAAGCCCGTCATCTGATTTCGCACATGGACAGGCGCAATTCAGGTAAGATATCAGAAACGCTACACACCAAACTGACCGACAAGAAGGGGCGCGATATTTACTTGAGCTTTAACCTGATGCCTATTACCAACAGCGACGGTCTGGTTACGCACTACTTTGGTTTGTTACGAAACAACACAGAGATGACGTACACCGAGATGCAACTGCAGGAAGAAACAGCCAAAGCACAGGAAGAGGAACAGTTGAAGAACGCCTTCCTGCAGAACATGAGCTATGAGCTGCGAGTGCCCCTGCACGCTGTAATAGGTTTTGCAAATTTGTTCAAGACAGAGCACAGTCTGGAAGATGAACCGATATTTGCCGACGAGATTAAAAAGAATACAGATGTGCTGTTGAACCTGATTAACGATATTCTGTTTATTTCGCGTCTGGATGCTCACATGATAGAATACAACTACGAGGTGCACGACTTTGCCACCTTATTCGACGGCTGGTGCCAGAATGGTTGGAGTAATACAAGCAGAGATGTCAGAACAATTATTAACAACTCATACCATTCGCTTCGCGTAAAAATTGACAAGCACAACCTAGGCATCGCCATCGAAAAACTTTGTAACTATATAGGATTGAGTACCAATGAGGGGCTCATCAAATCAAGATACGAGTACCTGCACGATGAGCTGATTGTGATTGTTGACAGTACCGATGGCGGTATGGATCTGGAGGATGCCACCAAGATGTTTGACCGCTTTGTGAGCGATGGCAAGAACAAGCGCATTGGCACTGGTCTGGACTTGCCCATCGTGAAAGAGATAATAGAGCAGATGGGGGGAACCATCGACGTGCTGTCGGAACCCAACAAAGGCAGTTCGTTCTTTATCGCCCTGCCCTGCGAGATGATTGACTTTGAAAGAAAAATAGTGATATAGTATGCTGATACTGATAGTTATATTTACCTTGGTGGTAATCATAGGGGGGACACTGAACCGCATTACACTCTACAGTATTCGAAAGAATACCTGGAGAGCCAAGGATATGGCAACCATCATGCAACGCACACTAAACGACAACAATTATGTGGTACGACTCAAACTGCAAAACCACCTGGCCTATAACCTATATGGCGATTTCCTGCCTGCCAACGGTATGACTTTCGAACAGAGTCTGGAATACATACACCCCGACGACCGTCATTTCTATAGCGAGTTTATTATCCGATTAGTAAAAGGTGCCGAATCATCGGAGTGTATCTTCAGATGGGATAGCAGTTTGGACAAGCATGAAGAACAATGGCGCTATATTCACGATGTAGGTATTGTGGAATACGACTATGATGACAAGAAAACGCCAATCAATTTTTACTGTATTCTGGACGACCAGACCGACCAGATACTGACCGAAAAGGAAGAACGGGAACTAACCGACCGCTATCGCAAACTGTTTGAACAGAGCATCGTGGGGCAGGCTTTCTACGACAAGGACGGCCATCTGCTGACAGCCAATCAGAAGCTGCGTGAAATACTGAAGTTCAAAACGGATGACGACGCGTTCTATCATAGCTACACGCTCTTTGAGTTACCTACATTCCAGAACGTTATGCAAAAGAATCTGTCAGATGACCTATACTTCTGTACCAAGACGTCAATCTTCGAACGCAACGTGAACTGCTACACTGAAATCAGAATACACCCCATCTACAACGAAACACATGAGTTGGAATTCTTTACTTTATATATCAGAGACATTAGCCAAGAGCGCGAACTATACCTGCAGGACAAAGAGAATGAGGTGTCGCTGCAACATAGCAGTCAGGCCATAGAACAGTACGAAACTGAACTGAAATACCTGATGGAGAATGTTGACATGCATTTCTTCCGCACATCATTCGAGAAACGTCAGGTAACCTTCTACCGCGAGATGAGTGTGATAGAGAAGCAGATGGGATTTGACGAACTGATAAGCCTTTTTATCGACGATCCGTTTGCTGAAGGATTGCGTCACCCCTATGAATTCTTTAACGAACCGAAATCAACTCTGACCCACATGCGTCCGTTCTTCCATAACAGTAACGACTTGGAGTGGAACTTTATCGACAGTATTCCCTATTACGACAAGAACGGTAAGCAAACAGGCACTTATGGCGTGGTGAGAAACGTAACCGACCTGATGAACAAACAGAAACTGCTAAAGGAAGAAACCGAACGCGCCAACCAGTCAGGAATACGAAAGAGTACATTCCTGGCCAGCATGAGCCATGAGATACGCACCCCACTGAATGCCATCGTTGGTTTCTCGGATGTGCTGGCTACCATGAGCACCCCCGAAGAACGAGAGGGTATCATACAAGTAATCTCGAATAACTGCGAACTGCTGCAACGCCTGGTTAACGACATTCTGGCGCTCTCATCGTTAGAGAGCGGCGACATCATAGTGAAACCTACGAAAACCGATTTTGCCAAGTGCTTTAACAGCGTGGCCACTTCGCTGGCACAGCGCATCAAGAACCCACAGATTGAATTCAAGGTTGAAAGTCCCTACCCCACCTATATCACCTGTATTGATGGCGGACGTACACAACAGATAATTACCAACTTTGTTACCAATGCTATCAAATATACCCATCAAGGGCATATAAAAATCGGCTACGAGCAACAGATGCGGCAAGACAAGGAAGGCATATACATCTATTGCGAAGATACCGGCGCCGGCATTCCCAAGGAACATCAGGGAAAAGTATTCGACCGTTTTGTAAAACTGAACGATTTCATACAGGGCACAGGACTGGGACTGAGTATCTGCAAGGCGATAGCCGACAACAGCGGTGGAGAAATTGGTGTTACCTCCGAAGGCAAAGGATACGGATCTACCTTCTGGGTATGGATACCATGCAAACAAGAAAAAACAGCATGATTATGAATAGATATAGAATATTTGCACTACTCCTGGCGTGCCACTTATCGTGGGGCATCGCATACGCACAGAAAGACAGCATCATCGTATACAACGACCAGAGGCCGCTGGTATACGAGGATGCATGGGATCTGTGGCCCTACGTTTTCCTGAACGAAAACGGCGAACCGGATGGTTATAATATCGACCTATTGAAGATGATATTCAAAGAGCTCGACATCCCATACATTATCAAACTACGTCCTACCCTGGAAGCACAGAAAGACCTGAAAGACCACAAGTCGGACCTGATGCTGAGAATGGATGCCGACTTTGCACGCAACAACTCTTCGTACGGAAAAACGATTGTGCAGATTTTCACACACAGTTTGGTTGTGCCCAAAAACCAAACCATTCATGCCAAGACGGGCAAGGATCTGGAAAACTATTCCATATATGTTCACAACGGGAGCTATAGTCACCACAAACTACTTGACAACAAGTGGGCAAAGGAAATAACACCCTTCGACGACATGAAGGAAGCCATACAGAAAGTAAGCTCAGAAAACAAAGGTGTGATACTTTGGAACTCTATGTCGCTGAAATGGTTGATGATGAAATACCATACAGATAATCTGGAACTGATTCCCTTTGACTTCCCTTATGGTGAATATAAATTCTTTGCCAACGACCATCATCTGCTGGCCCAATTGGATAGCGTGTACTCAAAACTACGCGCCAACGACAAACTGACAGCCATCCAGAACAAATGGTTCTATCCTGAACGCCAAGAGTCGGGAATTCCTTCGTGGATATGGGATTGGATAAAGTTCTTTACCGTGCTGGCACTGGTAGTCATCCTATATTATACATTCTTCAAGATTCGCGAATACCAGATGACCAAGAAAATCCTGAAGGAAAATGAGCGTCTGTCACTGATTATGCGAACCAGTAACGTAAAGTTCTGTACCTACGACGTTGCCTCACAGCATTTTGTGATGATGGATTCGGCTGGCTACCCAGAACGCAACTACTCGCTGCTGGAGTTTTCGCACCGATTCGATCCTAACGACTTTACACTACTTACCGAAGGTTTGCGCCAGGTCATCGACGAGAACGTACCAACATGCACCTTACAACTCAAGGAATACGAAAGCGATCTGATTCATAGTAGCAATTACATGGCTACCCTATCGGTATTGCGACGTGATAAGCACAAGAAGCCATCGGTTATCATCTGCTCGAAGACCGACACCACACAGGAACGCATGCGTCAACAGATGATTAAAGAGACGATGCTACGCTACCAGTCGCTGTTCAACTCTGTCATGGTTGACATGGTGTATTATGATGCCGATGGCTATATCACTGACATGAATGCGAAGGCGCTTTCCGTATTGGGCACTGACATTGAGACCATCAGGAACTACAAATTCTCATTAAGCGATGTGCTGGGCATCGAATACGAGAATATTGATGACATCGACTTTTTCTATGCTACCCAGATATATACTTCGCCTGATGATAACCGTGCACTAAACAAACTCCTGAAACGCACGAACTTCTATTACGAAGTGCAATTAATCCCCATCCGGGACAATAACGGCAAACGTATTGGATTCTTTGGTTCCGGACGCAATGTAACCGAGGTAGCCCATTCATACAGACAGTTGAGAAAGAATACCAACGAACTACAGGAGGCACAAGACGAGGTGACCAACTTTGTGCACAGCATCGACTATGTGTTGACGGCTGGTGGCATCAGTCTGGCCAAATATCATCTGGACACGCATACGCTGACCGTATTCAGCGAGATTAACCACGAGAAATACTCGCTCACGCAAACCAGGGCATTAACATTCATTGATCCTTCATCGGAGAAACAGGCACTGCGCATACTGAATAAAATGGATAATAAGCAGACTGGCAGTCTGCGCGCTGAAATCAAAACCTGCATCAGGCGCAAGGACCGTGTCACACTGCATCTGCAACTTAACTTTGTGCCTACCTATAAAGATGGAGAGATTATAGAATACTTCGGACTGATTCGTGACATCAGCGATATCAAGGCTGTAGAGGAGAAGCTGGCCCAGGAGTCGGTTCGTGCTCAGGAGGTTGAAACGGTAAAGAACGCATTCCTGCACAATATGAGCCATGAGATACGCACCCCATTGAATACAGTTGTAGGATTCTCCGAACTGTTTGAGATAGAGCACTCACCCGAAGACGAGGCTATCTTTATCAATGAGATCAAGGAAAACTCTGCATCGCTGCTCAAACTCATCAACGACATTCTCTTCTTATCGCGACTTGACGCCGGCATGATCACGCTCTCGATACAGCCCATCGACTTTGCCAGCATCTTCGCCGGCCGCTGCTCGTCTGTCTGGGACAACCATAAAAAGGATGGCGTTGAGTATATCGTTCAAAGCCCATACAAACGACTGATTATAGAAATAGACGAGCCCAACGTCTCGATGATTCTGAGCAAGATTCTTACCAATGCCATCCAACACACCACCTCGGGAACGGTATTGGCACGCTACGAATATATTGCCGACAGACTGCTTGTATCGATAGAAGATACCGGATGCGGCATCAAGCAGGATGAAATAGCCCACATTTTCGATCGATTTGTAACTGGTGCCAATAATGGTGCCGGCCTGGGCCTCAGCATCTGCCATGAACTGGTAGAGTATATGGGAGGACAGATTGAATTAAAATCTACCGAAGGCAAGGGCACGATGGTATGGTTCTCGATACCTTGTAAACTGATAGAATTGGAACGTTGCTAAAACCGAAACATATTGATCATGACAAAAAAGATATTCATACTTGCTATTGCCTGTTTGCTTGCCATGTGCCACGTGCAGCAAGCTGCAGCCAAATATATACGCGAATACACCACCGACAAACCGCTGATTATTGTAAGCGACTGGGAATTCCCGCCATATGAGTTCAGAAACGATAAGGGCGAACCCGACGGCTACAATGTAGAAGTACTGAACCATATATTAGACAAGCTGGACATTCCTCATAAGTTTATTATGAAAGAGTGGTACCAATGTACCGAAATCTTCGAAAAACACGAAGCCGACCTCATCCACGGTCTGAAGTACAGATACGAATGTCCCCCCTTCCAGTACACCCAGAACATGATTACCTATTATAATGTAAGGGCAGTACGACTGAAAGGCACACGTCCGCTCCGACGCATCAGTCAGCTTACCAAGGACGACACATTGGCTCTAAAGAAGAACGATTATGTTGACTTGAAGATAGGTGACCAGAAAAACAAGACGTTTACGATTGATTATCATGCACCTCGTGAGGCCCTGATGGGTATCCGTAGTGGCAAGTACAAGTACTATATGTGGGGCGAACAGCCACTGATGATGAAGATAAAGGAACTGAACCTTGATGGCTTTGAGTTTGACGAAACCGACATACCTTCGGGTGAGTTACGCATCATCGGTTATGATAAGGAACTGATCCATGCCATCGACGATACCTTTGCACGTATGGAACAGTCGGGCGATATTGAGAAGATATACGATAAGTGGTTCCATCCGGAAAATGTGCACAACGATGCTTCGCCCATGGCCCTCTTCCTGTTAATTGCCATCATAGCCGCAGCCATCATCTTCCTGCTGTTCAGTCAGGTGATGCGTATCCGAGTGCAAAAAGCCATTGAGAAATCGGTTGACCTGAACCAGATGATATCGAAAGCACTGGAGTCGGGAAACTACTATGTGATAGAATTCGATATCAAAACGCAACTGATGCGAAACAGGTATGGCGACATGCTGCCCAAAGAGGGTATGAGTCATGCCCAGTTTATGGAGCGATTACCCGAAGAAGAGAAAGGAAAATTCAGCGAAGCGATGCGATTGATGAGTCAAGGCCACAAGGATTTGGGTTACCTGAAACGACGCTACAACAGAGGTACGATAGAAAATCCTGACTGGCATTGGATTGAGGGGCATGCCGTTGTAGAATATGATGAAGACAAGCCACGTTACGTGATTACCTCGTTCAGAGACTTTACCAACGAGGTTGAAGAGGAGCGTGCTAACGAAGAGATAGCCAGCAAATATCAAAACATGTTCAAGTATGGTTTGATTGCTATGTCGTTCTACGACAAGGATGGAAAACTGATAGATGTAAACCGTAGAATGGCCGACCTATGCGAGTTTGACAAGGAAGGTGAGGAATTCTTCCGCCAGATGAACCTGTTCGACGTTCCGCTGATAAAAGGTCTGTACCACAAAGGCGATAAAGAGAACTTCCACGTTTGTCAGCGTATGTTCTATCCCGAGATAGGCATCTACAAATATATCGAGATCAAAGTTCGTCCCACATTCGATGACAACGGCGAGATGCAGTTCTATGTGGTTACCGCTCGCGATATGACAGCCGAACGACACCTCTATCTGGAACAGCACAGGCACGACACCGAAATTCGTAAAGCCACCGACGACATCAAGTTCTATGAGGAACAGTTAGGTTACCTGCTGATGAACAGTAACATGTTCGTATGGAGCTTCTATACCAACGAGGGCATCATCCACTTTAGTCGAAGCGGCCGAAAATCCGACTACACCGAAACCATCGAGGAATTCTTTGCTGGTGCTACCGAAGAATATCGCGAATCCGGTATCCGCGAGGTATATGAAACTATGCGCCAAGGCAAACCATATAATACAACCATTCATTTCAACCACACACCAAGCGAATCAAAACCCGTATGGTATGCCATCAGTGGTATCCCAAGCTTCGATAGCTCCGGGCATGTTTGTAAGTATTTCGGTGTGGCCCGTAACATCAACACACTGATGAAATCCCAACAGAAACTGAAAGACGAGACTCAACGTGCTGAAGAATCTGGTAAGATGAAGGCCGCCTTCCTGGCCAATATGACACACGAGATACGTACCCCGCTGAATGCCATCGTGGGCTTCAGCGATTTGTTGCCTGTCGTTGAGGAACACGATGAACGCATGGAGTTTATACGCATTATCCGTAACAATTGCGACATGCTGATGCGACTCATCAACGATATCCTCGAAGCATCTAACGTGGGACAGGCATTGGCTATCAAACCTGAACAGGTTGATTTTGCCAAGGTGTTCGATGATATCTGTCAGACATTGGCCCAGCGTGTAGATGAAGCAGGCGTACAGTTTATCAAAGATAATCCCTACGACACTTTCCCTGCCACTCTCGACAAGGGACGCATACAGCAGGTACTTACAAACTTTACTACCAACGCCATCAAGTACACCCACGAGGGGCACATCAAGGTGGGCTACCGCGAACAGGATGGCGGCATCTATTTCTACTGCGAAGATACGGGTGCCGGTATCCCCAAAGATAAACAAGCTGCCGTGTTTGAGCGTTTTGTAAAGTTGAACGACTTTGTGCAGGGCACAGGTTTAGGATTGAGTATCTGCAAAGCTATTGCCGAACGATGCGACGGAAAGATTGGAGTCATATCAGAAGGTGAAGGACATGGTTCTACCTTCTGGTTGTGGATACCACAGAAATAAAAAAAAGCCCTCGCTTCAAATCGGCGAGGGCTTTATATTTAGAATAACAATGTTCTTTCAAGCCAGTAGATTAATATACCTGCCAGATAGCCTGCAAATGCTACCCAGGTGACCTTCTTCATATACCAGCCGAAAGTAATCTTCTCGAGGCCCATCACAACCACGCCAGCGGCCGATCCGATGATGAGCATAGAACCACCAACACCAGCACAGTAAGCCAGCAACTGCCAGAAGATACCATCGATAGCCATATCACCTGTTGCAGCTACAGGATACATACCCATACAGCCGGCTACCAAAGGCACGTTATCAACGATCGATGAGAGCACACCAATAATACCGGTTACCAGGAAGTGATTACCCTCGAACGTGGTATCAAGCACACCACCCAGCAATGTCAGTACGCCAACCTCCTGAAGTACGGCTACAGCCATCAGGATTCCCAGGAAGAACATAATGGTTGACAGGTCGATACGCGACAGCAAATCGCTTACACGCTTGGCCATGGTGTCATCATCGGAAGCACTATAGTGGAAGATTTCAGTAACCGTCCAGAGCAGACCCAGAACCAGCAGGATACCCATGAATGGAGGCAGATGAGTAATGGTTTTAAAGATGGGCACGAAACACAAACCGCCTACACCCAGCCAGAAAATGATATCGCGCTGCGACTTGGTAAAGGTGCTAACATCGGCCTTGGGCAGATTCTGCTCCTTATCAAACTTGCCTTCCAACTGATACTGCAGGATAAAGGCAGGCACCAGCATCGAAATCAGCGATGGGATAAAGATTTCGGTCAGCACACCCTGAGTGGTAATCACACCCTTAATCCAAAGCATGATGGTGGTGACATCACCAATAGGCGAGAATGCACCTCCCGAATTAGCTGAGATAACAACCAGGGCTGCATAAATCAAACGGTCGTTACGACTCTGTACCAGCTTGCGCAGCACCATAATCATCACAATAGATGTTGTTAGGTTATCAAGAATTGCTGAGAGGAAGAAGGTCATAAAAGCCATCCGCCACATCAGCTTACGCTTAGAGCGCGTTTTCAGTGTGTCGCGAACAAAGTTAAAACCGCCGTTCGAGTCAACAATCTCGACAATGGTCATAGCACCCATCAGGAAGAACAAGGTACCTGCGGCATCGCCCAAATGATGCTCGATGACTTCGGATATATGGTGCATCACATCACCACCTAGCAAACCTGGATAATACGACATCGGATCGAGCATAAGCAGTGTCCAGCACAGCACACACATCAGCAGCGCAATAGCCGCCTTATTAACTTTTGTCAGGCTCTCAAGAGCTATACAAAGATAGCCTATGCAGAACACTACGACAATAAAAATTGTTAATGTTGACATTTTGTTTAGATATACTTTTTAATTATTGTTTTGAATTTGGCTGCAAAGGTAATAATAAAGCACAGAAATACCAAATAAAACACGAAAAGTTTGTTGCTTAGCAAAAAAGTTTGTATATTTGCACTCCATATGAACAACGAACTTAATAAAGAAGTAAAGTGGAGTGAAAACGTGGTTTTGGTAGATGCAGACTACGTTGACACCGTGGCGTTTAACCTGATTGTGAACTTTGAACGCATCATCGGGCGACGCATTCCACAAGCAGATATCGCCAAATGGCTCGACTGCGTTGCACTCGATGGCGGCGTACGAGAGGGCGAGAACGATATACAGGTGATTCTGATTCACCAGCAGGATAAGCAGCAGATGAACAACTTTGTTCCAGGCAACTATGCTAACGACTTGAGCGAGAAAGCATTCAAGGACCATCTGGGCGAGTTTACCATCAATGCCTACCAAGCCGAGGGATTGGCCAAGACCGGTGATTTCTTTGGCGAGGTGCTCGAACTGGCTTGTGCCCAAAAGAGTGTCAAACGATTGATGGTGATACCCAACTTAGAGGACGACTCTATATATAATAAGGTACGCGAGACATTGCGCCATGCCGACGATGCCGACAAGCGCATCACTGTGTTCAGCATGCAGCCGCAAGCAGGCGGCAACTATCGCCAGGAAATCTTAGGCTACTCGCTGATGGCAGCACTCGGCATCAAGGCCGATGAGATTAAAGATTAAACATTAAATAATATAAGACTATGGCAAAAGTTTTAATGATTGGCGCTGGTGGCGTAGCTACCGTTGCAGCTTTTAAGATTGCTCAAAACGCTGACGTGTTTACAGAGTTTATGATTGCTAGTCGCCGTAAGGCTAAGTGCGATAAGATTGTGGAGGATATCCACAAGGCTGGATATAAAATGGATATCAAGACCGCTCAGGTTGATGCCGATGATGTAGAGCAGCTCAAGGTGCTGTTCAACGACTTCAAGCCCGACCTGGTTATCAACCTGGCCCTGCCCTATCAGGACCTGACAATCATGGATGCCTGTCTAGCTTGCGGATGCAACTATCTCGATACAGCCAACTACGAGCCTAAGGACGAGGCTCACTTTGAGTACTCATGGCAGTGGGCTTATCGCGAG
>OCTX011707066.1_pt1 | contig 12746 bp, 17 predicted proteins | sample 1539691 | NCBI WGS metagenome assembly OCTX01 (sample SAMN02144231, study PRJEB22623) | gut metagenome | biome: sheep rumen | host: Ovis aries | place: New Zealand
TAAATATGGTTCTCTTGTAGAACAATGGGAGAGCTTGTATGAAACCATAGACGAAAAAAGATTTATAGGAACTGAAAAAACAAGTAGTGGTAAGGTGTACGAATATGTCTGGAGTATGATTAAAATCTAAACGGCAGCAGTTGCCTTAAACCTACACTTTTAAGTTCCATTTTTGACCAGGCAGCAGTCGATAGATTTAATTCTATATGATAACATATAGAGATAGTTCACGTTTTCAGAGGGGAGTGATGGATGATGATACTGGAATGGATACAGAAAATGCTCTCACAGCGGTTGAACCGAAAGAAACAAGATGTGGTTCGGCTCCGTTGGCAACAAGCTCAGCTAGAGAAGAGGTTGGAGCGAGAAAAACGGCAGAGAGATTGAGTAGGAATAACTGGTGTATACAAGTTGAGCATGATAAAATTGAATTTGGTATTTTGTTATGTAGAAGAGGGAGGGTTTTGCTATGAAGAAAAGATGGGTTGCGTTACTGACGGCAGTATGTTTGGTGGCCGCTCCGATGAGTGCGTTGGCAGAGGATATTTTGAAAGATACTCCAGAAATAGAGAATTTTAGCCTCCATAGCGGAGTAATGTTTGGTGATAGTAAAACAGAAGTAAAAGCAAAAGAAAAAGAAGCAGGGTTTCAATGCACAGATGGGGAGAAGGATGGACTTAGTGATAGAGTTTTTGTTAGTGGCATGTTCGCTGGAATATCAAGTTCCACTTTAAGCTATGATTTTTATGGCGAAGATGGTGTTTACTCAGCAAGTTATGCTTTTAGTGATGACCAATCTTATCAACTGGATGCACAAGCAGATGATTTTTCATCGATCACAGAAGAACTTATTAAGAAATATGGCGATCCGATTTTTGATGGCACTGAAGAAGGTGGCGTACCAATATATTTGTGGACATACAAAAATAATGAGATGGTTACGGGGTGGGGAGTATATAATTTTATGAGGCAAGTTTTTTCGGCTGATGATTTGAAAATTTATGGGTATAATCAATGGTTGATTAACGCAGGTGACGCATATGTGTTAATTGATCATTATTTGAGTGGAACGTGGTTCAGCTCTTCAGCAAAGTGGCTTTATGAACATACCCTTAGTTATACTTGCTTGGACGAGGAAACGGCTATAAATGAATTGAATAGCTCTTTAGATAGTCAAAAGGAAAAAGAAAAATCAAAGAACGATGATCTATAAAAATTCGGGTCTTAGCAATCTCCCTAACATGTTTGCGTTTGGCTGTCAAATGCGTTTCTTGCAAATAATTGGAAGGACATAAACTGACATTCCGGCTGACCATGTATGTTGGACTGCCAGCTGATGGCATTTTATGAAATATGGCAAGCCTGTTACCTTCTTGCATTCCAGACGGCAGCAGGCTTTTCATTTTCTTGCAAGATAGATTATGGCATTATGAATCAAGTATAGTTTTAACTATAATTAAGTGTTAAAACATTAATAATCTCGAACTGCAGAATGTTCTCCGGTACGATATGCAGCATTTCTGGGAATGCTATTTTTCCCAATAAATACAGGGGAAAATGAAGTATCATAAATCCCCTGTTTCAAATGGCTAATTATCCTTTATTTACTTGGCTTCTGCGTCCTTAAACAGACACTTTTAAAAACATACTTCAACGCTTTAGTGTATTAAAGCGTCTATATTCCTTGCTTTCAGCGATTACTTGCTCGATACAGCATTTATGCTGTTTTCTGCTTCAGAAGTTTATCCAAAGTCGGACGGCTTACATTCAGACGGTCGGCAAAGTCTTTCTTTGTGATCTGGCGGTTCATGTACTGACCATACAGATCTTTCCATGTGGCATCTGGAATTGAGATTTCTTTCCTTCCTTTGTACACGCCATTCTTCTTGGCTTCTGCGATACCTTCTTTCTGACGCTCCAGCAGATTGGTTCTCTCAAATTCGTTGATGGCAGCAATCATGGTAAGCATCAACTTTCCGGTCGGTGTGGAGCTGTCCAGATTTTCTTTGTTACTAACCAGGTGAACTTTCTTACGGTTCAACTGATCCACGATGTCCAGAAGATCCTTTGTGCTTCGTGCCAGTCTGGAGAAGTCATGTACATATACCGTATCCCCTTCTCTGACAAAGTCCAGAAGGTTCTTCAGTTCCGGTCGGTTTGTATCCTTACCGCTTATCTTCTCTGTGAACCACTTGTTTATGTCATATTTCTTCAATCCTTCCAGTTGCCGTGCTTCGTTTTGTTCTACTGTGCTGACTCTCACATATGCTATGTTCATCTGAAGTACCTCTCTCTCTCTGTGTTTGTTAATTATATGATAGCATATAAATATGAATCTGTCAACTATCTTCTTAACCCTATTTACAAAACGCAAAACAATTTGATTATGGACTTTATTTTTACAAGGTGCAGGGGGATGCGATGATATAAGAATGGGTATACTCTAATTTTACCTGTTCGTAATATGGCCGAATCTTCGGGTATAGTAATATCTGAAGCTATATGAAATAATAATTTCAGGAGGTATATGACAATGGAAGATGTTAGAGATGTAGTAATGCAAGATTTAGATGGTCTACGTGTCCAGCTAAAGCAAATGACGGAACTGGCTCGCCTGGAAAACCGAGAGGAAACCTATTTGTACCAAAACATGCTTAAGCTAGTTCAAGAGGATTGCGATCTGTTGCTCAAATCATTTGGATAAATATTACCTATTCCCCAATTTCTTTGGTAAAGCGGTGCACAGATCCTACACTTACTTCTACAAATGCAGCAATGTCTCGGATGCTCATTCCGCCTTTCCTCAATCTTCTAATAGTGTCGATCTTTTCAGGTGAAATCTTTTGCCGTGCACCTCTCTTTTTTCTCTCATAATTATCGAGATAACTTTCAACCCTTTTTCCCTGTTCTGCATCAGTACAATATAGCCTTATAATGTCGCGTCTGTCTCTTAAATAAGTGCAGTTCATCTGTGCAATCTTGAGTTGACTTTCCAGGGATTTGATATAATCATAGACCTCTTTCGGGATCTCTCCATATGATGGTAAATTAACTAATAATGCTTTTGTCTGCTTTAATTCATATTCAAGTCTCGCTACCTTATCAACTTTATGGAATATATCAATTCTTAAATCATCTATCCTGACTTTCAACTCATTTATCTGCTTTTGCAGTCTCTTCCGCTGGAAGTCGATAATATCTCCTGATTGAGCCTCATATTCAGCAATGATGGATGCCAGTCTATTATTATCTTCTTGTAAAAATGCTATCTGCTTGCGGAGCGTAGACATTTGCCCCTTAGTCTTTGCTACCTTAAGTAATTCCTGGGACTGTTGTTCAACCTTCTTCAACAAAAACTTATTCAGGTCTTCCGTATACTTAAGTTGCCCTTTTAGGTCTTTAACCTGCTCTCTGCTAGTCATTCTGACATTACCCTTATTTATTGAACGAATTATTGAACATGCACTTTTAAAAAGAGGATAGCACAACAACCACGAAATGCTATCCTCAGAGGTACAGCCCCCATGAAAGGACTGTAATCCATATTGTAACAGATCATTCTGATACTTTCAATTCATCCAGGTTAACGCCCATCTCCTCTTCAATTAAGGATCTGATCAGAGCATTAACGGAAGGTCTGTACGCCTTACCATTATAACTACTGTATTTCAAGTTCTCCGGATCAGCCTCGGCCTTTTCCTCAACATACTTTGTGATGGCAGCTCTGGATCCTTCCGGGACTCTCACTATTATCTTTTCAACCTTTTCTTCAAACTTCTCACTCTGTCGTATTTGACTATGGTAAATACCGCTCTCAGTCTTAAGAGTCGGGTCAGCTTTTTTCGGCATTGTAATTACCCCAATCCTTTTTATTATATGGTGTCATATAAATTTATATTTGTCAATGCATTTCTTCAATACAAAATATCTGTTATAATATTTATATCTTATTTTTTTTGAAAGGAGCTATCATCATGAAAAAAAAGAATCTACTCTGTTTGTTAATCGCAATTCTAACACTTTCAATCACTACTATTTGTTATGCTGACTTACCAGATATCACCAGTCTTTCTGATGAGGAATTGGTTTTATTAAAAACAAACATCCTTGATGAAATGATAAAGCGTGATTTAGTGAAAGAAGTTGAAGTACCTGGGGGAAGGTATACTGTTGGAACTGATATTCCAGCTGGAGCATACTCTATCGAAATAAGATCTATGAGCACAAATTTAACGGTTTGGGGATCTGCTTACGGTGACTATTCTTCTGATGGAGGACTTTTGCTAAACGAAGGTTTATATTCTGATGATAACCCAAAACTAGGAAAAGTCGCTTTAGAAGATGGCAATGTCATTGACTTTGGAAAAACATTATACTTCTCACGGTTCACCGGCCTTGGGTTTTAATTTTTCAAATAGGCAGAGGGGGGAGAAAACCTCCCCTCTCTTTTATTATATGAAGAACTTGAACGGCTTTGTCTCGGTCGGTCGTGTAAACTCCTTGTACAGCTCTCCCCACTCGCTTTTCTTGAATGCTGTGCTGTCGAACCGGTTGCTGACCACCTTGCGCCATACGGCATGTTCACCATTCTCTCCGAGAAGCTCGTCAACGTTTTCAGCTTTCATGTACTCTTTCAGTTCATCTTTCAGGCTGTCGATCTGGGCCTCAAGTTCTGCCTGCATTGCTGTGAACTCAGCAAGTTCTTTCATGGTCTTCTGGATCTCTGCTAATGTCTTTTTCATGGTCTGTACCTCTTTCTTTCTTGAATTTTGTGTGGTTGTTTTCTTGATGATTATATGATAGCATATAAATTAAATGCTGTCAACTGCTTTTTAAAAATTATTTATTGTTTTTTCTATTCATTATTTTTTAAACTACACTTTTTAGAAAGTCGGGCGGTTGTTACACCGCCCTGTTCAGTTATTATTCAGCTACTACATACTGTTCATTGCAGTCCATGCAAAGCACGTTGATTGACTTTGTAGCTCTAAAGGAATTGCCACAGCAGGGGCAAATATACTTTCTTGTGCTACTCGGCTTCTTAGTTCTCGGAACTGCTGTACCATTGCCGTTCCCCGACTTACCACCGCTCACGCCAATCAATGCATATCCTGTATTTCTTCCTATCTGAATATCTTCAAAGCCGTTAGCAATGCAGAAATCAATGGTATCTTCAGATGGGCTTGTGATTGTCCAACCATATGTATCATGCTTGTCAATGATCAGACGCCCCATGTTCTCGGCTACTTCCTTAAACCGCTTGTTATGATACACGCCACGGTTGCTTGTGTCCTTGATACCGTTCTGCATGCAGTACAGGTGAACCGCTTCATGAATCATTGTGGCAACCACATTTTCGATCGGTCTTGTCAGATAATCCGCTCCGATGTTCAGTTCATAGGTTGCTTTTTCGCCGTTGCTCCAAACCTTGCTTGTTGTCACATGTCCATATGCTCCAACAGTTGACTGAATTGTGATTGTCGGGACTTCCAATTCATTGTTGAAGTAATCAGCGTTTACCGCCTTAAAAACCTTTACTAAATAGTTGCTGACTCTCTGGTAATTTGTAAGTTCTTTCATGTTCTGTACCTCTCTTTTCTTATTATGTTTGTGGTTGTTTAGTTAAGCCCTTGTCTCTTAACTTGTTTATATGATAGCATATAAAAATCATCTTGTCAACACTTTTTAAAAATGTATTTTTAATTGTTTGAACCATTAAATAGGGGGCTATTTCAGCCAAAAAATCCCTTTTATTTATAGGTAATGGTATAGCTGATGCATCTACACACTGAGTTGAATTTTCGTCTATTCGATATTGTTTTTACTATATATAATTGTTCTAATAATAATATCTTTTTAATATTGCTTGAAATATATTTATGTGTTACAATTAGGGCAAACAAAAATGGAGGTGCATCATGGCAATAACTATATCAATCGCACTCCAAAAGGGCGGTGTCGGCAAGTCTACAACAGCAGAAACGATAGCAGCTATACTAGGCAGCAGAGGAAAACACGTTCTTTTGGTTGACCTGGACTCCCAGATGAATGTGACTTTTATCAGTGGGACTGTACCAGAAAAGACTCTTACTGATGTCTTTACAGGTGATGCAGATTTGAAAGATGCCATATACCAATGCAAGAGATATGATTTGTTGGCTGCAGATGAATACCTGGCTAATCTGGAGAAGATTGAGGAAGTTGAACCTACACTCTTAAAAAAAGTCCTGGCAGGGGTTCAGAAGAAATATGATTACATTTTAATTGACACGCCGCCTGCGTTAGGAAACCTTTTGAAAAATGGTCTGGTGGCAAGTGATTATGTTCTGATCCCGACCGATGCAAGACCATTATCCATTAAAGGACTCGATGCACTGGAACCCACTCTGACCGCCGTTAAAGATGTTTCTAGACGTTTTTCTGTCTTGGGGGTGGTTCTGGTTAAGTACAGCGAAAGAACTGTCTTAAATCGACAAATAAGAGAGCTACTGACCGAGAGAGTGCAAACAATGGACACCATTTTGTTTGAAACCAAAATTAGGGAAGGTGTTGCAGTCCCTGAGGCGCAAGCAATGCAAACGAGTCTGATTGACTACGCACCAAAAAGTAACCCTTGCATAGATTATAATCTGTTGGTTGACGAGATATTGCAGAGAGTAGAGGGATAATATATGGCAATTAAAAACCTTACAGCAAGCTTAAAAAAAGATCCTCATAGCACAACAGCAAGACCTGAAGAGATAACCGCTCCGGCAGTTAAGACGGAAGAACCGAAAGCCAAGAAAAAGACTGGTCGCCCAAAAGTCAAAGAAGGTGAGTACAAAACTATTAACATATCTGTCCCTGTTCCAATCCTTGAGCAAATGGAATTGGCAAAGCTGAAATATGGTAACAATCTGACAGCGTATGTTAACGCTGTGATCAAAGCAGATCTGGACGCTAATTATTCAAAATATGTAGAGCTTCAAAAACTAATTAATATTTAAAACAATATGATATTGCTTCAATATAATGAGCAAGAAAGGATCCGCTCTGTCATCTTGGCAGGGCGGTTTTTTAAGGTGTAGGTTTTGAATTTCACATGCTACCAAAGTGTTAACCGCTGTTTCTATCACTGATGTAACAAATTGTTACATCAAGAAAATACATATCATTACATCAAGAGAGAACAAATCATCACATCTAAACGGCACAAATTGTTACACGAAATAGAATCATAAAAAGAGAGTCATCTGATATAGAATCATTTCTATCTATCCGGGAGAGATGGATTGATTGACACAGACACACTTGACACATTTGTGTTATTTGTGTACACTACAAGATGTAGTAGATTATCTACATTAGAAAAGGAGATGTTGAGTTGAAGAGATTAAATGTATCCGTGGATGACGAGCTACATAAACAGTTGAAGATGGCTGTTGCTGAACAAGGCTCCACGATAGGACAGTTTGTAATTGAGGCGATTACTGAGAAGTTGGAAAACGATAAGAAGAACCAGGAGAAAGAATAAATAAATGGCAGAGGATCGGATTGAAGTCCAACTTGCCACTCCGGAGCGCCGTCATGTTAAAGTTTATAATGACTTCCTGAATACAGAGCATCTTTCTACCGAAGAAAAGATGGTGTATATTGCTTTGAAGTCATTTGTTACATATGGACAGGATGAAGGACAGGTATTCCCCTCTATGGAAACACTCTGTCGGTTAACATCCATGTCACGTCCGAGGGCAACAAGGGCAATCACAAGTCTAATCAGAAAAGGCGTTGTGAAGAAAAAAAGAAGAGGACTTACAAAGTCCAATATCTACACTCTGTATGATAATGCCGCAATGTGGGCAGCTGGATCTGAACAAGAGATGCATGACTTAGCTGAGAGTAGTATCTCATTGAGTAGCCAGGAAATGATTGAAGAGCTAAAGCGCAGAGGGGCAATAGAGATTGTAGAGACAAAAAAAGAGCTTGCATCTGGAACCGACCAAAGCTCAGAGGCAAGCACTTCTTCCGAAAAATTGAATATGGTTTTAACCACAAATAATTCTACAACGGCCGACATCGGTTGTCAAGAGAGATACTCGATGGAGAACGTAAAAGAGTTGTTTGATTATGCCGTATTGGCTGATGATAAGAGATGTAGCACTAGTGATCTGGATGCCGTCATGGACATTCTGTATGATGCGCTGAACAGTACGAAACCGACAATCAGAATCTCTGGAGAAAACAAACCGACAATGGTTGTGATCGGTAAACTGATGAAGCTGACATACGAAGAAATCCTGTACTCTATTCGGAAGTTTAACGAAAGAACAGACAGGATCGGTAATCCAAGAGCATATATACTTACGATCCTATACAATGCCAGGGAGCAAATGAATTTGGATCTTAATAACCAGGTGCAGCATGATTTGTATGGACGGACTGACGATGCGGAGTGATACCGTGTCGTTGGTCTTTTTCAGCATGTAGAAAGTTAAAAAGTGTATTTTAGAAAGAACTGGGGGCTAATGCGGATGCTGACAAGCATTGAAATTTGTGCTGGCGCTGGTGGACAGGCTTTAGGATTGGCAATGGCAGGCTTTACTCATTTGGCTCTTATTGAGTACGAGAAGGAATACTGTGATACGTTGAAAAGAAATCGTCCTGAATGGAATGTAATCCATGCAGATGTGAGGGACTTTTCCGGAAATCCGTATCGTGGAAAAATTGATTTGTTGGCTGGTGGAGTTCCATGCCCGCCATTTTCTGTGGCTGGCAAGCAATTAGGTAGTGAAGATGAAAGAGACTTATTTCCAGAGGCTCTGCGGCTGATAGAGGAGATCCATCCACGTGCAGTTATGCTTGAAAATGTGCGTGGGTTTTTAGATCCTGTGTTTGAAGAATACCGGAAAAATATATTGGATCACATTACATCCCTTGGCTATAAGACACAAATTAAGTTATTGAATGCCAATGATTACGGAGTTCCGCAGTTGCGTCCTCGGATTGTGATAGTAGGTATACGCAATGATATTCCGATGGAATTTCACTATCCAGAAGAGCATCCGGAATTAGCACCTACGGTGGGGCAGACACTCTTTGACTTGATGAAAGTAAACGGCTGGCAGGGGGCAAAGAAGTGGGCAGAGAGGGCAAACACAATAGCTCCGACAATCGTAGGTGGTTCAAAAAAACATGGAGGCCCTGATCTGGGGCCTGTGAGGGCAAGAAAGGCGTGGGCAGAACTTGGAGTAGATGGATTAGGTGTAGCAGATACTGCGCCACAGACCGATTTTGAAGGGATGCCTCGCCTTACTCCACGGATGATTGCTCGCATACAAGGATTTCCAGACACCTGGTCATTTGGAAGTAAGAAGACGGCTGCCTGCCGTATGATTGGTAATGCATTTCCACCACCGGTAGCCTGTGCAGTAGGGAAGGAAATAAGGAAGGTACTTGAAAATGGATGCTTTGATTGCTGAAGCAAGGAAATCATATCATCAGGCTTTGCTAGAAAATGGTGTACTGACAGTAGATAAGAAAGGCATTCCAAGCAATGCTGATTCGTCATCGAAGTTGTCTATAGCGATAGCAAAAGGGATCGCAGACCGTCTAATGGCAGAAACGCATGATAAATCCGTAGGACAGACATCGGGTGCTAAATTTGAACAGATTAACATGGAATTCCTTGAGGCGACTTTTCCGAAAATGCAGAATATTCGACCAGGCGAATGGAAAATAGCAAAGCTGGGCAACAGAAATGCTATCAAGACAAGCAGTTTTGCACAGTATGAGCATTTGGATTATCTGATGCGTTTAATATCCTATGACCGGCAATTGGCTGCCAGTATGGGCAATGATTATATGGTGGCACCTGATGTGGTCGTTTATCGAGAACTGGTGACAGATGAAGAGTTGAATGAGGTACAGACAATCGTAGACGGCTCCATAAGTAAGATGGCAGATATTCGTAAAGCAAACGGTGGAAAGCCGATCCTGCATGCTTCTATCTCGGCTAAATGGACAATGAGAAGTGACAGGGCGCAAAATAGCCGTACAGAGGCGCTGGGACTCATACGGAATAGGAAAGGACACCTACCTCACATTATGGTTGTAACTGGAGAACCGTTGCCGTCAAGAATTTCGTCATTGGCAATGGGGACAGGAGATATTGACTGTATGTACCACTTTGCTTTGTATGAACTGGTGGAAGCTGTGAAAGATACAGAAGCCGAAGATTCTATAGAGATGCTCAATTCATTAATCGTAGGGAAGAGGCTAAAAGATATTAGTGATCTACCGCTAGATTTGTGTGTATGAGCTGTATTGATTTGTTTAAAGGTACAGTATTAATCTGGTGAAGAGCGACAAGTAAGCCAGGGCGATTTGAAAGTATATGTTTAAAATATGACAGCAGGGGTAGAGGGATGATATTCGGCGAGTAATATGAGAAATGATTTAATCATTACTTCACATTCCATGAAGTTACAGAGTTAAAGATTTTAGGCAAGTAATTACCGAATATTTAGAGGATTAAACATATTAAAAATGTCTCACTTAACCATAGAAGCCGGTCAAGAAATCGTTAAAAAGAACCTTCAGACGATGTATCATCTTCCGAAATCCTATGAAGCGATACATCATTACCTTGATACGGGAACACTCCGATATACGTTGTACAAGATTCTCAACCATATCAAGGACAAGCAGATTATCATCGATAAACACCGCTATGAGTTCCTCTTGGATACGAAGAAGTTGACATACCAGGTCAGAAAGAAGAGCGGAAGTGATGGAACCAGTAACAGGCACTTTAATCTCTTGTGCTGTATGGGGTTGATAAACCGTGTATATCAGAGTCCAAACAAGGATGTTCTCCTGGATGCCAACAGGGAGTTTCTGAAGAAATCTCAGCACAGCAGACCAATCAATGTGTTTTCGTTTAGAGAGTACACCGAGAAGGAACTTCAGAGGATAGAGGAACGATCCCAACGATTGATGGCAGCAGGCGTAACGATCGGATGTATCTCAGCTAATTATCTGTCTCTGAATGGTTGCACTGATATAGCGAATGAGGTGTACTTTTCAAATGATCGAACGGCTCCGGAACGTAAGTTAGCAGAAGCAGGGGATCTTCTTTCGGTTATGGAGTTGCTGACGGATCGAGATGGATATACAACCAGAGAAACAGTGAAAGAAAATCTTGTGATAGCTGATAAGGAACTGGACAGGGTATTCCGGATCTTCAAGTCACAGATCGAAGAACTATATACATACAGACCGCCGACAAAAGAACAGATGCAGCGGTGGAACTTAAAAAGCAGAAAATATATCTACATCAGGAAGGATAGTAATTGATATGGCAAAAAGGACAGACTATAGAGGATACAAGAAAAAATTTGAAAGGATCATGAGTGATGGCACGCCCATACTGAATGATGACAAGAAAAGATTGCAGATTGCACCGGATGAAAAATTTGTCCAGTGTTATGTTCCTAATCATCCAGTGCGGAAAGATTACCCTAAATATCTTTTCGTTTCAAATAAAGGTAATTTTGTCAGTGTATATGGAAATGAACCAAGGTGGTTGACTCCATCGTATACATCGAATGGGAGAGAGAGTTATAAACTGTCGGTTAAAGGCAATGCAAAATCGACGATTGGATATATTGTGGTGGCGGTTTGCCATGATGCAATGGTCTATGGCAAGGCTGCACGAATTATGGAAGAAAAAGGAAGAAAAGCATTTAAGAAACCGAAGAAGAATGATCCATTCCGAGGGGAAATGCTGAATGTACATCATACAGAGGGCTATGATCTCAGTGAAGGAAGGGCTTACAACAATGATCCTAAGACATTACTGATTCTTACAATCAATGTTCATGATTTGTTTGACCGAGTACCGGCAAAGGACGCTCCAAAGTCGGAACAGATTAAATTTATGATGGATCTTTGCAAGGTGCTATCAGAAGAAGAGCCAAACAAGATAAGTATGTTCTTTCCGGGCGATGAAGAACGTACCGGAAAGATTGTGGTCACTGACAATACACCAGAAGCACAAACGGCATTCCTTAAATATTTTTCCATAGGAAAATTTATTCTTTCATCCCATGAACTGTGTACGGATGATCCAGAATGTATAGAAGATTTTTATAATAAATATGGTTCTCTTGTAGAACAATGGGAGAGCTTGTATGAAACCATAGACGAAAAAAGATTTATAGGAACTGAAAAAACAAGTAGTGGTAAGGTGTACGAATATGTCTGGAGTATGATTAAAATCTAAACGGCAGCAGTTGCCTTAAACCTACACTTTTAAGTTCCATTTTTGACCAGGCAGCAGTCGATAGATTTAATTCTATATGATAACATATAGAGATAGTTCACGTTTTCAGAGGGGAGTGATGGATGATGATACTGGAATGGATACAGAAAATGCTCTCACAGCGGTTGAACCGAAAGAAACAAGATGTGGTTCGGCTCCGTTGGCAACAAGCTCAGCTAGAGAAGAGGTTGGAGCGAGAAAAACGGCAGAGAGATTGAGTAGGAATAACTGGTGTATACAAGTTGAGCATGATAAAATTGAATTTGGTATTTTGTTATGTAGAAGAGGGAGGGTTTTGCTATGAAGAAAAGATGGGTTGCGTTACTGACGGCAGTATGTTTGGTGGCCGCTCCGATGAGTGCGTTGGCAGAGGATATTTTGAAAGATACTCCAGAAATAGAGAATTTTAGCCTCCATAGCGGAGTAATGTTTGGTGATAGTAAAA
>OCTX012250888.1_pt1 | contig 12743 bp, 9 predicted proteins | sample 1539691 | NCBI WGS metagenome assembly OCTX01 (sample SAMN02144231, study PRJEB22623) | gut metagenome | biome: sheep rumen | host: Ovis aries | place: New Zealand
AGCCGGAGAACGAGTATCGGAAATAATCATTGTAGATGATGGTTCGACAGATAAGACGTTGTCGGCGGCAAAAGAACTTGCCGAAAAGAATCCGAAAATCAGCGTCATTCACACGGAAAATCATGGAAGCTATATGGCCAGGGTAACCGGAATCAAGGCTTCCACAGCCAGATATATAGCGTTTATTGACGTGGATGACCATTATTACAATGGCTCATTAGACCTGTTGGCTGAGCTTCTTGAAGAGCATGATGCGGATATTGCATTTGGCGGTATAGTAGAAACAATGGAGTCAGTTGATGCCCTTTTACTTGGATGCTCAGTTGATGCGCGGATCACTGAAAGCTTGCCTGAGCAGATGTGGCCACGCATCATGAAGTGGAAGACACAAGAATTCCTTCTTTATATTTGGCATAAGCTTTACAAGAGAGAATTGTTTGAAGGACTCCCTGAGATTGATGGAATCTGTCAGGGAGACGATGTAATCCTAACATGTAAAGCATTCATGGATGCTAAGAAGATTGTGGAGACAACTGTACCGGTCTATATGTACTATACGAACCCGGCAGGCTTGACTCACAAGGGTTTTTCAGACTCCGATCTTGATCTGATTCATGTTTGGGATGCTGTTATTGATTTGGTAAAATCAGCAGATCATGAATATAACATGAAACCAAGCCTACAGTACTTAGCTCGGTATAACAGGTGGAGAACAGATTTCACGCTGATCATGCGTCTGATTCTAACCGATGATAAAGAGAAGGACAGGAAATACGCGGTAGAGCTAAAGAAGTGGCGGAGAGGTCTGAAGAAGAATTGGAAGAAGCTTATTGCTCCTCATGCCATGCCAAGGAGTAGAGAGATTCTTATTATCGCTCTGCGCTTTTTCTATATACCGACGAAGGTGCTCTTGCGGCTGGCAAAGAGGATGCGAAGAGCAAATATAGGAGAACTGCTGCATAATGGAGAGAAGAGATAATTATGGGAAAACTAATATCTGTGATCATCCCGGTTTATAATGTGGAACCTTATTTGCCAAAATGTCTGGAGAGTGTTTGTAATCAGTCCTATGGTAACCTTGAAATAATATTAATCGATGATGGATCGATTGATAACAGCGGTGAGATATGTGATATGTGGGCCGAAAGGGACAATAGGGTTGTAGTCATTCACAAGGAGAATGAAGGCGTATCCGCAGCCCGCAATGATGGGGTGAAAAAAGCAAAAGGTGAGCTGATAGGATTTGTTGATTCAGATGACTGGATTGAGCTGGATATGTATGAAAAGCTTTACTCTGCATTAGGTGACTCAGACATGGTATGCTGTGGCTATGTAGATTATCCCCTGGGGATAATAGATGCACCCGCTGCGAAAGGAATCAAACCGTCTGAACCGTGCAATATGGTCGAAGCAGCAAAACGCATCTACGAGCGAGATGGCTATTTTACTTCTCTATGGAATAAACTGTTTCGACGTGAGATATTGTTAGCAGATGGTTCTATTATACAAATGGACTCCAACCTTAGTTGGGGGGAAGATGAAGTCTGGCTTGCACAAGTTTTAGGTAATTGCAGGAAAATATCTTTTGCACCGGAAGCGTTATACCATTGGCGGCCAACTAAGAACAGTGCTACAAGGAACGATGTTATAACAGACAGACAAATGACATTATTCAAAGCCAAGAAACGTGCTTTGATGTTGCTCCCACATGATAGAAGTTTACGAGATTTGGTTAAGGCACGTATGTTTAATGACTGTTTCTCAATGAAGGTAACAGCATACGCATCAAAAGATTGGAAAAAATTCAATACTATTAGTAGAGTATTATCTTATGCGAGACCTTCTTGGATGAGATCACCCGATTCTGCACCGATTCGTAAATTGAAGGTATTGCTAATGGAAGTGGAAATGAAATTGCATTTACCTGGGAGAATGGTACAGTGGACGGATAATGTGAGACGTTACGGAATCAAGAAGTGATTGTTAGCAGTGATCTCCAGAATAATAGTGTAAAGGAATTGACATATGGAACAGTTTTACTTTTCAGTAGTTATGGCAGTTTATAATGCAGAAAATTATCTGCGAGAAGCTGTAGACAGTGTGATACATCAGACTATTGGGTTTTCTCATATTCAGCTTATTCTCGTTGATGATGGATCCACTGATTCGAGTGGAAAAATCTGCGACGAATATAAAAAGAAGTATCCGAAGAATGTGCTAGTCATACATAAGGAAAACGGCAGGCAATCTTCTGCAAGGAACGCAGGACTAAAACATATCAAAGGAAAGTATATAAACTTCATGGATTCTGATGATTCCTTTGAAAGGAATGCAATGGAAAAAGCATGGGAGTTCATGAATGCACACGAGGGTGTAGTGGATGTCTGCTGCATACCGATGTATTTTTTGGGGGATGACAGAGGACCCCATTTATTGAATAATAAATTTGAAAAAGGAACACGTGCTATTGATCTCATGAAAGAGGGTAATTCAGATTGTATCCTCATGAATGTAAACTCTTCTTTTTATACGCAGGCTGCAGCAAAAAAAATAAACTTTGATACAGAATTGTATATTGCAGAAGATGCGAAAGTAAATCTTAGTGTACTAATGAATCGTCCAATGTTAGGAGTAGTCGCCGGCACGAAGTATAACTATCGAAAATTTGGCGGCTCAACTATGGATAAAAGCCGACGTGTGAAAATGACATATACCCAACATTTGGAGCGATTCTCTAACTGGGCTTTGGACAAAGCAAGAGAAAAGTTTGGATACGTGCCGGCTTTTGTCCAGTCTACAGTAATGTATGACTTGCAATGGAAGATAAAGCAGAGAAACATACCTGCTGGAGTTCTTACTGAAGAGGAAGCAGCACAGTATAGGAAATATCTTATTGATACTGCATGCAGGATTGATGATCAAGTAATTCTCCAACAGAAATACTTGCAAATTGCGTACAAGACTTACATTCTTGGGGAGAAGTATAACTGTAAACCAGATGTAAAGAGAGATGTAAATGATATTGCATTCATATTTGGAAACACTGTGGCAGCATATGTATCAAATATCGAGACCGTATGGGAGTTTATAAAAATTGATTCCAGCAAACAACTCTGCAAAATAGAAGGTCATTATCTTTTATTCGGACTTGAATCCGAAAATGTCCGTCCATATCTTATTGTTAATGACAAAGTAATCCCGTGTAATTCATGTGATCGCAAGGAGATTCACCAATCATGTCTCGGAGAAGACGTTTCTTCTGCGAAAGGGTTTGCGGCTGAATTTCCATTGGTTGGCAATGAAATTGTAATAAAAGCAGCCCTGTCTGTATATGGACGGATGATTATTTTAAGCAATTACTTGTATAGAGGGTTTTTTCCTGTAACAGGACTTTACGATAATGCCTATGCGAACTTAAATGGGTATTTATTATCTATTAAAGGCGTTGCTCTGAGGCTCTCTAAGAAACATACATGGTTCTCGCGCTCTATACGTGAGTTCAAACTATTAAGGGAAATCTGGGATAAAGATCTTCTTGGGGGACGAAAAGCTGTCGGAGGTAGGTTGTTCTACCATGTGGCGAACGCATTTAAGCGCAAAAAGCTGTGGCTCGTGTCCGACCGAATAACAAAAGCGGATGATAATGGGGAGGCCTTATTCCGTTTCCTTATGGCTAATACACCTAAGGGCACACGCATTATGTTTGTTCTTGATAAGAACTGTCCTGATTTTAGCCGCATGAAACAGGTTGGCCCTTGTGTGAATGCAATGTCATTTCGACATAAATTACTGTACCTTATTTGTGACGTTAATATTTCTTCACATGCTGATGGTGTAACAGTCAACCCGTTTTTGGGTCATGATGATGGCTTGCGTGATTTATTGTTGCATCAGCAGTTTGTTTTCCTTCAACATGGTATAACCAAAGATGATGTTTCAGGATGGCTTAATAGATATGATAAAAACATTTCTGGTTTTATAACTGCAGCAGCTCCAGAAAGGGATTCGATACTCTTAGGTGACTACTATTACCAGAAAGAGAATGTATGGTTGACCGGTTTTCCAAGATATGACCGGCTATACCATAAAGAAGAGAATAGAATAACCCTTATGCCAACCTGGAGAAGATATTTAATGGATGATGTAGACGTAAAAACTGGAGTATGGAAAGCCGCCAGTGGTTTTGAGCGGAGCGAGTTCTTTTCTTTCTATAATGGTCTACTTAATTCCGAACGTCTTTTGACAGCATTGGAAAAGAACGGCTATGTATTACAATTCTTCCCACACCCTAACATACAGCCTTATGCTAATAGATTTAAACACGACGCAAGGGTAACTTTCCTGTCTGCGCAGATGGCATATAGGGATGTATATGCGACGAGTAATCTTATGATAACAGATTACTCGTCAGCAGTGTTCGATTTTGCATATTTGCGTAAACCTGTTTTATACTGTCACTTTGATGCTGAAACGATTTTTGAAGGAAGCCATGTATATACTAAAGGTTATTTTGACTATGAGAGAGATGGCTTTGGGGAAGTGTTGTATGATTTGGAAAGCACTGTAGATAAAATTATTGAATATGTAGAAAACGGTTGTCAATTGAAAGAAGTCTACAAAGATCGTATAGAACGTTTCTTTGCCTTCAATGACCAGAATAACTGTAGACGAGTTCTGAAGAAGGTGCTTACTTTACCTGACAGAAAATAGCAGTAAAAAAACCAGAAAGGCGGTATATGGTAATGGCAATAGTGAGCGTAATAGTACCAGTATATAATGTAGAACGTTATATTCACCGCTGTATTGATAGTATACTGCAGCAAACATTTCGGGATTTTGAGCTGGTGTTAATTGATGATGGGTCACCGGATCAATGCGGTGCGATATGTGACGATTATGCATCGATTGATTCTCGAGTCCATGTAATACATAAAGAAAATGGAGGACTCTCTGCTGCCAGAAACTCTGGAATAGATTGGGCATTTTCGAAAAGTGATAGTGAATGGCTTACATTTGTTGACAGTGATGATTGGATTCACAAGTTTTTTCTAGAAAGCCTCTTAAGTGCCGTACGGAAAGATAATACCTGTATTGCCATAGGAAATGCATTGTGGACCAAAGGAGAGTCGTTTTCAGAGAATGCAATTAGACCATCAGTAGTGTGGCGTACGGCGGAATACTACCAACTGCATACAGTAAATTCCACTGTAGCTTGGGGGAAACTCTATAATAAAAAATGCTTTCGTAACATACGTTTTCCTGATGGAAAGATTCATGAGGATGAATATGTTACATATAAAATCCTTTTTGCACAGGAATACATTTCTGTTATAGATCAACCGATATATGCCTATTTTCAGAATGATACAGGCATTACAAGAGGTAAATGGACCCCTGCCCGCTTGGATGCTCTTGTGGGTATCGAACAGCAAATATCTTTTTTTGAGAAAGAAGCGTACCTCGAGATTGCGCAAAAAAGGTTTAATTCACTTCTGAAAAGTATAGAAAAAAGCAGAGATAGTATTCAAAAAAGTGAATTGCCAGAAGAAGAGAAACGACAATACATTAGACGTATTAATCGACAGCTAAGAAGAGTTCTGCTTCGATATCGGAAATATGGTTGGCTCCCTTTCGGAAAGAGTAACCATAACAAGCAGATATATACAAACGCGTTTTTAAGTATACGTATTTCACGAGCCATTTGGGGGAAAGTGAAGTATATCTTGACCCGTCTTCCAATTATTAAGTATGTTTGGAAGATGTATACTAAAGGTAGTTTTGATGTCTCAGATATTCGAGAAGTCTTTAGGTATTTTCGAGCCATTTTGTTCAAAGAGGCTATTTTGTTACAAACTCCTCTTCATGGGAATATTGGCGATCATGCTATTGCGGAAGCTGAACGAAAGTATTTAAATGAAATTGGAATTACATTTTGTGATTATCCTTGGACTGAAGGAAAAGAAAAGTTATTAGCTAGATTTACACCAAGAGGAAAACTAATTCTTATTCATGGTGGAGGCTATCTTGGTCAGTTGTGGCCGAATGAGGAACAAAGATTCAGGAATACTCTGTTGGCATATCGGAAGAATCGGATCTTGGTCTTCCCACAAACTGCGTATTTTGATTTGAAAAGTGAAGACGGAGAGAATTGTTTCCAAGAATCAAAAAAAATATATGAAAGTCATCCGAATCTTACTATTCTCGCGCGGGAGAAACAAACATTTCAACTATTAAAGAGCCATATGCCGAGTGTAAAAACATATTTAGTGCCGGATATGGTTATGTCACTGAAATGGAAGAAAATGGATATTCTACGAGAAGGCGCACTTATATGCATTCGGAATGATAAAGAAAAAACATTGACAGAAAAAGATTATTTTAAATTGACAGCATATATTGGTGAGGCGTATTCAAAAGTAATAGTTACTGATACAGTTGTTGCAGGGAAAATAGATTTACACCATAGGGAAAAAGCAGTATATGATAAGCTGATAGAATTCGCGTCTGCTAAAATAGTAATCACCGATCGATTGCACGGAATGATATTTGCTGCTATTACAGAAACCCCGTGCATTGTTGTGAATAGTCTGAGTCCTAAGATTGAAGGATGCTATGAATGGTTACGTAACATGGGCTTCATCCTTTTTGCAGAATCGATTGATGATATTCCAAAGCTCATTAATAAGTTGCAGAGTGTGGAAACGGAATATGATAGCGTTGGGATTACATGTGCGATGGAGCCTCTATATGATATGCTTCGGAGAGTTACCTGATAATCAATGTAACCCATTGCTCAGTATGCTTAGTGTTTGGAATAAATAATAAAAATCAATATTAGAGCTTTATATATAAGCAAGTATGCATTCATTTACTAACACCGCGTAAGTGATATGAACCTTATTACAGTTATTGCAATCGACTCGCATTAATGTATATGGTCGAAAACTTTTGCCCATATTTATTATTATAGCATCTATACATAACAAATGGTTTGTAAAGGAAAGAAAGATGCAAGCATTAATTATAACTGCATATAAAGATGAAGATGGACTCACAAGACTCCTGGATAGTACTTATGAGTATTTTAATATTTATCTTCATATTGACAAGAAAGCAACGATAAGTTTACAAAGGATAATTGATAAATATCCTCAAATTTATTGTATAAGTAAGTACAATGTATATTGGGGTAGTTTTAATCATTTAAAGGCAATTGTAGATTTGCTGAACATGGCCGTTAATGATAATAATAGCTTTTTCCACATTATTTCTGGTCAAGATATTTTGGTTAAGCCGCTAAAGGAATTTGATCGTTTTGAAAATGACAAATCAATATATCTTAACTTTTTGGAGTACGAATCCTGGGACACAGTCGTTAGGGAAAGGTTAAAGAATTGGGTGTTTTCTTCAAATATTAAATGTCGTAATCCATTTGATTTATTACCTAATAGAATAATAAGAAAAATCCAAAAAACATTCTTCTTGGAAAGAAAAACCTTACCGTCCATGAATGTTGTGTATAAAGGATTGATATGGGGTTCATTTCCGTTGTGCGTTGCAGAATATATAATAAACTACATTGCAATCCATCCTGAGTTTATGCGTTCATTAGCACACACACATGTACCCGAAGAATTTTTCCTTCAATCAATAATTGGAAACTCGCATTATAGAAATCTTATAAATACTAATGATCTTCGTTATTGTGATTGGAGTACGAGAAATGGATCTCGTCCAGCATATTTAGATGAGACTGACTTTGAGAAGATCATTAGTTCAAATAAGTGTTTTGCACGAAAGATTGATTCGCAAATGTCATGTGATCTCATTAGGAAAATTCAGGATTATTTAAATTGTAATCTATAAATTGAAAGTGTAATTGTTTTTTATTGAAAAATGATTATGTAAGGTAGCTTATGGGGACAAGTCAGAAATTCAAAATTCATATTTCATCGGATCACAAAGTGTTTGATCTACATATTAAGGAGACAATGCAGTACCGAGATCTAATATTTCTCTTTGTTAAGAGAAATTTTACAGCTCAGTATAAACAAACTGTTTTAGGACCGTTATGGGCAGTTATTCATCCGTTGCTCACTACGGTCGTTTTTACAGTTGTTTTTGGAAATCTTGCGAAATTAACCACTGCTGATATTTCAGGTGATTTTGTTATCCCAGGCTTCTTGTTTTATATGAGCAGCAACATCTGCTGGGGATACTTTTCTTCAACACTTAATGCAACATCTAATACCTTTTTGAGTAATAGAGGGACAATGGGTAAAGTATACTATCCGCGTTTGGTTGCACCTATTTCCACTGCATTCTCACGATTAATCTCGTTTGGAATCCAATTGGCGATGTTTGTTGCGTTTTGGCTGTTCTTTGTTATAAGAGGAGGTACAAGTATACGTGTTACCTTATGGCTGTTATTTGTCCCATTGTTAATCCTACAGATGATGTTTTTGGCTGTAGGCTTTGGAATCATTATATCTTCCGTAACTACAAAATATCGTGATCTTGCGATGCTTGTAGGATTTGGATTGGATTTATGGCGATATGGATGCCCTATTGCTTATGGATTACAACTTGTGCCAGATAAATATATGTGGTTATATATGATGAACCCGGTTGTGCCGCTTTTAACAACATTTCGATATGCTGTGTTTGGGTTCGGATATTTTCACATCGGATATTATGTCCTTAGCTGGGTTGTCAGTATTTTAGTCTTTTTTATTGGTCTAATAATGTTTAGCCGGATTGAGCGAACATTTATGGATACGATTTAGGAGGTGTGGATTCGATGAGTGAAATAATGCTTAAAGTTGACCACATCACTAAGCAGTATAAACTTGGGCAGATTGGTGGGACAACTCTTAAGGAAGAAATACAGAGATGGAATGCCAGGAGACGTCATGAGGAGGATCCTACAAGAAAAATCGGGTCAAGTGAATATGCAGATGGTGAGATCTTTTTAGCATTGGATGATGTTTCATTCGAAGTATCAAAAGGTGAACGCGTTGGTATCATTGGGCATAATGGAGCCGGCAAGTCAACTCTCCTTAAGTTGATTTCCCGGATAACAGCGCCCACATCAGGTGATATTTGGATGAATGGTCGTGTTGCGTCTATGCTTGAAGTTGGGACAGGTTTCCATGGCGAACTGACCGGTCGAGAGAATATCTACATGAACGGTGCCATCTTAGGGATGAAGAAGAAGGAAATCGATGATAAGATTGAGGATATTATTGAGTTTTCAGAGTGTCGCCAGTTCATTGATACACCGGTGAAGCGCTATTCCTCTGGTATGTATGTTAAATTGGCTTTTTCTGTGGCAGCACATTTGGATTCGGAAATAATGATTATGGATGAGGTGCTTGCGGTAGGTGATATGGCTTTCCAGAAAAAGTGTCTGGAAAAAATGAATGATGTGTCGAAGACGGAAGGACGCACTATTCTCTATGTTAGCCACAACATGAATACTATCAGGCAACTTTGTGATCGTTGCATCGTTTTGAATCATGGGAAATCTATTTATGATGGAGGTGTTGAAGATGCAATTGATGTTTATATGGGGGCAAGGGGGAATACAGCCAGTTATGTAGATTTGTCCGTTTTAGATCATCATTGTCATGTGGAACATCAAAATATTATTATGACCGGTATAGAGTGCCTTGAAAATGACACAGCAATTTATGATGTCGGTTCAGCCATAAAGCTTCGTCTGGATTGTTCCTGTAAGGAAGATGTGGAGAATGTATTCCTTAGAGTGTCTATCATGGCGTCGGACGGTACCCCAGTAACAATGATGACAACGGATCATGGGGTTGACTTTAAAGGTGGTATGCGAAATTACCTGTATTTTGATCTAGATGTATCTATGTTTGTGCCGGGATATTACCTAATCACGCCGACCTTATATGATGTAAATCAGTATGGTCAGATGGTTCATCAGGATGTTGTGTATAAGGCTTTCTCATTTGAAGTAAGGCAGACCCAAGGTTTTAATAATAATATGGTCTGGCAGACGAGATACTGGGGATACTTTTATAATAAACCGATAAAGGTTCAAGTAGCAGTTGAGAAAGCATGCATGTAAAAAAGCTATATATCATGATCTTTTCATGTGTGTTCTTTTGAAGCGTCGGATTCTAATAAAATAGAACTTAGATGATATCATAAGCATATGGTGTTTGAGGGGTTCTGAAGAGTTGCGATTCTTTCTTTGTCATGTTTTAAGCGCGCTTTATTTTTCAAATCGGGAGGTTTACAAATGTTAGATTACGGACTTTGGAAAATGAGCACCGTTCTTACGAAGTTCCAGAGCTACCTTACTTCTCAAAATCGAGACTCTGTGATCATTTTCGATACTAGTATGTGCTCAAACAACAAGGGTGATCAAATCATTAGTCTCTATTGCAACAAGGTACTTGAGGAATGTATCGGAAGCAGACGTATTGTTCGGGTACCAACGCATCAGCTCCCAACGGAAGAAGAGTTAGCAGCTATTAGGAGAACAAGGCTGAAAATTGTATGTGGGACAAATATTTTAAGTCCGAATTTTGAAAAATGGTCTCTATGGAAGATGCCCTATAACTTATCGGGATATACAAACATCATTGCGTTTGGAATCGGATGGGGATATTACAGCAATGGGATTTCGGATAAATCAAAAACAGTTTATCGTCACATCTTCAGCAAAAAGGATCTTCATTCTGTACGTGACAGCTATACTGAAAAAAAGTTAAAGCAGATAGGGATTAATAATGTTGTAAATACTAGTTGTCCAACTATGTGGGGACTGACTCCAGAAGTCAGTGCAGCAATTCCGCATGGAAAAGCGAAAAACGTTGTGATGACGATAACTGATTATTCACGAGATTACGAGGCTGATAATTTTCTTATTGAAACACTGTCACGCCACTATGAAAAAGTATATATATGGCTTCAGGGAAGCAAGGATTCTGAATATCTTGCAAGTTTGCATTCAATTCACAATCTCATCGTAGTGCCAGGGGGAATAAATGCTTTTTCCGAAATTCTTCTCAACAATGATATTGATTATATTGGGACAAGGCTTCATGCAGGTATTCATGCGTTAAACATGGGTGTCCGCTCAATGATTATTGCAATTGACAACAGAGCAGTGGAGATTTCACGGGACACATCACTTCCAATAATTCCTCGAAAACAGATAATGGAACTTCTTCCGGCTGCAATTACAGAAAGCAGAGAAACAAGAATCCACCTTCCGTGGGATAGTATTCACCAATGGAAAACACAATTTTTTGATTAGGAGTCGAACATGAACTTGCTGCTCTCTTCAAACAATGCATATCTTTCCCCGATGAAAACGATGTTGACCTCGTTTTGTGAAACAAATCGCGGCGAGCAGCATCAGATATACTTTTTATATGGAAATGTAGATGAAAATGCTCTTACGTCTATAAGACGTTTCTTCGAAAAGCATTATGACATCAAGTTTAACTCTATAAGAATTGATGAAAGTGCTTTTAGACAGTTTCCGGTGTCGCATCATTTTTCGATTGAAACATATTATCGATTTTTGGCGACGGAAATATTGCCTGTGGAGGATGATCGGGTTTTGTGGTTAGATGTTGATATTATTGTGAAGAAATCACTATACGAATTTTACTATCAGAGCTTCGATGGGAAAATGCTCGCAACTTGCAAATCGATAAATAAACACCCGGAGGTGTTACTTGATCGATTGGGATGCCCTGCTGGGACTGTGTATTTTAATGCAGGTGTAATATTATTCAATTTAGAATTAATCCGCAAGACCTATACTGTCGGCGATTTCTTTTCTTACTTTGCTTCACATAAGGAAAACATAACATGGCTTGACCAAGATATACTAAATGGAATGTTTGCACAACAGACAAAGATTAATGACTATCGCTTGTACAATTATCAAATGTTTAGTGAAGATCGCTTCTCGAAGTCGGAACTTGCATTTATTAACTCCAACACTGCAATCATTCATTACATAGGCCAAAAGAAACCATGGCATTCTGGCTATCGCAATCCGTGCGTAAAATACTGGCGAAAATATAATGCTGTCTATGAAAAAAAGAACAATTATATAGCATATTATATCCAGTTTCTCTATAAAATGGTGTTTCGATTGAAGAACCTCATAAAAGTATTGTTACGAAAACTTCGATCACTCTGGCTAGAAAGCCATCGCAGTAAAACTGATATGTAAGGATTTTTGTCAAGAGGAAATTGACAAGCATAAAGTATTATTGGCTCTTTCAGGGAAAACCGGAGACAAGACGGGAACGAAGCCCTCTCTTTATCATTCAGAGGCGATTTATCGGCTTGCAGAGGTTGATTGGTATTAACAGATGCCGGAAGTATACTGCCAGAACAGGATCACAATGGTTCAGCATAACAAGAGAACTGGCGACATGCCTCTGCCAAAATGAGCAGTTGATAAAGAAGCGCTTCTCTCGGACGATCTGTCCTGATGAGTGGTTTGTGCAGACAATAGCATCTGAGAATGGTTTTAAAGATTCCGTTTATTGTATACAGCATGCTGATGCGAAATCATCAATCCATAGGTTGATCGATTGGAAGAGGGGAACACCGTATGTTTTTCGAGCAGGTGATTATAATGAACTGATGGAATCTAATTGGTGTTTGCTGAACGGATAATTCCGCTCCTGAAAATCCCCATAAATACTGGGAAAACGCTGAATTACAAGTGTATATCTGGTAAA
>OCTX012254549.1_pt1 | contig 12743 bp, 13 predicted proteins | sample 1539691 | NCBI WGS metagenome assembly OCTX01 (sample SAMN02144231, study PRJEB22623) | gut metagenome | biome: sheep rumen | host: Ovis aries | place: New Zealand
GATCAAACAGAAATGAAATTGTCTCGTCGAATTCCTCTAAAACCATTGGCAGATTTGGGTTGTCTTTCCTGGAAATGATGGCAATGAAATTCATCATACCATCCATTTTCCCCTCTGCTGTCCTGATTATGAAGAGATGGCGACGTTCATAAATATTGAACCAACGCACAAATTGCAAAACCTTATAAGGTGCATGCAGATTGATGATTTCCAATCTGAGTGTGTTCATAGTTGTAAGGATTTAAGGCTTCTCTGTGTTATGCAAAGAAGCCTTGTAGCTCCAATTCTTCCATTCTTTTCAGATTCTCTTCCATACGCTCTTTCTTTCTGCGCATAGTATCCCTGAAGGCGGCTCTAACCTCTTCGCGGGTTCTTTTCTTTGTTGTTTCCATATCGATAAAAAGTTAAGATGTTATTAATACGGCTGCAAAAATAGGGATTAATTCTGAAAGTTCCAAATTTTGGAGCGATTATTTTCACCTCGAAGAGAACTTCTTTGCCTGGCTTTATGCACTCCGCTTAGACTATAAAACACAGCATTGCTCAGAACCACGGTGGGGAATGCCAGCCTTCTGTTACCTTAAAGCCCAAAGCTCTATTAAGCTCACAATGCGTCTGGTGCGCCCATTTTATACAATTAGGGATTGCTTGACAGCAAGTTGCGGCCTTGCGGGACGAGTCTTGATAAGAGGCTCGTCCCGTGCAAGGTATAGCGAAAGATGGTGCATTCAACTTTGTTCCATCTGAATTGAGATGGCTTGTTTGGCTATTTGGGAGCTTTCCACTCAAAATAGTACTCCAAACCATTCAATATTAGTTTGGCAGAAACACGTTCACCCTTTTCTTTTTTTGCATAAACAAGTCCAGCAATCTTTTCTCCAGGTTGAATTGTAGTTCTCCTCAGGTAGCCTTCGTTATGAGCTTCACGCTCTTGTGCCAATGCTTCGTCATACTGGGCTACTCTATCACGCTCGATAACATAAGCTTGATATGCAGCAGCACCATCATAATTGGTGGTTCGAACAGAAGTGTTGGTTCTTGTATTTGAATGGCCATAAGCTGATGCACTACCATGCATATTGGAATGTGCTGCACTAACAGATGAACCAACACCCCATCCGCCAGAACCAACAGCAGCACCTACTGATGCGCCATAAGCGTTTGCTGAAGCATCATAGCTACCATAGGCATAAGAGTTGGTACTACTGTTGGTGCTCACATCGGTTGATGATGTGCTAGTTCCAGCAGCGGCAGCTGTAGCTGCTGCTCCTAGTCCTGCAAAAAACTTTGACCATGACTGACTTCTATCAACTTTTGCCATATACTCTTTGCGAGTCAGTATCTCCAAAGGTTTTCTCCTTCCTTTTTTATCTATCATATCCGCATTAAGATTCTCCGGCAGGAAGTCAACCTCTGACATCGTACCATTATTAATCATGATTGGAAAACTGATAAAATTACCATAATCATAGACTTTGTCATTGGCCATAGCAACCATAAGGCCATCTGAAACATAATACTCCCATTCTATATCATTGACAAACTGTGTCTTTCGCATTGTTGGCTCAATCGGGCTGAATACTGGAGAATTGTCTGAGATACGGTAGCGGCTAACACATCCAAGGTTGTTGGATACCGTATAGTAGTCTTGTGTGGGCTGGCCGTGATGATATTCGACTTGTACACAAATAGTACCATCACCTTGAAATTCAGTATAAAGTCCCTCTAAGCCGTTTTCTCCAATAGCCCCCTTTTTAGACAATAGTCCATTTTCAAAAAACATTTCAAAAGATCCTGTCTGTTTTCCATTTTTCATGAAGAACTTAGAAGCCACATTTCCATTTTTATAGTAGGTAATCTGCTCTCCATCAAAGACAGACTTAGAATCATCATAACGATCAATTGCTATATATTCACCTTCACCTTGCTTTTCTCCTGTAATAAAGAAATCACGGTATTTATTAGCATAATGTAGCGAGTCAGAAGAAGGAGCAAGTATTCTTTTGTATTCTGCAAAGTCTTCCCGTTCCACTCCTTTCCAGTTTTTGTCATAATAGTACGTTTGGGCTGTAACTAGCATGGGAATAGCTAGAACAAATAAAAACATCATTCTTTTCATACGCTTGTTTTTTTATTAAAGATGGCAGGAGTAACTTTCATTGTCCCTCCTGCCATCTAAGGTTAGTTGATTAGAAATCTATTCCAAATTTCATGGAAATGTAGCCTAACGACTTCTTCTCTTTACCATCCCAGTAAAAATTGTTTTTAGTTCCCTGATGGTCATAGCCAACGGAAAGATTGAATCCGAAGTTGTCACTTTTTGCATAATGTATGCCAATGGATGGATTCAAGTAAATGCCGTTTCCGCAAATAAAATCATAACCACCGCGAAGGTCCACAAATGGTGAGAATTTTCCAGAACCCATATCTAGGCGGATATCACCAAACACGGGTACCACAATACCATCATTCTTCGTTTCTCCATATCTCCATTTGCTTTTCCAGGCAATGTCATTGGCAGCGATACCAACACCAAAGAAAAGAAAGGGAGCGGCTTGATAACCATGAACAGTAGAGAGTCCTACCATGAACCGTGAACCAGGCGTAATCCCGATACCACCACCAAGGTCAACAAAACCTCTGTAACCCAAGTCACGTTGAGCAAACGTGGCAACGCTTCCAAGAAGGAGGCATGTAACAAAGAAAAATTTCTTCATTTTGTTTGATAATTGTTTAGTGCCGACTAATCCCAAGACAACGGCGGTTTTTATTTTTGGAACGTGGGACTTGTTGAGCTATCAACCGTTCTTTTTTTATAGTTATAATTTGCAAATCTACATAATCTTCACATCTTTTACTCTATTCATAGTGTCCTAGTGTACAAACATATGTCTTCAGTGTACGAAACTTCAACTCGTCTGAATACTATCCATCTTTTCAGCCAATTCGGCAAGTGCTTTTGCTGTAGCCTTGATACTTACTTTCTTTGTTGTGCCGAACCTGTTAACACAGAATGTCAGTAGTTGTTTACTTGGCTGAATACGTAGCACATATCCTGTATTTACCATATACGACCTTCCAAGCAAAACGAATTGTTTACATGAATTTGGCAACTGCTCTTCCATCATTCTCGCAATTTCAGCTCGCTGGTAGGTGAGCGTGTTTATCACGCCACCATCAGCAAGGATAATGTTACTGTAGTTTCTGTCAGCTTGGATATATAATATGTCATCTAACTGGAGATAGAGGACCTCACTCTTGTTCTTTATGACTAGAACTTCCTGATTCTTCATAATTACCATAAGTTTCGTTTTGGAACGTAGGTCTTGTGTCCATTGCTGTTATAGTAATACTGCCCTCCGCGTGAACCAGTATGGATTGTGTGGCCAGCTCCATAATTGTATGCGTCTCTTGAATAGTCTCTTGCACGATGACCTGTTGAACCTGTAAATGGATTGCTGTTACCTTTAGTGGAGAAGTTGTCCCAATTAGTGTCGTTGGGCATGGTGCGGATGTGGCTCTCTACATATGTACCATTACTACGAGTATATCCGCTGACAGTTGTCGTATTGAAATTCACAGTGCTTGGAACACTGTATGATACACTGGGCAAGTCGAATGATACACTGGGTGCACTACTTGAAGAGTAGAAATCATTAATGACCTTTGAACACATCTGTTCGAAATCAGAATACTGTGCAAAACTTGTTGTTACCATTGCCACGAGAGCGACGAATGTAAGAACTAATTTTTTCATTTTACTTTTGTTTTTAAATTGTTACTAATTTGTTGTTGTTTACGTCTTATTATACCCGCTTTTGGGAAAAGGTAAACATCAAAATGAAGTTTTTTGGAGAAAAAAGATGAAAAACGACAAAAATGCAGTAAATTTGCAATCAACAAATAAATGGATATGGTCAGAAAGATATTTGTCGTTATACTATTATCAATGTGTTCTACGATGGGGCTTGCTCAAGAGTCCGATTATATCAGCACAGCCAATCTTAAATTCAAGCAGATAGACGAATTTATTTTAGAGGGAGACATAAATAAAGTTTGTGAGTTACAAAATGAAATACTTCAGTTTGTCGATAAAATAGAGGACTCAGAAACTCGTTTCCTTATATACGATATTGCTATCAATAAGTATATAACAGCTAAATGCTATAAAGAAGCCATTACATTAAGCAAAAGGGCTGTTGATAAAGCACGAGACCGTTTTGGTCCAAAACATAAAGAAGTTGCAGAGTTATTACGCCTTCTCGGTTTTAGTTATGCTCATAATCGACAGATTCGGTTAGCGATAGAGTATGGAAATCAATCTGTACAGATGTATGAAGACCTTAAAGAAATTGAGGGCGAACCCTACCTTATGGCTGTTATCATGCTAAATCAATATTACGGAGAGAATCATCAATATCCAGAAGGTATAGAAATGCTGAGGAGGAGTCTTAAACTTATGGAGTCATATGAAATACCATCTGAAAGATTGGCAATTGTATATCGTGCCATAGCAACAAGCTATTCTGATTTAAATAATTTTACTATGGCTCAAATATATACAATTAAGGCATTACATTTGTACAAAGATAAAATGTCAGTAAATTACTGGGGGCTAAAACAGAATCTTGCATGGCTTTACGACAATAATGGCCTACATGAAGAGGCTATACAAACAATGAATGAAGTCTGCGATACGTTAAAAATGTTTGGTGCCAGTAAGTTTTACGCATCAGCACTATGTGATAAAGCTTCTATCTATATTCATACCAAAGAAACCAATAGAAAGTTTGAGGCAATTCAGATTGCGGAGGAATCTGCTAAGATTTTTGAAAGCGCAAACGATACTCTATCTGATGAATATATTCACTCTTTAATGACAAAAGCAGAAGCCTATCGATCTCTTGATTTGTCTGAACGTGCCCAAGAGATATACAAACGTGTTTACTATCTTCAAAAATCTTTTCTTGACGCATCAAACATAGATGACCTTGAAATCCTTTCGTATTCGGCTGTATTGGCAAATGACCTGCAAAATGGGTTATCCTATTTTCTGATGTTGAAGAACTTGATTTTGCAAGAGAAAGGAGAAAAAAGTATGGACTATGGCAATATCGAATATCGACTTTCAGAACTTTATTATTTGCTACATGATTATGAGAGCGCAATAACGAATATAATAGAAGCCCTGCCTATAATGCGGAATTCTTTAGCAAAATCCTTTTTCATGCTTGAGGACAAGGAAAGGGCTGAGTTTTGGAATAAATATATTTCTATTTTTGGTGAGTCTTTACCTAGAATGTGTTATGCAGCTGAAAATCCCCATTTCTCAGGATTAATGTTTGACGCATCCCTATTAAGTAAAGGAATCTTATTAAATACGGAAAGGCTGAAGAGAAATCTAATGCAAGGAAATGCGCAAGTTGATGATTTTGTGAAACCATTCTTTCTTAACTGGCGAGACATTCAGGACAAGCTTAAAGAGGATGACATTGCCATAGAATTTGTAAAGGTCAATCTTTATCCAAACATTCCAGTATATATTGCTGCTGCTATTCGTCGTGAGTATGAAATGCCTAGAATTACTAAATTGTTTTTTGAAGACGAATTAAGACAGGTCTCTGACACCCTTTATTATCAATGCAAAGAAATGACTGATTTGGTTTGGAAACCTTTGCAATCAGAGTTGGAAGGAATCAAGAATATCTATTTCTCTCCATCTGGTGCTCTATATAATATAGGTATAGAGTATCTGCCTGGAATGGAGGACTACAATATCTACCGTTTATCGTCAACACGTGAGTTGGTTACTGGCGGGAAAACAGAGACAAAGAACCGGGCCGTGTTATATGGTGGGTTGCGTTATGATGCAGGATTTGACAAGAGTGTTACAGAAAAGAGTCTCGCAATGCTGGATGAGGTGTTTAAGGAACGAGCTAATGTGCGAGGTATGGGCTTGCGAGGCGGGAAAGAATACCTTAAACATACTAAAGAGGAAGTTGACATAATAGGAGAAGAACTTGGCAAATTAAATTGGGAATGTGTGATAGATTCTGCTGCTATGGGGACAGAAGAGTCTTTTAAAGCTCTGTCAGGAAGGAAAATCGGATGTCTGCATATCTCAACTCATGGATTCTATTATACCCAAGAAGATGCTGATAATGCTCGCTACAAGTTCATGCTTATAGACAATGATGTGGTTTCTGCTGAAGACAAGGCTTTGACGCGTTCAGGTTTGGTCATGTCTGGAGCCAATCATATACTGGAAGACGAAGAATTGCCAGACAATGTTGAGGATGGTATCTTGACTGCCAAAGAGATTTCCGATGTTGACTTGCGTGGTCTTGACTTAGTTGTACTGTCAGCCTGTCAAACGGGGTTGGGCGACATTGCACAAGGGGAAGGTGTCTTTGGCTTGCAGCGAGGTTTCAAAAAAGCGGGTGCGAACTCCATCCTAATGAGCCTTTGGGAAGTTGATGATAAGGCTACCCAGATTCTAATGACCCAATTCTATCGGAATTTACTTTCTGGTCAAAGTAAACGACAATCATTGCTGAATGCTCAAAAGAATCTTCGAGAGTATAGGAACGCTAATGGCGAGCAATGCTATAACTCTCCAAAATACTGGGCTGCTTTTATTTTGTTGGATGGAATAAATTAAAATCCTGACTTGGCACATTGTTTGCACTTATAATTATAATTCGCTGCTCATACAATATGTCAGCCAGAGCTTCATTCTCTGTATAAAAGGGGAGTTAACATGTCTAACAAATAAATATAAATCTCTATGAGTAAACGCTTTTAGGGTTTTGCCCTTCGGGTAATTCTCAACGTAGTCGTATCAGGAGTGTGCTCATTGGTTCTGCCGCCAATAGCCGCATTGGTTGTCGGAAGCATAATCAGTGCAGTGATTGACTATTAAATTCATACTGATATTTTTAATCTATAACAAGGAACGATGCAAAAAGCTGACTTTGCATCGTTCTTTGTGTCTATGCCCTATGCAAAAACTAAGGGAGCGTTAAACTCCCTTAGAAAACTATCTCCTCTTTATAAGAGTAGTGCTACTGCAAATGGAACGATTATCGTTGCTAACAGTGTTAACATTTGAATCACTAAACTCCATCTTTCGTAACTCGTCATCTTAGATTGAGGCTAGTTAATAACCTCAATCTACATTCTGTGAATAAAAATCAATTTAGACATAAAATATAAATATTAATTATTGTGAGTAGATTATAGTCGTTCTCACTACCAGACTGGCGAAAGCTATAGTATGAGTAGCTTCATAATGCTTCTATTGCTTTTAATAGTGTTATGGCTTCTTCGTCACCATTGTCTGCTAAAGGCTTCAACAATTTTTGTGCTTTTTCAAGATTGTGGTCTTTGATGTAGGCTAATGCCAGATACCAAGCAATGTCATTCTCGTAATAGGTGTAATCAGCGTAGTCGTCGCTGGCCGACTGGATGCCATCATAGATGGTTTGCAGACGGCTTATAACGGAGGTTACGTTTTTCTCTGTTCCTACCTTATTATATAGTTCTGCAAGTTCCTGCTTGATGGTTTCGTCATCTCCACCTTTACTCGCTAAAGAGGCATCATAAGGGGTATAGTAGGCATCGTATACCTTATCAATTTTATATGATGAATACCATTGGTTGGCACCAAAGAGAAGGATAAACATGGCTGCGATGGAGCCTATCCATTTTACAAGCCGGATAGTCTTGGCAGTAGCGGGTCTTCCTGACGCGAGAATCTCTTGCGTGATGGCCTCGTCCTGCTTTGTCTGTTCTTCTTTCATGTCTTTAATGAGCAGAGCCATCATCTGTGCTTCTTCACGAAGTTCCTTGTCTGTCTGAAGGTCATTCAGAAATGCCTTGTTTTCCTCTGGTGTCATTTGCTCCCGGAGGTATCTTTCTATTCTTTCGCTATTATCTTTATTTGCCATAGGACTGCATTCTTAAATGGTTATACTTCTCTTTGAATGTCTGGCGGCATCTTGAGGCTTGCGATTTGGCTGTATCAGCATTCTTGAGCCCAAATTGTGCAGCGATTGTCGCCCAGCTCAATTCATCTGCGTAAAAACTCCACAACAATTCCCTGCATCGTGTGGCCATTTCACCAAGTGCATCGTGAACAAGTTGCCTTTTCTCGTTAATGACCGATTCCTGTTCATCACAAACTTGAAGAATACTTTCAACCTTATGCATAGATACCGTATTGGTTTGTTGAATGTCTGTATCATTGATGCCAACAATGATATGCTTTCCTTGTTTGCCAATGGCTTTTAAGGACAAGTTTATGCAAATTTTGAGAAAGTAGGGGTACTGAGGTTCAGACACTTTTTGAGCCTCAATGTTTTTGTGTAGAGTAACGTATGAATCTTGTATGATGTCTCTAATAATCTCCTTGGATAGGACAGAATATCTGGAAGCGAGGAAGTTCATCGTTCTCTGCTCATATTTCTGTATGAATTGCTCAAATATTCTTTCTTCCGACTTATTCATAAGACATTATTCTTCAGTTACAAGTGTCTGAGTCCTCGGCCACCTTCCTTTTACTTTTGTTGAGGAATCAACCTTGGCTTTGAACTGGTCCTTAGTGGTATTGTCAAAAGATGCCATTCCTTGGAGTGCTTGCCATATATTGTACGATAAGGCACCATATTCCTTACCTTTTATACGAATCTCTGTATTTCGCTCGCGGGATTGACAAGCCTCTATAAATAACGTAGGTGACATATCAACTGATTTTGCAACTGGGTAATGGCGAATAGTTTCTTTGGGTGGATTGTACTTGGCTCCTGTCTTAGCCAGTCCTTCATTTGTGCCTCTTACGGTCTCAATTCCTTTTCGTGACATAGTGCCAGCATGGCAAGCATCCATAGCCACATAAAGCATTCCTTTGGGGCCTATCTTCTTACGAAGTTTGCCGATGTAGCCGTTTAACTCGTCATCAGTAAGGTGCTTTTCGCCTTTGTAAGTAGAATTATACTCTTTGCCTGCATCTATTGGAACTATGGCTTCATCCCAACCGTCTTTCTCGTCTTTAGCCAGTCCATTGAGGCCATCTTCTACAGGCTGACCATGACACGAGAAGTGAAGATAGACGACATCGCCTTTCTTAGAAGTAGCAATAAAAGAGTTAAGTTCATTGAGGATTCCTTGATAGGTTGCCTGTTCGTTGATAAGGGTTTGTACCTTGAAGCCTTTCTTCTCTAACTCTGGTTTCAAGAGTGCCATATCCTCTGCGCCATGTATATTGTTCCAAACCTTATATCCATTCTTATGGTAGTTGGATATGCCTACCATAAATGCACGCTTTCGCTGAGCATTGCCAATGAATGGAAATGCAACAACAAAAGCCAATATGAGTATGAGCCTGTTCATCTTTCTTCTATTCTGCTACAAAAGTAGTGAGAATAAATGAGATTTGAGCATCTTGAACGTTTTTTAACTGTAATCAGGCAATCGCTATGGGCGAAATACTTAGAATCGGATTAGCGGTTAAGTAACTCTCGTGGCCGATATGGTATTTATTACAATGTGCACACTTATACATATTGACCGCTTTGTGGCACCACGGCTTATCCTGTACAAGTTTAATAGCAGAAGTCTTTGCTTCTTCTATTGTCTCATACCCGAATTTCTTTCTGAATACCACCTTTCCTGTATTAGGATCAAATTGGCGTTTCCAATGTGTGGCATTACCTCTGCTGAGTTTATTCACATTCTCCACCTGTCCTAATATATAGAGTTCGTATGACACAGCACGTTTCATGTTATGGCGGCTCTGGTTTCCATGATCGTGAAACACCTCCTTGTGCTGCTTATGGTAAGTCTGACACATACGCTTCTCAATGATACGCCTCACCTTTTTGACTAACCACGACTCTTCTGTTGTGATATCGATGTTGCGAAGCCAGGTATCTTCTTTGCATTTTAGCCTTTCATTGAAGATGGCTTTAGTGACATGTTCATAACGTTCTTGCTGACCAAAGGTCTTTTTTCTTTTGCTTGTTGTTTTTGTTACTGTTTCCATAATTGTAATTTTTTAATGTTTGACACTTATATATACCCTTGGCCACTTAGATGTAAACAGAAAAAGATTTTTTCTTATGTCTGTTTACATTTCTTATTTTTATGGTATTAATAGTTGTAGGGAACAGAGAAAATGAAAAAAAATAGTATTGTCTGTTTACCTTTTATAGAATTGCGGTATTAATGAGTAAACAAATAAACTTTTTAAAGGAAACTATTATGGAAATGTACAATGTAAAGGTGAACGAAACGCACATGTGCGTTCTTCGCAAAGTAGAGAATGAAGACAGAGTGAAAGTTGATTTCATAGAACTGAAGTTCAAGTATCAGGGTCAACTTAATGAACTGAAACGGATGGCAGATAATGACAACCGTTCTATATTAGACATGCAAGACTATGTGAAAGGGAGCTCGTTGAGAAGACTCTCGCTGGACTTTGATTTCTGCTCTTGCTTGTCGGACTCTTATCAATGGATCTCCTGTTTGCAGCCTATTTCTTTTGCTGATTATCAAAAAGAAATAGATGAGTATGATAAAAGAGGGGATAAAGCTGGAAAAGAAGCTTATGCTCGTGACCAACGTCAAAGATATTATAATCGTGTTGCCTATCGAGTACTACCAGCAATGTTGGAGGATTTATCCAATGATCTGCATAAAGACCCTTCGGTTTTGGCATATTCACACCGTCGAGTTGGCTGGGCATCACCAGACTTCAACTTGAATGACGACATTAAAGTGGTCTATCTTACTAACTTTGGATATGGTAGTGCCAGTTACTTCTTCCTTCAGATATATTATAAAGGTATAGGAATACTCCCTTATTCACAATGGATACACTATCGCAAAGCATGTGCGAGTGATATAATCCGCTACACAAGGCGCTATCATCTTGACAATCAAGAGTGGATGAAGACAATGGCATTCACTGCAGATGTCTATAATAGTGCTGTTAGCGATCCGGCATCGTTCGCAGAAAAGAACATATTAAATGAGGTGGAAGAGATGGTTTCTGGTCTGGAAAATATCCAGTCGGCTACCAGCTATAGAGCACAAGAAAGCTTCTTTAATCCGAATACTATCATTATCACCGGTGATGATATGGTTCGCTTTAAGGGTGAAAAGATCTCTGGAGCATTAGGATTCCTTGACCAACTCCAGACGCTTGCACCAATTACAGATAAAGTCGGTTTCTACATTAAGCGTATAATGAACTGTAATTTTGCAGTCGTCGCAGAACTCGAAAAAGCAATTTCAAGCAAGAAAAAATATTTAGAAACTATCTTGGCCGGTATCGAGAAAGAGCAGCCTAAATGGGACGAACTTAGTTCCAAAAACAGCGAGTATAATAAAACGCGGGACGAAATGCGTGATGCCATAGCAGAAGAGGAAGAGTTTAAAGGAAAGACTTGGAGTACGATTAGTGATGAGCGCGACAAACGTTTTTCCAAAGAGCATCCTGAGTATGCAGCTTTCAAGGTAGAATACGATGCCGAGCATAAAGTATATTACGATATGTGTGCGAAGCGAGATCAAGCAGAATCCTTCATAGAAGAGATTCAGTCGTATCTTGACAAGATAGAGAAGCATAAGGATTATATGACAGAAAACAACATCGCTGCCTAGATGAATAATAGTTTCCTGGTCGCAAGGCAGGCAGGTCTTGCGACCATTAATTATATGCATAAGAAAAGAAATGGGAGCATTAGGCTTTATAATTGCAGTTATATTCTGTGTGCTTATCGTGAAATTCAATGAATGGTGGGACAATAGAAAAGAAGAGAGAGAAACACAGCGTATGATAACAATAAATAAAGACGTCACTGCATATCAGATAACAAACGATACATTTGAAAGAAGTAAAAATGTTATGGAACAAACAAAAGGAACACGAGACTTGTTTCTGGAAACTCTATCAAAGATAGGGTGCCAGTATGAATTGGGAGAAGGCGAGGAAGATAGTGATAAGATTTATTTTGCCTACCAAGGAGAAAATTTTACTGCCAGTGCCAGTAATGATGGTTGGTATGTTCATCTTTGGGATACCCATTGGGGACATGTTGAGCTATATGATATTGATGAATTCGCCCGATTGAAAAAGGCCATCAATCTTTCAAACCTGAATTGTGCCACTATGACGGTATATACTATTGATGAAGCAGGCAGCAATGTGGATGTACATTGTAAGGCTGTTATTCTGTTTGTCTCACAGATACCAGATATTGAAAATTATCTTCGAGGAGAATTGAATGATTTCTTTCGTGCTCATCAGTTTGTTGGGAACGAAATGGCAAAACAAAGAGAGACAGAGAATGCAAATTAACAATAAAAGTTGTAATAGAATGAAACAGATCTTATGTATAACTGTGATACTTGGAATTGGCATATATAAATCCTTTGCCCTTTCAGAGTCGGAAAACATAAAGATAGGTAAGATAATCGGTGATCCGACAATCGTTCCAGAACTGCAGGCAGCAGCAGACTCAATACTCAATGAACAAATGATTGATTTTAGGAATTGTCTGCAAGGTCAGGCTATTGTGATGAATGTTCAGACTGGTGAGATTATGGCTATGTCAGGACTGGAGCGTAACTATGAAGGTAAGTTCCAATCCTGCAAGAACTTTGCATACCAACAGGAGTTAGGATCGTTAATGAAAACAGCCTCTTTACTCACATTATTTGAAAGGGGAATAGATAGTACA
>OCTX012262277.1_pt1 | contig 12742 bp, 5 predicted proteins | sample 1539691 | NCBI WGS metagenome assembly OCTX01 (sample SAMN02144231, study PRJEB22623) | gut metagenome | biome: sheep rumen | host: Ovis aries | place: New Zealand
GATATAAATTGAATATTAACTATTTTCTTATTTTTTCTTATTTTTACAGTTAAAATATTAATTAATGTTTATATTAGATTCAGCAATATTTAAATCTTATTTTTAATAGAACCAGTTGTGATTAATTTTCATTTTCAAAAGCAGATTCTCATTTTGGACTTTGATAATGCAGTTACACTATATTGGTATCTTTTAATTATCCGTTTAATATTTTCAGCAACATTTATTAATAGTTAATCGAAAAATTAAATCTATGAGTATTTTAGTAAAATTTAAAGATTTATTGGTTGAGGCTTTAAGGGATAATAAGAGATTAATAATTGGATTATATGTCCTATTTATAATTGTTTTCATTGCTGCGTCTTTTTTATACGCAGGTAAAATGGCAAATGTGGGCAATATTTCTGTTTCAGGCAATGGTGTTGGCGGGAATGTCGATGATGCAATAGGATTGTTTATACATAATGTGGAGGCAGGGATTTTAACATATATAGGTTCAATATTCTTCGCGATTCCTGCAATTGTGGTGTTAGTATATAATGGAATAAACTTGGGGGCTTTAGGCCAGTTATTCAATCAGATGATTCCAAATGGATTCCTTAAATATATTGTTTACTTGATTCCTCATGGAATATTCGAAATCACAGCCACTGTTCTTCAGTCAGTTGCAGGAGTGGTATTGTTCTTATTTATATGGAGATTCATAAAAACTTGGAGAAGCAGTGAAACAAATGGTGTTTCAGATTCATTTGAAAAAACTAAAAAGGATTTAATTCAAAGTATCGTGATAATGATTTTCTCAATAATATTGCTTCTTATTGCAGCTCCTATTGAGGCATATGTTTCAGCACCATTTTCAGAGTTTATACTTGGTTTTTAATTAAGAGGGGATTTCTAAAAAAATAGATAATGAAAGTTAAATTATTTAATCACTTAAATCCAGATAAATGGTAACTATACAATTTTTTGCCGACTTCCTTTTTGTTATTATTTAAATGTTTATATTAAATTTACTAAAGGTTATTAAAAAATAATACTTTTAATCTTTAATTTTTCATTTAATTAATAAGTTATTTTGTAAAATTCTGAAATTATTTCCTTGATATTGATAATGGAGGTTATTTGATGGTTAAAATTAAATAAAATATTATTTTAATATCTATTGAAAATTCTTTTAATAGGATGGTAAGTATGTAATTTTTTCAGTTTCGAATATTTGGGCTGAAAACATTCAATCCATCAATTAAATGCTATGATTTTACTTTTTCAGTTAATTTATGTAATGTTGACATGATATACAATAGTAACATGCTAATAACTATTAATAAAACGGTAGTGACATAACTGGTGTGATTTAAAAGCAAATAGAACACAACGGTTAAAATGATTACTTCAATAATATGTAATTTCATTAAATTTACTCTTCGCCTCAAGAAACTACCAATGCTTATACAAATTATAGCAGCAATTCCTATGAGTACAATTGAATTAGGATGTAATTTTATAATTAAATATAAAATTAACAAGGTAGCAATAACTAACAATATTAAAGTAAATAAGAATAATTTTCTTTTTAAAACACTTCCATCATCTTCACCATCTAATTTAATTTCATCAATACTTTGATCTTCTTTTGTGAATGTTTTAACTGTGGATTTGCCATCATATTTTTTATCAAAATTCTTGAACAAATGTCTTAAGAATAAATAATATACAACCCCTATACCCACCTCCGTTATGACAATTGAAATCAAAACACTGCTTGCATTATTCAAAGTAACATGCAACACAATGATTAAACCCATTTCAAAGAAAATTTTAACCGCTGTAAAAAGCAGTGAATACATGCTCTTTCCAAAACCGTCCAACATTTTTGCAGAAATCATAGCAAATGGAACTGCAAGCATGGAAACTATCCCGAATAATGCTATCCAGTATATTTCAGTTTGCATTCCTGTAATGGAGAATAAATTAAATATATAATCTCTCATAAAGAAGAATAAAATCACTAATGCCAGTGAAGTAAAAACTGATAATTTAAGCACATATTTATACATGTCATTTAATTCGTTGAATTTACGTGCTCCAAACAAATGTCCGGTAACACTCATCAAGGCCCGGCCATAACCTCTAACAGGGACAATTAACAGATTTTTTAATTTATTCGATACAGAATATAGAATGGGGCCAATATTGTTCATAGATATTAGCAATGTAGCATTAACATATGAAGCTGAAAGAAGCCACAGAGCATTATCTAAAAAATTAGGAAGCGCTACCTTAAAGATTTCAATAATGATATATGAACGGAATTTGAAGTATTTGGGAGATAATGGAACTTTTGTCCTGCCTGAAAGATATAAATACAAAATTGGAATAAAAACAACAAAAGCTGAAAAAACAGTAGCATATGCCGCTCCTTTGATTCCCATATTCAAATTAAAAATAAAAATAGGGTCCAGAATCAGATTTAAAATATTAGATCCTATTATTAATGCAGTTGGAGTTCTTGAATTTCCTTCGGCCTGCAATGTTTCTGAAAACAGATTATTAAAAATAAAAAGGTATGCAAAAACTATAATCGGAACCAAATAGTCAAAAATCAAAATATATGAGTTTTCAGTATCCACATAAAACAAAACTCCATTTGCAAACAAAAAGAGTAATACAATAATAAACCATGCCAGATTACATGCCAATAATCCATGAATTAATGCATTGTATGAACTTTCATAATCTCCCGCCCCGATAAAACGGGACATGATTGAATTAGTTCCCTGACCTATTGAATCGCCCACTGAAAAAACAAATGTAACAAATGGAATTGATATTCCCATTGCATAAAATGCTTCCATACTTATTTTAGACACCCACAACATGTCCACTATTCCATAGATGGCATCAAAAATGCAAAATGCAATTATGGGCAAACTTAATGTCCAGAAAGATTTCTTAGGTAGGGTTACCAAATCAATTTTTTCTTTCATATATCCAATATATTTTTTTTAATAATTAATAAATTTTAACTTTGATTATATGTTTTATGAAGTCAAATAAGTTTCATTAAATTTTGATTTTGAGAGAGTGGTAAGTATACAATTATTCCTGTGATTAGCATTTGTAAATAAAATTTTAAAAATATACTAAACTCGAAAGTGAAATTTTTGATTGCATAAATCCTGAAAATGAGTAAGTATATGATTTTAATTTTCACTATTTTCATTCTAATTTTTCTTTATTTTTAATTTAAAGCAGTAAATTAATATATGATGTGGAAATTAATATAATGGATTTAATCAAATTCAATAAAAATATGATTTCTACAAATCTTTAAAAAATTTAAATAATATCAATTGGTATAAATATACAACATGAGCAAAGACCGAGAAAGCATGAAGGGAACATACTTCATCTCTTCAATTTCAACAACTTCATACCTAGTGGAATATGGGGTTTTATCAATTTTTACTTTATTTCTACTTTATGTTTTGGATTTCTCAATTCCATTGACATCACGGGTTTATGGATATTATTACGGCTTTGCATATCTGATTCCAATACTAATCGGATACATTTCTGACAAATACCTGAATAAATCCACTTCACTGACCATTGGCTTTGTTTCAATGATAATAAGCCAAGTGATTCTATGGTTTTCAGCCTCATTATATGACCCCAACAATCCTGTTCGAGATACAATAGTCCTTAATTTGCAAAACATTGCGTACTTTATAGGATTGCTGTTCCTCGCATTGGGAATGAGTTTTTCATCCCTTTCAATTACACATATGATTAATTCTATCAATAACGAATCATCAAGACTTAAAGGATTCTCCATTTATTATCCCATTTTGAATTTTGGAATATTGGTAGGAGTAATCATAACAAGTGTGGTGGTGGGAAATGAAAATTATGAATTATATGAATGGATTTTCTTCATATTCACAATTATTCTAATTATCGGACTAATCATCTTTAGATTAGGCAAAGATAAGTATCTGGTTGACAATGACGGAAACCCTATGAATGATGACCGCCCTAAGGAGTCCATAATTGAGGAGTCAAATAAACTTCTCAGGAACATATCACATGAAAGCATATTCAAAATCAAAAATCTAAACTTTAATCAAAGAATAAGGCTTTTTCGTGATTCACTGACACTCAAGGAAAAGGATAGGATAACGGTCTTTTTCATATTTTTAATGATAATAATCTTTTATAGAATTGCATTTTCTCAATCCAGCATATCCCTTGTCTTTTTTATAAATACTTATGTCCAAAGGGATTTGAGCTTTTTTACAATACCTGTACAAATGTTTTCCCTGCTTAATCCTCTATTCATTTTAATTTTAGGCCCTATTTTTATTAAAGTCACTGATAAGCTGGAGAAAAAGAAAATTAAACTAGGATTCATAAAAAGAACCATATTGGCCCTGTTGGTCATGGTGCTCTGCTTTACGCTGCTAACCGTAATTGGCTATTATATAGATATTGATTCTGTGGATAAAATCAGCTTGATTTGGATTGTTGTTTTTGAATTTTTTATAGCAGTATCTGAACTTCTTTTCTCGATAGCGGGTTATGCTATGGTTGGTGATTTGGCCTCTGAAAAATATTATTCCTTGTTTTTCGGATTTTTCCTGGCTACAAAGTCTGTTGCAATGTTCTTGTCCGGATTTATATCCTCACGTTTCCCACCGGAAGGAACTGAGTCTTTTATTTTTCACATGCCGGTTCATGGACTGATGGACTTTTTCATGATATTTGTAATTATGAATCTATTTACTGCATTAGTTCTAATCATTTATAGAAAAAAATTGATTGAAAAAATGCATCTTGAAGATTCGAATTCTGCATAGTTCCACATAATTAAATACAAATAATTTGTGATATCATTGATTTATTAACAATAATCCTTGAAAAAATAGTTCATTACGAGAAATAATCTAGGTGATATCTTCCAAATTCTCCTTATCCAGCATTTGTGTTAAAATTCGAGCATACATCCTGACAAAACTGGCGGCAGTATCGCTTGAAAACATGTCTGCATGGTTTATGTGAATGACATATCCGTCATCCAAATCATTGATTACGCAGAAGAATTCGGAAAATGAATCCTTAAATGCATCCCTTATGATTATGTCGTTTCCAACATCGGATACATCATTCAAATCAAAATTATACTCAAACAGTACAGTATTATTCAAGTCGAATTCCTTTTCAAGCAATCTGAATGGATAGACATTGCTAAGCATTGATTTTAAGACCAAATCGGAAAAGTAATCCAGGTATGTTTTAATGTCATCGTTTTTGCAGTCTACAAGAATTGGGGTTGTTCGGGCAAACATTCCCAGAGAATCCTGAATATAATTTTCATGACGACCATGCTCCACAAAGTTATAGTAGACCTTAGGGCTTCCTATAAATCGGGAGTAAGTATATGCAAATACTGCATTTAGGAAAGTACCAATGGTGATGTTATTGTTTCTAGTGAACTCTTCAACATCACTTCGAATTCTGCGAATTGGGAGAGAAACTATTCCTTGAGAACCGTTTGAATCTTTTTGTATTGAATTGACTTCGCCAATGCCTGCCAGTTGTTTGGCATAAAACTCATGTGAAGAATCATAAGTCTCTTCGAATTTGGATTCAAAAGAATCACGGCTGGCATAAAGGAAGCCCAAATCAACATCTTTGTTCAAATTACCTTCAAAAGCATCAGTGAAATTATTGCCAATTATAGTGTATCCTATAGCGTCATTAATCACATGATGGATATCATAGACAATTCGATTGGATTTCTCATTGCCGATAATGAAGAAACGGGCCAAATACCTTTCCAAATCAAAAGGCTTTATAAGGTCAGTGAAATCATCGGTATTGCAAACCTCAACTAAAGGATAGCTATCACAGATTAAAAGGGGCATGTCCATGTCATCCAAAATACGTCCTTTTAAGATAGGATGCTTTTCAATCAAGGAATGAATTGAATCCTTAATGTCATCAACGGATTTATCCAAAGGACATTTAACAAGATTACATGTAGAATATGCGTTGCCCATATCATAGTCTTTTTCATTGAAATAAATTTCAAGCTGGGATTCAGAAAGGGCACAGACAACATTGTTATCATTAAAATTGAAATTTCCAATGAATTCTAATTCGGATTTGATGTTTTCAATGAATTCCGTGAGATTATCTGCTATATATGTGTCTTTTGGATACGTGCCGCTAATGTAATAGGAATCATCAGCACGATTGATGTTGAAAACAATACCATATGTGTCCACATCTTTCAAATCATCTTGAACCAGATTATGATTGGCCGATTTGAATAGCTCATTTTCAAAAGCAAATTCTGTGCTTAGGAAATTGAATGTAACTGGACAGTGCCTATACTCCAATTCATTGGTGATGTAGATTAATGATCCATAATTCAAACCCAAATTCCGTATATCTCCAAATGCGGTTTTAATTTTATAAACATCTCTTACAATGGAAACATCATCATAATCATTGCCGATATCGACATGTACTGGATACTGGCTGGTAAACCACCCTACGGTTCTGAAAATATTTGCAAGATTATCATCACGCCCATAAGATTCCCGATTAAATATGATATCTTTCCCGTAAGTCTTTTTATATGCACGTGCAATAGCTAATGCCCAATATTCCTCCTCTGAAAGCATCAATAGGTTATCGACATCATATCCTACATCAACATTGAAATTAAATCCCTTGGCATTTCCTCTAATCTGTGAATCGTCCAATAGTCCATTAACTTCAATCCAATGCAATTTCTCTTCTTCAGAAATGTTATCAACCAATCCTTTTACATCTTCAATCCAATCCTTATATGAATATGGTCTGGTGAGTTCAATATTCCCATCATTCGGGTCATGATAAGCTTCTTTTATTGATAATCCATTACCTTCGATAATCTCTGATGAAATTTCTTGAGTATTTTCAATATTCTGAGCAATCCTATAAGGTGTTCTATAATTCAATATGTCTCTTGCAGGATATGTTATGCCGTTTTTGTTGAGCAATGAGATTACACGTATCGCCGTGATGGAATCTCCACCGAGATTAATGAAGTCATCATTTAATCCAACGAACTCCTGATTAAACACAGCCTTGAATGCATCAGCCACCATCTTTTCCACGGCATTTGTTGGAGCAACATAATCAACAAAACTATCAACTTGATATTCATTGCCATAAACGTCTAGGGAATTCTCACTTTGACTTGGGGTAGAGAATATTTTCAAATCTTCACTGATGCAATAGTCAATATCAGAGAGCATCTCCTTTTCCAACATTTGGGTTAAAATTTTGGCATACGCTTTAGCAAAACTGATTATGGTTTTTCTAGAAAACTTATCGGAATGCTGAATCCCTACAACATAGCCATCATCCAAATCATTAACGACACATAGCAAATCGGAAATTGAATCTATGATGTTTTCGCTTGCAATAATGTCCTCATTTAAACTGAAAACATCAATGAGATTCAAGTTATACTCAAACATCACATCATTATTCAGATTGAATTCGGAAGCAAGCATTCTGAATGGATAAACATCATTTAACATGGAAGATAATGCCAAATCTGAAAAATAGCTTAAATATTCTTTGATGAAATCATTTTTGCAATCAACCAGAATTGGAACAGTTCGAGTGAACATCCCTACTGCATTTCGAGCATAATCCTCATGTCGCCCATGCTCAGTGAAATTAAAGTAAACTTTGTCACTGCATAAAAAACGAGAATAAGTATAAGCAAAAGCAGCATTTAAGAAAATTCCTGCAGTTATCCCATTAGCACTAGCGAACTCTTCAACACTGTTCTTAATGCCTAGAATAGGAATGGAAACAATGCCCTCACAACCCTCAGATTCATTCGGCAATTGCTTTACTTCATCGATATCTGCCAAGTGTCTGGCATAGAATTCATGGGCTCGCTCATAGCCGGATTCAGATTTGGATTTGAAAGAATCATAACTTGCATGAACAAAACCTAAATCAATACTTTCATCCAGATTATCTTCTAAAGCATTAATCAAATCATTTTCAACAAATGTGCATCCTACAGCGTCATTTATGATATGATGTGCCTCAAAGAATACCTTTTTTTCTTCATTTTTATCAATAATATAAAAACGTGAGAGGGATTTTTCCAAATCAAATGCCTTTAAAAGATTAGAAATGTCATCATCAGAAGTTATATTAATATCAGGATTGCTGTCGCAAATTAAAAATGGAGTAGTGTCATTATCTAAAAGTCTTGACTTTAAAATAGGGTGTTTATCAATTATTGATAAGATTGCCTCTTCAATTTCTTCAATCGAACTATCCGAACCGCAATCAATAGAGGCAAATGTGGAATATGCAGTATTCTTATTGTTGACTTTCTCATCCAAATAAATTCCCAATTGAACTTCAGATAATGGACAGATTATTGTGGAATCATCAAATGAAGCATTTTTCTCCTTGAAAATATTTTTTGCTGAATTTCTAACATCTTCAAGCCATGATTCATATGAGTTAGGTTTATCAAGTTTCATTTTTGCATCTAAAGCCAAATGAGTGTAGATATATGTCAAATCATCCAATAAAATACTCCAGCTTACCCCATCCACAATCAGATGATGAATGACAAAAACAAGATAACATTTATCTTCGCAGCGAGCCAAACTGACATCCATCAGATTATTGAAAACATCAAGTGAATCTTTAGCTTTCTGGATGATTTCTGCAATGCCTTCATCAATATTGCCAGTTATCTCATATTCATTGATTTCACAGATTCGAGTATTCAACGGTAATATTTCCTGCACATACCAATCATCTTTAACTTTGAATCTCGCCCTCAGCATGTCGTGCAGTTTTGTTAATTCATCCAAAGCAGCCTGCAGTATAGCGATATCCAAATCAACTGCAGATTCCAAAACAAATTCCTGTGTGAAATTATTCCTGTTTATTTGATCAAAGAAATAATCCTGAATTGGAAGCAAATCAAAAATGCCTTCGACATATTCATGGGATTCTTCAAATTTATCTCTCGCATTCTGAGCAATGAGATAGGGGGTCTTATACTTTAAAATATCACTTGGATTACAAATGATTCCTTCATTTTGAAGCAGGGAGACTGTGCGTATGGCCTTAATTGAATCTCCACCCAAACGATAGAAGTTATCATTGATTCCGACCTTCTTTACATCCAGAACATTTTCCCATACTTTAACAACTGCATCTTCAACCGCATTTGTCGGTGAAGCATATTTGTATTTTGCTGCTTTAGGTTGAGGCAATCTTTTAATATCTATCTTTCCGTTGTTGTTTAGAGGTATGGAATCAATCTGCATTATTGAAGTGGGAACCATAAACGGAAGTAGCACATTTCCCAAATCATTCAATAGTTTATCCGTATCAATGACATCATCACTAACGATGTATGAATACAATTGAGTATTTCTGGAATCCGCTACTGTGACGGCCTGGTTTATATTCTCATTTCTCTCAATTTGCCTGTTGATTTCATCCACTTCAATTCTTTGACCATTGATTTTGATTTGCGTATCCATCCTTCCGATGAAATTTATTTCGCCATTACTATCAAGATATGCTAAATCTCCAGTGCAGTACAATGTGCCTTCATCAAATGGATTTGCGATGAAATGTCTGTTTGTTTCATTCTCATTGTTTAAATAACCATCAGCCACCTGTTTTCCACCAATGCACAATTCTCCAGGAATGCCTATTGGGCATAATTGTCTTTTATCATTTAAAATATAAATTTGAGTATTTATATTGGCTTTTCCAATGGTGATTTTATCATATAGGACTCTTTTAATGCTTGCGAATATTGTTGCTTCGCAAGGTCCATATGCATTGTAGATAATCGGATTGTAATTTTTCCGAATTTCGGCTACCAGACCTTCATTTAGGACTTCTCCTGCAAGTATCAGCTGTCCCACATTTTCCATAATCCTTTCAAAATTTGGAAGCTTTAAAAACATTTTCAATTTGGCCGGAACCGTATTGACAATTGATTTTTGATTCAATACGTCTCTAGGAATTCCTGAAAAATCATAATTCTCATTGATTACATGCAGCTGAATGCCATTCAACATTGAAAAGATAATCTCAAAAAGCGATGTGTCAAATCCTATATTTGTCGTGTGGTAAAAAATCCTGCTGTCTTTATCATAAAATTGCTTTTTAGCACTTATCAGGAAGTTTTCAACATTTTCATGAGTGATTTGCACACCTTTTGGGACCCCTGTAGTTCCTGAAGTATGAAGTATGCACAGCTTGCCTTGAGAGGACAATTCGAATTCGCCATAATCATAATCATATAATGACTTTTGGTTCAAATCAACAATGTCGACATCATCCATGTCCAAATCCAGATTCGTCAATACAACTTTTGCGTCAACCTCATCAATGATGCGCCTTATCATTCCCTCTGGAGCTGATGGGTTGATTGGGACATAAACCGCATTCAGTTTCAAAATGCTATAGAAGCCCAAAACAGATTCTATACTACGGTTAGCTATCAATACGATATTATCTTGCTTTTTAACACTGAATTTGTCCTTCAGATAATTTGACAAGCTGTTGGTTTTCAAATCAAAATCATTATAGCTTAAAGAAGATTCATGATTGGACAAAATTTTCATTGTAGGGTTTTTAGCAATTTGCTCTTTTAATGCTATCAGGATTGGGTCATATTTCACGTCCTCCTTAACGCCAGTCATTTCGATTATCCTTTCCCGCTCGCCAGATGATAGAATGTCAATGTCATCAATTTTCATACCCATATTTTTGCCGATGTTGTCAATCAAATTAATATAATGGCCCAGTAGTCCCTTAATCTTATCAAAGGAATACAAATCAGTATTATAATCGAATTCAACAGTCAAATCGGATGGACTATTCTTTATTGTGCATGTCAAATCAAATTTGGATCCATCCCACTCTAAATTATTGTCAAAGTCATAGGCAGTGTTCTGTATAAATGCTATGTTGAACAGAGGATTGAATGAATTGTTGGTTGGTATGTTATGGTCTTCAACTATCTGTTCGATTGAATAGTTCTGATTGGCGAATAAGTTGGCCAATTCTTCTTCGGTTTTCATTAAAGTCTCTTTTAAGGTATCCCTGCCACACATGGTCTGTGCAAATGGCAGTGTATTGGCAAACATTCCCAAAGTCTTTTTCAGAACTGGAGATGTTCTTCCGTTTGTTATGATTCCAATTTGAATGTTCGATTCGTCTGTGTATTTGTGAAGCAAAATGCAGAATTGCAGAAGTAATAATTTGTAAACTGTGGTGTTGTTGTCCATTGCTCGTTTTTCTATAATTTCTTTATCCAGAATGTATGCAATCTTGCTTCCGTTAAAAGTCATTTCTAGTGGCCTTTCAAAATCTGTCATAAGTACGGTTCCATATTCTGAAAGTTCTCTGTTTTTCCAGTAATCCGCTTCCTTAGTCTGCTGATTCTTAACCCATAATACATTAACCGGAGGGTTTCTTTTAAGTTCATATTTTATGGATGGCTTTTCACAAATGAGTAAGATATCTTCAACCGTTAGATTTTCGATTCCACAACTGACAAATTGATTTAAAACCTTTTTGATGCTCCTTAAAAATGAGTGGACATATGGAAAAGTGTATTTGTTGGCATCGAACTTTAATTTCAAGAGATATTTCTGGGATGATTCGCCGATAATCAGTGAGGGGTTTGAATCATTGTCTTCCAAATCATTATAAATATAATTAAAATGAGATTGGATGGTCAATTTCCTTAACAATTCATTATACTTCTTTGGATTGGAAAAATCATCACTGAGATTGGCAATATACTCAATGACATTCCTTTTTCTGTTTTCATCATTGAATTTCAATGGGGCCTCAATGGATTTTCCATTGATTTTGGACTTTGTTTTGATGAAAATTTGGCTATCTTCACTATATTTTGTCAATGTAATGCATGTAGCTGTCAAAAACAACAAATTATGGTCTAAATCGTATTTTAAAGCTAAATCATTAATTTTTGATTTGATTATGGAAATGCAAACATATTCCATTTTTGAGATGTTGTCATCATTTTTATTAAACATAAGGGCTGAAGATTGCATAAAAACACACTATAATAGTAGTTTTTACTGATTATTATTAAAAAATTTTTTCATTTAGTTCACAATTTTCAATCCTAAAACAAAATTGATTTGACTTTGGAGGGAATCCTATTGATTTTGCAATTTTTTTTTAAATCAGTATTTAACTTTTTTAAGGCAATGATTTTTTCTTTAATATTAGATTGGGGAGGGGTGTTTTTGATGTGTTCTAAAAAATAACTATGTTTTTAGTAATTTCCTTGCTTTCAATATCTTATTTGAAAACATTAAAATAAAAGTTCAACTATCGTAAAGCATTTTCTTTAATTTCTGCACCTCAATTTGGGCAATTAATAAATTGGTTCAGGTTGAAACAGTAGGCATTTCAAATAATTCTTCAGAAGGTTCATATAATCTTGAAATAATGACTCCCATTGCCTTTCGACAAACAATTGTCAGGTTTCTCTTTCATTAAACGTATCCATATCAAAAGATTTATACTGGTGTGCAACAATGGATGTGCAAATACCATTGCCGGTAATATTGCTAAGAGCATTAAACATGCCAATTATATTGTATATGCCAGTTATCAAGTCAATTATGGCAATAGGTAA
>OCTX012289457.1_pt1 | contig 12741 bp, 12 predicted proteins | sample 1539691 | NCBI WGS metagenome assembly OCTX01 (sample SAMN02144231, study PRJEB22623) | gut metagenome | biome: sheep rumen | host: Ovis aries | place: New Zealand
AATAGCTCACTATTCCTACGTTTTTGATACTGCACTCTCTGAAAAACATTCTGCGTTTATAGTCCAGTTAATTAAGAAACACTATACTAGGCTGTGAGAGTTGTAATAGGGAGGTACACTAAATGGGTAAAGATGTAGTTGCATTAGGTGAATTACTTATAGATTTTACGGAGAACGGAGTGAGTGCACAGGGGAATCCGGTTATGGAGGCAAACCCCGGCGGGGCACCTTGCAATGTGCTTGCGATGCTGACAAGGCTCGGACACAGCACGGCATTTATCGGCAAGGTCGGAAAGGATATGTTCGGAACGCAACTTATAGACGCACTTAAGGAAGTTGGCATCGGTACTGAGGGACTTGTCACGGATGAAAAGATTCATACCACGCTTGCCTTTGTTCACACATTTCCGGATGGTGACAGGGACTTTTCATTTTACAGAAATCCCGGTGCGGATATGATGCTGAGTGCAGATGAGGTTGATGAGGAATTGATTAAAAATGCGAAGATATTCCATTTCGGTTCTCTTTCCATGACCTCGGAGCCCGTAAGGTCAGCTACCGTAAAGGCACTTGATATCGCAAAGAATGCAGGTGTTACGATCTCCTTTGATCCGAATCTCAGGGAGCCTCTTTGGGAAACCTTAGATGCTGCAAGAAAGGAAATATCCTATGGGATGAGTAAATGCGACATCCTTAAGATTTCCGACAATGAGATAAACTGGTTCACCGGTGAAAATGATTTTGATGAGGGCGTAAAGAGACTTTGGGAAATGTATCCCGACATAAAAATGATCCTTGTATCCATGGGCCGTGACGGAAGCAGCTGTTACAGAAAAAACGGCAAGGTAACGGTAATGCCTTTTATACAGGAAAATACCATCGAAACGACCGGAGCGGGAGACACATTCTGCGCAGGAATCCTTCATTATGTACTTGAAAACGGACTCAGGGATTATACCGAAGACGATATGAGAGAAATGCTGACCTTCGCAAATGCGGGAGCGTCGATTATCACCACGAAGAAGGGGGCTCTCAGAGTAATGCCTTCAAAGCAGGAAGTCGAAGTTTTGATCGAAAGCAGAAAGTAAAGATTATAGTAAAAAAGTGCTTGCACCTTGCGGGCACTTTTTTTATAATAGAAAATGAAATCGTTTACAATATGGTTTCAAAAGTTAGCCGGACGATTGCATTTCCTGAAACGGGATGATCATCATGACGGGGGATAAATAAAATGATCGAAAATAAAAAATGGGATAATACCTTTAAAGAAAGACTGTCGGAATACTATGACGAGCTGAAGTGGCTTTACTTTGAGCTTTATAACAGCGACGGGCAGTCGTTCGAATACTTTCTGGATATGCTTTATTCCTATCATAAGAAAAGAAGCAAAACTCTTAAGGAGATGGATGAAGCAAGAGCGGTTGTAGAGGACTGGTTCGCAGGCAAGGAGATGCTGGGAATGCTTATGTATACGGACTGCTTTGCCGGAAACCTGAATGGTGTCAGAAAGCATCTTGATTATGTGGAGGAATGCGGTGTTAATTACATTCATCTGATGCCTCTTCTCGAAAGTCCCGAAGGAAAAAGTGACGGCGGTTACGCCGTGGCGGATTTCAGAAAGGTACAGCCTGAACTCGGAACCATGAAGGATCTTGCTGCGCTTGCAAAGGACTGCCATGAGAGGGGCATAAGTGTGTGCCTTGACTTTGTAATGAATCATACCAGCGAGGAACACGAGTGGGCAAAGCGTGCCCGTGCCGGCGAGAAGGAATTTCAGGACAGATATTTCTTCTTTGACAACTGGGATATCCCGAGTCGCTATGAGGAGACGGTGCCTCAGGTATTCCCTCAAACTGCTCCCGGTAATTTCACTTGGTGTGATGAGGCGGGAAAGGTTGTCATGACCACATTTTATCCTTATCAATGGGATCTTAATTATCGTAATCCCACAGTCTTTAACGACATGACGGAAAATATGCTTTATCTTTGCAATCAGGGCGTTGACATTATCAGACTCGATGCGGTTCCCTATATCTGGAAGACTCTCGGAACTAACTGCCGAAACCTTCCCGAGGTTCACAGCCTTGTTCGTATAATGCGTATCGCGGCATCCGTGGTCTGTCCCGGAACATTGCTTCTGGGTGAGGTGGTAATGGAACCCTCAAAGGTGGTTCCTTATTTCGGAAGTGTCACAAAGCCCGAGTGTCACATGCTTTATAATGTTACCACGATGGCAAGCACCTGGCATACGGTTGCGACGAAGGATGTAAGGCTGCTTAAGCATCAGCTGGGGATTGTTTTCAATCTACCCAAGCAGTATGTATTCCTGAATTATCTGAGATGCCATGACGACATCGGATGGGGACTTGATTATGACTATCTGAAGCAGTTCGGAATTGAAGAGGTTGCGCATAAAAAATACCTGAACGATTACCTTAAGGGGGCATGGTACGGAAGTGACAGCAGGGGTGAGCTGTATAACGACGATCCAAGGCTCGGTGATGCGAGAATGTGCGGAACGACTGCTTCGCTTTCGGGAATAGAGGCAGCCGAGTATGAGAAAAGAGACGATAAGCTGGACAGATACATTCGACTGGATATTACGCTTCACGCATTTCTGTTTACGCAGAGCGGGATTCCGGTGCTATACAGCGGGGATGAGATAGGACAGCTTAATGACTATACATACCATGAGGATCCTCATAAGCAGGCTGACAGCCGCTATCTGCACAGAGGAAGCCTTGACTGGGACAGCGTGGAAAAAAGGAAGGAGAATGGCAGCAGAGAGGAGAGGATTTTTGACGGTATCCGGACTCTTACAAAACTGAGAAGTGAGCACAGGGTATTTGAGAATTCCGCAGATGCATGGATAGTTGAAACCTATAACGATCACATTCTCGGAATCGGAAGATACTATAAGGGGGAAAAGCTGATAGCACTTTTTAACTTCGGCGATAACGATGAAACTGCCTGGATAAATGAGACAGAGCAGTACACCGATCTTTTGACCGGAGAAATACGGAAAGCTGTGGCTGTCGGTATTCCCGCATATGGTTTTGCGTGGCTGATGACTAATCTGAAATAATGAAGCATCTTATCTTTAATAAAATACAACTATGATAACGGGGTGATAAAAAATGACTATTAGGGAAGTGGCAAGTCAGGCCGGCGTTTCTACGGCAGCAGTAAGCAGATACTTTAACGGAGGTTCACTAAGTGAAGCGAAGAGAGAACAGATAAGAAAGGTAGTGGAGGAAAACTCGTATACGCCAAATACAACGGCAAAGACGATGAGGACAGGCAGGAGCGGTCATGTGGGAGTTATAGTTCCTCGCATACATTCGGATTCCATGAGTCAGATCATGTCCGGGATTGCGGATGGTCTTAAGGAAAATGATTATAAGTTCATTCTCGGCTGTACGGATAATGAAAAAGAAAAGGAGATTCAGTTTATAAAAAGCATGCAGAGAAGCGGCATGGACGGGATAATCCTTATGGGCACCGTTATGACACCTTACCTTAAGGATACCATAGCTTCCTGCGAGATTCCCATAGTCGTTACGGGACAGAGCTTCTCCGGAGTATCTTCGGTTTATCATGATGATGTGCATTCCATGAAGGATATTGCTCTCATTATGCTTAAGAAAAAAAGAAATGTTGCATACATAGGAGTTGACGAGGAGGATGCTGCGGTAGGACAGGCAAGGCGAAGAGGCGTGGAAAAGGCCTTCAGTGAAATGGGACTCGATCCCAGAAAGCTCATCCGTATGGTATCGGATTATACGATAGAGAGCGGCTATGAGCAAGCCGAAAAGCTGCTTAGAGAGCATCCCGAGACAGACGGTATTATCTGCGCCACGGACACAATAGCGCATGGAGTTATGAAGGCTGTCAAGGCGGCAGGGAAAAGAATTCCCGAGGATATTAGTGTTACGGGAGTCGGAAACAGCTGGGCGGACACGATTACAGAACCGCAGCTTACGACCGTGAAGCTCTATTTTGAGGAGTGCGGGAGAGTGGCGGTAAATATCCTTATGAAGATGATAAACTCAAAGGATAAGGATATACCCGTAAGTAACATGAAGCTCGGTTATCAGATCATAGAGAGGGGGTCGGTATAAATAATGAAACTTATATTTGTAGATATCGACGGTACGCTGACAGTTCCGGGGGAGAACATTCCTCCCGAAAGTGCGGTAAGCGCCATCAGGAAAACTCAGGATAGAGGTAATAAGGTTTTTCTTTGTACCGGAAGGAATCTGGATATGCTTAAGCCTCTCCTTGCGTACGGCTTCGACGGGATAGTCGGAAGCGGCGGAGCTTATGTTACGGTCGGCGATGAAGAGATAATCGATGCGCCGATGGATGACGAGGACAAAAAGAATGCGCTCGATACACTTCATAAAAACAAAGTATTTTGTACGATCGAGGCAAAGTACGGCTCCTGGTGTGACGACGGGATAGGAGAGTTTATGTCAAAACAGTCGGGTGGAAATAGTGAGCTTGAAAGATGGCGAAAGGCAATAGAGGAAAGCCTCGGGATCAAATCCATGACGGAGTATGACGGCTCCCCCGTTTATAAGATCGTAGTAATGTGTGAGGATGTGTCACAGCTTAAGGAAACCGAAGAGCTTTTAGACGGAAAATACAGATTTATTATTCAGCAGATGGAAGGCGGAAGCATCATAAACGGAGAGCTTATAAGCAAAAAGTACGATAAGGGCAGAGGAGTGAGAGCGGTAGCTGAGCATCTGGGAGTACCGATTGAGGATACCTATGGCTTCGGTGACAGCATGAATGATCTTGAAATGATAGAGACCGTCGGTACAAGCGTATGCATGGAAAACGGAGCAGAGGCGCTGAAGCAGGTATCGGATATGGTTTGTCCGTCCGTTACGGATGACGGACTGGCAAAGGCGTTTACCGAGCTCGGTCTGATCTAAAGTCAGTCGGAGAAAATCGAATTTTATCCGAATACCGGGTGAATTGGTAAATGTTTACAATTATATTTTACAAAAATGTATGAATTGGGTATTGTAAAATCCAAAACTAGTGATATAATGAAATTTAGTTGTAATCGTTTTCATAAATGTTTCGAACAAGGAGGTAAAACGATATGGCGCTGGATTATAGAAAGTGCGCTGAGGAGATCGTTGCCAATATAGGTGGCAGGGATAATGTGGCTCAGGCGGCACATTGTGCGACCAGACTCAGACTTGTTATCAAGGATAACGGAAAGATCAATAAGTCTGCTCTGGAAAATGTAGATGGTGTAAAGGGTATGTTCGAGAATAACGGACAGCTTCAGCTCATCATCGGAACAGGAACTGTAAATAAGGTGTATGACGAATTCCTTGCAGTAACGGGAATGACCGCAGCCACCAAGGATGATGTAAAGGCAGCGGCGGCGGCTCAGCAGCCTGCATGGAAGAGAGCACTTAAGTCAGTCGGAGATGTATTTGTACCTATACTCCCCGCTATCGTAGCCTCCGGTCTTATGATGGGTGTCGTTGAGGCGCTCGGTAAAGCTATACCTTCTTTTGCAGAGACAGACTGGTACGCATTTCTGGATATGGTTGCAAATACCGCATTTGCATTCCTTCCTGTTATAGTAGCAGTCAGTGCTGCAAGAGTATTCGGAGCAAATGTGTTCCTTGCGGCAGTGCTCGGGCTTATGATGGTACATACAAGCCTGCTTAACGGCTGGAATGTAGGAAATCCCGACGCCATTAACAGCTTCTTCGGAATAGACACGGGTGTAATTCCTACATGGAATCTTTTCGGAAATATACATATAGGTGATTATGTACTTGGATCGATTTCGCGGCACGGCTATCAGGGACATGTCATACCTGTCATGATCGCGATATGGATAATGAGTAAGATTGAAAAATGGCTTCACAAGATAGTTCCCGAAATGATAGACCTCTTTGTGGTTCCTATCACGACAGTTTTCCTTACGGCACTTGCAACCTTCGTAGTTATCGGCCCCATCTTTGCAACTCTTGAGAATTATGTGCTTAAGGGCGCTGAGTGGCTGGTTCAGTTCCCGCCCGGAGCTATGATCATGGGTGCTATATATCCCGCAACCGTTGTCATGGGTCTTCACCATATGTACAATGTTATCGAGGCGGGTATGTTATCCTCAACAGGTCTTAATACTTGGATGCCCATTGCATCCGCAGCAAACTTTGCTCAGTTTGGTGCCTGCCTTGCAGTAGGTATCAAATGCAGACAGGCTAAGCTTAAGACTGTAGCAATCCCTTCATCAATGTCAGCAGCTCTCGGTATCACAGAGCCCGCTATATTCGGTGTAAACTTCAGATTTATGAAGCCGTTCATTTGCGGTATGATAGGTGGCGCTTGCGGTGCTATCTTCGGAGCTATAACAAAGATCGGTGCTACGGCATACGGTGTTACGGGTATCCCCGGTTATCTGACCATTAATAATTACGGACTTTATACCATCCTTCTTCTTATATCCGGTGGTGTTGCATTTGCACTTACAATGGTTATCTGGAAGGAAGAGCTTCCCGAGGGGGCAGCGGCATCTTCAGGCGGCGAGAGTAAGCAGGCTCCGGGAAATACCGAGATGAAGCAGAGCAGCCTCAAGTCAGCTATTAAGTCAGACGGAAATGAAGTGACAAAGAAGAAGGTTATAACAAGCTCGGCAGGTGAGATTGCACTTCCCACTCCCGGTAAGGTTATATCTTATACCGAAATATCCGATCCTACATTTGCATCAGGCGCATTGGGAGAAGGTATCGGTGTCGAACCCGAGGAAGGTGTTGTATATGCACCTATGGACGGAGAGATATCATCGGTTGCAGACAGTAAGCACGCTATAGGTATCAGCGGTGCAAATGATCAGGAGCTTCTTATCCATGTCGGAATAGATACAGTGGAAATGAAGGGTGACGGATTTAAGCCTTTCGTGAAGGAAGGTGACAAGGTTAAGAAGGGACAGAAAATCCTTGAATTCGATATTGATAAGATCAAGGCGGCAGGTCATCCCGATACCGTAGTTGTTCTTCTTACAAACAGCGATGACTATAAAGATGTAAAATACGGGGACATTTAAACATTACGAGAGCATCAAATAAATGCGATATCATATAAACAACAGACATTAAAAATAAAAAAAAGGAGAAGGAAATTATGAAGGAATTTAAGTATGTTATTACAGATGAAGTTGGTATCCACGCTCGTCCGGCAGGACTTCTTGTAAAGGAAGCAAAAAAGTATACAAGTGAAATTATCATTACCAAGGGAGATAAGTCAGCTAAGGCAACTGCTCTTATGAAGCTTATGGGAATGGGCGTTGTTAAGGGTGATGAGGTTACCATCACTGTTGAGGGAGAAGATGAGGATGTAGCAGCTGCTGCTATCGAAGCCTTCATGAAAGCTAACTTCTAAATAAAAGATTTTGATTTGGTGTATGTCGGAGGGTTCTTATATTTGAATGCTCCGGCATTGCACTATTACAGGGAGGTAAATAAAAATGACTATATATGACGGTAAGGCCGTATTTGAGGGGATTGCTATAGGCCGTATAAGTGTCTATAAGAAAAATGAACAGGTTGTTAAGCGCGTTAAGGTGGAAGATACCGATGCCGAGAAGGCTCGTTATGCAGAGGCAAGAGAGACTGCAATCAGTCAGCTACAGGCATTATATGAAAAGGCCGTGAAAGAGGTAGGCGAGTCTGGAGCTGAGATATTGGAAGCACATCAGCTTATGGTTGATGATGAGGATTATATCGAGTCTGTTGAGAGCATTATCGAAACCGAGGGCGTGAATGCGGAATACGCCGTTGCTCAGACCGGTGATAATTTTGCAAAAATGTTTTCCGAGATGGAAGAGGAGTATTTCCGCGGAAGAGCTGCCGATATCAAAGATATTACAGAGAGACTTATAAATGCGCTTCTCGGAAACGGTTCGGGAGGTATCGAATCCGACGAGCCCGTTATAGTAGTGGCAGACGATCTTGCTCCTTCGGAGACTGTTCAGATGGATAAGGATAAGATACTTTCATTTGTAACAGTACACGGATCGGCAAATTCTCATACATCGATCCTTGCAAAGACGATGAGCATTCCGGCTGTAATCAGCTGCCCCATCCCTCTTTCCGATGAGGTTGACGGAAAGCTGGCGGTTGTTGACGGATATGAGGGAAAGGTTTATGTAGAACCCGATACAGAGGTCCTCGCCGAGAAGAAAAAGCTGCTGCTTGCGGAAGAGGAAAAGAAGAGCCTGCTTGAAAGACTTAAGGGTAAGGACAACATTACTCTTGACGGACAGAAGATTAACCTGTATGCAAATATCGGAAATACAAAGGATCTGGGACTCGTGCTTCAGAATGATGCCGGCGGGATCGGACTTTTCAGATCTGAATTCATATATCTCGGTTCAGATGATTATCCTACGGAGGATGAGCAGTTTGCAATCTATAAACAGGTTGCACAGACACTTGCTGGAAAGAAGGTTATCATCCGTACACTCGATATCGGTGCCGATAAGCAGGCTGATTACTTCAATCTTCCTCAGGAGGAAAATCCTGCAATGGGACTCAGAGCGATAAGAATCTGCCTGACAAGACCCGAGGTATTTAAAACACAGCTTCGTGCGATACTTCGTGCCAGTGCATTCGGAAAGATATCTATAATGTTCCCGATGATCATTTCCGTGAATGAAGTTAAGAAGATTAAAGCAATAGTTGAAGAGGTTAAGAAGGAGCTTGATTCCTACGGAATAGCATATGATAAAAATATCGAGCTCGGGATTATGATCGAGACTCCGGCTGCCGTAATGGTTGCGGATGAGCTGGCCGAGGAGGTTGATTTCTTCAGCGTTGGAACAAATGATCTGACTCAGTATACGCTTGCTATAGACAGGCAGAATCAGTCTCTGGATGATTTTTATGACTCACATCATCCCGCTATTATGAGAATGCTTCAGATGGTTGCCGATGCCGCACACAGGCACAATGCGTGGGCGGGAATCTGCGGTGAGCTGGGAGCAGACCTCAGTCTCACAAAGGAATTTCTTGCCATGGGATACGATGAGCTTTCCGTATCACCCGGCAGAATACTTCCCATCAGAAAGACCGTAATCGAGACCAATGTTTCAGAGTACAAAAAAGAGACAGGAAGGTAGTACAGTTTACCACAGGGGTAATATATCCCCTGTGGTAAAATTATTTCGGCAGAAGAGGTGAGATTGATGAGAGAGTGGACAAGAGAAGAAAAATACAGATATCTTAAGAATCCTCAGGAAGTAAAGGAATTATATGACAGTTTTATAGACGATGACAAATCGGAAGATAATCCCCCTTGGGGAATATAACTTCCAGTATAGTTGTCTGAAACTTTTGGATTTCTATGATATAAGGATAAGGATATGAAAAAACTTAGTTTAGCAAAAATGTTGGCTCTTATTTGGATTTTGAGAATCATTGGCTTTGCAGTGTTATTGTGTGGCTTCCCGTTCCTCGATTACAATCGGACTGTAGTCTTTTTTATTTTGGTTGGCGTAGGTATTATAATCCTTTTTGCCAGTGTCTATATTGAAGGGGTTTATTACCGCTGCCCCCATTGCGGAATGTGGATTGGTATGAGACATCTGCCTTACGGGTATTGTAGGCACTGCGGCAAAGAGTTAAATGCAAAACCAGATGATAACGTTCCAACATTATAGTAATTGAAGCATTTTATTTGAAAATATTATACGAAATTATAGAGGAGCATTATGGATAATACTATTGAAAACTTTATCAGGAAACAGAAGGTCGCCTTTATCTGTTCTATTGACGAAGAAGGATTTCCAAACGTGAAAGCTATGCTGAAGCCGAGAAAAATGGATGGGTTGCATTATTTCTATTTTTCTACAAACACCTCATCAATGAGGGTAAAACAGTACATGAATAATCCTAATGCCTGCATATATTTCTATTATAAGGGCTTGATTAAGTATGTTGGTGTCATGTTGAAGGGTAAAATGGAAGTGCTGACTGATCAAGAGATAAAAGATATGATCTGGCGCAAAGGCGATACGATGTTCTATAAGGGTGGAGTTACTGATCCAGATTACTGTGTATTAAAGTTTACGGCTGAAAGCGGAAGATACTATTGTGATTTGAAGACGGAAAGCTTCAAGATCGAATAGCGGGTTAAAAAGGAGTTTAACCGTTAATTGATTCAGCTCGAATCATTACCCCCAATTAAATGAACCAAGAAACTTGAAGATTGAGAGCATGTTATATAAGATAACTCGGAATAATAGGTTAGAAAAGGTAGTATAAATAATGGAAAAATGGGATTTATATAATTTAGATAGAAAAGTGGTAGGAGAACATATAAGAGGAAACGCAGCGATTCGAGAAGTTTATGAAGAGGTTGCTACCTGATTTCCTGTTAATCCTGCAAATGCCCATGCAGACAGTGTAATACCATGTATTGCGCTGATACTGCTCATTCCATAATGGTCAGAAAGGAGAGTTGGAACATTTGAGAAACCGCCTCCATAACCTGCATTTACAAAGAAAATTAGTGCAAGAACGAGGATCACAAGCAGCATATTTCCTTCGCCGGTTTTTATGCCACGAGTGAGAATTGTAAGTCCTGTAAAGACAATTGATAGGATGAATATCATCTTATAAATGGTATTTCTGTCCTTCATTTTGTCACCCCAAGAAGAAAAGCCCAATCGTCCTCCTGCATTGAATATGGCGGATACAGTAGATATGATTCCGGCAGAGGCGGCGAGACCAATACACTTTACAATCATTTTTTCTTGTGATATAAGGGCTAGTCCGCAAGTGATATTAATATAAAACATAAGCCAGATTCCAATATAATTGGTTATAGGTCTTGTCTTTATAACTTCCATAATAGAAGGTTTACTTTCTTTATCTGTGGGTTCGTGCCATCCATCAGGCTTCTACGATAAATCAGAAGTGGGCAAGCTAATGGATATACTCTTGTTGTAGTATTTCATTCGGTATTCTTTCGGGGTGAGTCCACTGATCTTGCGGAAGGCAGCAGTAAAGTGACTCTGTGAGCAGAAGCCCATAGAGTAGGCTATCTGTGAATAAGAATAATCAGTTCTTGTGAGTAACGCCTGAGAAGCTTTGATACGAATATTCATAAGATAAGCTCCGAGAGTATTACCGGTTTCTTTCTTAAAAAGCGTTGCCAGGTAGCTTGGATTGAGATTAACTTTCTCAGCAAGGGATTCCAGCGTGATTTTTTCATTAAAATGAGAGTCAATATAGTTGAGGCATTCTAGGATATGTCTTGAATAATGATTCTCTTTTTTATGTTGTCTGACCGTTTCGACAAATATAGTCCAGACTTCTTTGTTGAGTTCACGTATCTCATCTATAGATTTTGCAACATCAGCCTTCTGAATATATATATCACTGATGGAATAAACTGTTTCTTGTGGTATACCTGCTTCTATTAAATATCTTGTGGCAAGTCCGGTATTAACGATGAAGAGATATCGCATATTACGTAGAGGGTCTTTGGAAAGAGTGCCTTGTATCGTAGGTTCCATTATATTTACAGCATCCGTTATTGCCCTTTTATCTCCGTTGATAAGATAGAGGAATCTCTTTGTCTCATCTCTATATGTGGTATGTATAAAACCTGTTTCAGCATGCTCATGAAGGAGTTCAAGTATCTCGTCCATGTTGATTGCTTTAGTTTTCTTATTTTCCGTACTTGTTTTTCTTGAAGCCATGGCTTTTTCTCCTGTGAAATGATTATAAAGATTATAACATGAATAAAAATATTTTGATATAATGAACTGGGGCTATGTTTTATTCTATATGGTGATTGTTTTTATTTGAATTAGTTTTAGCATTCTATATATTTTTAGTATATTTTGGGGGTACATATGGATTTACTATTTGCGTCAGGATCTAAAAGAGAAGTGACTCAACTTGGAGAGTCAGCTATAAAGGATCTGGCTATTCAAGATATACTTGAAGCGATATCTGGAAACGAGAGAGATATCATAATTCTTAAGGAAATCATTTCGAGCATTCCGAAGGATATCAGAGACTCAGTCTATAGGCAGGAGATAATGAAGGATTTTCTAGCGAACGTTGAGTTTACTGATGATATGGATAATGCCCTAGGTCTTATCAAGACTCTTAAGGATTATGGCAGTAGCAGAACTATGATGAGGCAAAATGATTCAACTCTCTATACGCTTCTTGAAAATCTTCGCGAGCTATCGGTATATGTTGAAGTGATAGAAAGTCTTTATTCTTGTTTGGATAAATATGAGGTAAAAGCTAAGGGACTATGCGACCTTAGAGACAATCTGAAGCAAGTTATAGAGGATGATAAGTTTGAAGAAGCAAAGGCAGATATAGAGATGATATTGGAGGATCTGTCCTGCGTCAGAAGTGCAAATGTAGGCGTGACATTTACTCCTGATATGAATATCGAAGAGGTTAAGGTTGTCGATTTTGTTCCGTATAAAATCAAGTCTAAGTACAAGTTTGCTGAGATTGCAGCAGAGATATCCAATATCATGAATGCCAGTAATCAAAATATTGGTGGACCTAAACCGATGGTTAATACTAAGGTGGTGGATCCGCTTCTGGTTGCTATGGCTCCTGTTATTGAAAAACATCTGAAGAGACATTTTGTCAGAATGAAGAGTGTTATGTCTAAGTATGTAAATATGGATAGCTCTTCTATGATTCAGATGTATGAAGGACTTGTCTTCTA
>OCTX012266134.1_pt1 | contig 12740 bp, 10 predicted proteins | sample 1539691 | NCBI WGS metagenome assembly OCTX01 (sample SAMN02144231, study PRJEB22623) | gut metagenome | biome: sheep rumen | host: Ovis aries | place: New Zealand
CACACTCAGCTGTGCCGGGTGTGCCATTTTCCATACTGTGTATTAAAAATCGTAGATCTTTACCGCAGGTTTTCTCTCGACCGGCAGCCACTCGAGGATCCGGTAGAGGTTCCTGTCCCAGAACGCCCAGTCGTGCGCGCCGTGATCGAGATGGAACTCCATTGGAGCCTTCAGCTCCTCGAGGTAGTCCCTGAACTTCAGGTTGCCGTCGAGCAGAGGATCGTTCTCGCCGATCGCCATGTAAATCTTCGGGAATTCCTTCCCGGAAGCCTTCAGGTCGGCCGCCAGCTTGTACGGGTCCATGCCCGAACCGCGGTAGTCCGCTTCCTTGCCGAAGATCTGCTCGAAATAGGTCCTGTTGCTCAGGAGATACATGGCAGGGTTATCGTCCGGCGGGAAATTTTCCCCGAGGAACGCCGTTGAGAGCGCGCCGACATAGCCGAATGTTTCCGGATAGCGGAACGCAGTGTAAAATGCACCCATCGCGCCCATCGAAAGACCGCCGATAAAGGTGTCCTCCCTCTTCTCGGAGAGGCGGAACATCGTGCGGGTGAAATTGACCAGCTCTTCCCCGACGAACTTGCCGTAATAATTGTGAGTGGCCGCCTGGTCGGAATAGAAGCTGTTCTCTCCTGCCGGCAGGATGACTGCCAGGTTGCGGTCCTTCGCCCATTTGAAAAGACGCGTGCTTGTGATCCAGTCATACTCGCCGCCGTAGATGCCGTGCAGCAGGTAGAGGGTCTTCATCGGTTTGTCCTTGCTCCGGAGACCTTCTCCGTCCATCTCCCTCTTATCGACCGGGATGACGCACATCAGGTTGACCATGCGGAGAAGTGACTCGGAAAAGAAATTAACCTTTACAATAGCCATAATATAATCCTTTCTTCTCTGGGATCCCCTGCGGGATCCGAAACCGGTATCGTCAGAAAAAGAACCCGCACAGCTCCGTGTACGGTGCCTTGCGGGTTCTTAAATGCCTGTCTGTCATAAGGACATATAGCCATCAGTCCCGGCAGGTGTTTCCGTTTCCTTCTATATGTCCCCGCTATTCTGATTACAGATAGCAGCCGCAGTCTACGCAAAGGACTTCGCCGTTCACGCAGCGGGACATATCGGAAGCCAGGAACAGAACAGCGTAAGCCTGGTCGATCTCCCACGGATGTACGGTGCGGACGGTGCGGGCGTTGCGGATGTCGTTCATGTAGCCCATCTCAACGGTCTTCGGGCCGCCGTCGTCATGCGCATAAGCCGTCGGACTCGGGGTATGTCCCGGAGCGACTGCGTTGCAGCGGATGCCGGTGCCGGTGCAGCGGATCGCGACGTTCTTGGTCAGGGTGTTCAGGCCACCCTTTGTGGAGCAGTAGGCAGCGCCGCACATCGGGCGAACGCCGTTCGCGGAAGAGATGTTGATGATGTTGCCCTCATCCTTGGTAAGGAAGTAGCGGACAGCTTCACGGCACAGATAGAGGGGGCCCTTCATGTTGGTGTCCACGACCTGGTCGATCGTGTCATCATCCACAGCGTCGATCGTGATCAGCTCGCCCTTGCCGGCGTTGTTGATCAGGACGTCGATCGTTCCGTAAGCTTCCAGAGCCTTCTCAAAGACCTTCTTGCAGTCTTCCGGCTTGGAAGAATCAGCCGTGATACCGGTGATCTCGCCGCCGGTCTTCTCGCGGATGTCTTCGATTGCAGCCTTCAGCTTCTCCTCACCGCGGGCGGTGACGAAAACCTTGGCGCCCTGCTCGACCATGACCTGGGCGAACATCTTGCCCATGCCGTAGGAAGCGCCGGTGACGATGACGACCTTGCCTGCCATCATCTTGTTGAAATCGGTGATCCTGAAATTCTCTGCGTAACGGGATCTTGCTGCTTCATCAAATGTGTGTGCCATAACTTTCCTCCTTATTTTTAAGTTTTACAACATTGATAACGTTTTGTTCTGCCTCAGCCGGGGGGCCCGGCTGAGGATGCGGCCGGTACCCCCGGCCTGAGCTGCGATCTGTTCGGAAATGATATCAGGCTGATCATACGCCCATCACGACGCAGACGACAGTGGCCACGACCGTGACGATAAACGGGATCACGACGGATGTTGCGAAGCTGTGGCGATATGCATTCTTGTGGTTGAGGCCGAGCAGGTCATAGACCAGGAAGAGGCCGGAAGAATGCGGCAGAGTATCCAGAGAACCGGAAGCGATGGCAACCAGTCTGTGGAGGACCGGAAGATTTGCGCCGGAAGCCAGGAACGTCGGAGCCATGGTCTCGTACATGATCCTCTGGCCGGAAGAAGAACCGCCGGCGATCGCGCAGACGATGCAGGTGACGACGACTGCAAGGACGAGCGGGTTGATCTGCAGGCTGAGCGCCCAGTCGATGATTCTCTGATAAGCCGGAGCCGCCTTGACGACAGCGCCGAAACCGAGGATGGCTGCGATGCCACCGATGGCGGTGACGCCGCCGGTCATGCCCTCAGTGAAGAGCTTGATCCAGTTGACTTTGCCGAAGAATCTGTCGATGTTGAGAAGGACGGTCATAAGAGAGCCGACCAGCATGGCGATGACGGCGATCAGGGTCGCGTTGACGCCCATCTTGGAGCCTATGATGATGATCAGGATCAGGGTGATGATGGTGAGGAAGCCCTTCCAGGCGGCCGGAAGCTGCGTGGGATCGACTTCATAGTTCTTCGGATCGACGTTCTTCGGATAGCTCCAGTGCTCGTCGCGCTCCTTAGCCTTCTTGGAAGCCCACTCGCCGTACAGGGCGCACATGATGAACATCGCGGTACCGCAGATGATACCCATGACAGGAGCGGCGTTCAGGTTTGTGCCGAGGTACTCAGTGGCGACCAGGTTGCTGAGCTGCGGGGAGCCCGGGAGACAGGTCATGGAGAATGTGGAAGAACCTGCGGAGAAGCAGACGACCGTGAGGTGTCTCGGAAGGTCCGCCTTCTTGAACATCGTGTAAAGAATCGGAGCCGCCGCGAAAATGACGACGAAAAGGCTGATGCCGCCGTAGGTCAGGACGCCGACGATGATGATGCCGACGAGGACGACGTGCTTAATGCCGAACCACTCCGTGAACTTGTTGCCAATGGAAGTGGCTGCTCCGGACACGTCCATCAGCTTCGCATAGAAAGCGGAAGTGACGAACAGGACCATGTAGCTCGTAAATGCGCTTGTGTAGCCGGGTACAAAGTTTGTGGTGATGGTTTCCCAAACGTTCATGCCGTTGAAAAGGATGACGATCATGGCGCCGAAGGCAGCCAGCGGAAGAGCACCAAGACCCTTATAAGCGAACAGCATGAGGAAAATGATAGCTAATATCAGACCAATGACTCCTAACATTTCTTCTCTCCTTCTTTTTTATGATATAATTATTGTATTCCTTAAACAATGCTTTCTTTATTCAGCAGGCCGTGTCCGGGAAAACAGCCGTTCAGCGCTTCTCTTCCCACGCCTGGTTGCAGTTCTGGGCAAGGAACTTGCCGCCGGAGCACTCGAGAACAACGCCGTCGATGTACGAAGACATGTCCGAGGTGAGGAAAAGGGCCACATTCGCGACTTCTTCCGGCTCACCCGGCCTGTGCAGCGCAAAGTTCTTTGCCACTCTCTCCACATCTTCTTTCGTGCGGCCTGCAGCTGCCTGCATGGCTGTGTTGATCGTGCCCGGAGCCACCGCGTTGACGCGGATGCCGAAGGGGGCAAACTCAGCGGCTGCCATGCGGGTCAGGCCGTTGATCCCGAACTTGCTCGTGCAGTATGCGCTGCGGTACAGCGGAGGCATGATGCCGCCGAAGGAAGCTACATTCAGGATAACGCCGCCGCCCTGCTCCTTCATGACCCGGCCGGCAGCCTGGGTACCGATGAAGTAGGAGTTCAGGTTTGTCCTCATGACGAAGTTCCATTCGTCAAGGGAGAGCTCCATGATCGACTTCACGATTGTCGTTCCCGTATTGTTGACCCAGATGTCGATGCGGCCGAAGTCTCTCTTCACATGGTCGACGAAGGCATAGAGCCTGTCCGCCTCGCTGACGTCAACGCTCTCGGTGTAGAGCTCCCCGAGGCCTTTGGCCTTGAATTCCGCCGCGGCCTTATCGAGTTTTGCCTGCGACCTCGAGCAGACCGCAACCTTGCAGCCCTCCCGCGCGTAGGCTTCCGCCATGGCGTAACCGATACCTTCCGATCCTCCGGTGATCGCCACGACTTTTCCCTCAAGTTTCAGATCCATTCAATTCCCTCCTCTCGCTGAATCTTTATTTATTTTCTGGACTTGGCGTAGATGGCTTCCTGCGCGGATGCGACCTTCTCCATGATCGGGTCAAACATCGTGTGCAATTCAGCCTGGTCACACACCTCGCCGAGAACTTCGAACGTATCCTGGCCGAGATCCGCCGTATCATAATCAAGCTCTCTCTCCACGCCGCTCATCCAGATCGGATTGCCCGGAACTCTGAAGGAAACGCCGTTCTTATAGTTCGCGTTGACGATGGTCTTTCTGTAGGCGACCTGCGGATGGTTTGCAACATCCTCGAAGTTATTGATGCGGCCGTATACGCATTTGCCCTTAAAGAGCATGTCCGCCACTTCGTCGCTGGTGTAGTTGGCAAAGAGCCCGTTGACCGCTGCGTCGATTGCCTTGTAGTCGCCTGCGCGCTGGGTCATCGTCGCCCAGTTCTCGTTGGCGTACCATTCCGGCTGGTTCAGGGCTTCGCAGAAAGTCTTCCACTGCGCGTCCGTTCCGACTGTGATCATGAGGGACTTGCCGTCCTTGCACTTGTAAGCGCCGATCGGTGCGGAGGAAGCGTAGCTGTTGCCCATGGGCTTCGGGATCTTCCCGGTTTTCAAGTAGGAGCTGAACTGGTTCTCCATGCAGAAGATCAGGGAATCCATCATGGAAACGTCGATCCTTCTGCCGCAGCCGGTCTTCTGCGCCTCAAGCATGCCCATCAGAGTGCCGATGCAGGCCATCAGGCCGCCGGAATAGTCGGCAATCGAACCGCCGCTCTTAACCGGCTCTCCGCCTTCCGGACCGGTGATGCTCATGATGCCCGACTCTGCCTGGACGGTCTGGTCAAAGGCTGCATGGCCTGCATAGGGGCCGTCCTGGCCGTAGCCGGAGATCGACGTGAAGACGATCTTCGGATTGATCTCCTTCAGCACGTCGTAATCGATGCCGAACTTCTTCATGGTCCCAGGCTTGTAATTCTCGATGACCGCATCCGCCGTCTTGACCAGCTTGAGGAACAGATCCTTGTGAGCGGGATCCTTCATATTAAGAACGATGCTCTTCTTGCCCCTGTTTCTTGTGGCGAAGTGGCTGCTGACATCATGGTCGATGATGTTGCCGTAGCGGGTGTTGTCTCCGATCGGCGGGTTCTCGATCTTTATGACCTCGGCACCAAAATCACTGAGAAGCAGCGTGCACATCGGACCCGACATGAACTGGCTGAAATCCAGGATACGGAAGCCTTCTAACGGTTTACTCATAATCTCTGTCTCCTTTTTTAGATATTTGATTGGTGAACCATGTTTTGTTTCACAAATATAAAAAGCAATCCTCATGCCAATTTTGCAGAGACACAATATTTTTTATTCTTTCTTCTGTCTCTTTTGTTCAACATCACAAAAACGGCCGTTTTCGGCTTTCAGCCTGCATTTTTTGTCCTTCATATCCCCTCCGGCAGGCATATTTTTTTGCATAAAAAAAGACACCGCCTGAATTTATGTGCAGGCTGTGCCTTTTTGTGTCTCATTTTCTGTGTCTTGTTACAGTTTTTGTCACCTGTGTGTCATCAAAGGCTTCCCAGAATCTCTTCCGTCTGCGCTCCGGGAGCCTCGATCCTGTGCGTCTCAAGGTGCATCCCGTCGACCAGGACCGGATTCGCGGGCAGCCTCAGGATCTCCCCGGTGATGCTTTCCGCCTCGGTCCACATGCCTCTCGCCGCGGACTGGACGTGCTCCGCCACTGCCGGAAAATCGTTGATGCACCCGTAGATGCACGCGCGGCTCTGCAGGACCTTCATCAGCTCTTCGCGGCTGTAATGGGAAAATGCCTCCGTCACCGTCTCGCCGAGCATCTTGTAATTGGCGATCCGGCGGGACACGTTCAGGAACTCCTCGCGCTCGACCCACTCCGGATGTCCGAGTGCTTCGGAAAATGCCTTCCACTGGGCTTCCGTCGCGACCGAGATCATGATCTCCTTCCCGTCGCCGCACATATAATTGCCGACCGGAGCCGAGAGCGCATAATTGTTCCCCTTCGGGACCGGCACGATCCCGCTCTTCAGATAGAGGCTGAACTGGTTTTCCAGCCCGTAAACGATGGAATCCATCATCGAGACGTCCACCTGGCGGCCTATATATCCGTCCTTTTCATCTGAAGATTTCCTCTTTTCCCGGTCGAGAAGGACCATCAGCGAGGAAATGCAGGCGATCACGCCGCCCAGGAAGGAAGCCATATCGCCGCCTGACCGCACAGGCTCGCCGCCCGGAAGACCGGTGGTCGACACGAATCCGGATTCCGCCTGCACACAGGCCTCACTCCAGGGCATGTCAGCGTACGGGCCGCTTCTCCCGTATCCGGACACCTGAATCAGGCTGCACGACGGAGCGAGCTCGCGGATCCGCTCCTCTGTATAGCCGAAGCCGGCGAGCACATTCGGCCGCAGACCGTCGATCAGCAGACTGCATCCGGGAAGCAGGCGGTCAAACAGATCTCTCTGCCGGCTGTCCCGAAGATCCAGGAACACTCTCTTCTTTCCGCGGTCACAGAGCCTCTCCGCCCGGGGATTTTCTGTGCCGAATGTGATACTGTCTTCATTTGTAAGCAGGCAGCCGGAAGGCTCAGCGCTCTCCGGAGGATCGATCCGGATCACTTCCGCGCCGAAATCGGACAGCAGCATGGCCGCTATGCCGGCGGCTTCCAGGCAGCCCAGCTCCAATACGCGTATCCCATTCAATGGTTTCTTCATATCGATCCTCACTGTCTCGTTTATTTACAGTTCAACGTCCAGAAGCTTTGCCGGATTCTTCTTGCACATCAGTTCCACTTCCTCAGCCGTGCAGCCAAACTGGAGCATCTGCCCGATGAAGAGGCGCATGCCGGTCGCCGGATCCGTGTCCCAGACCTGGGCCAGATCCGTCCCCATGATCGTGCGCTCCGCGCCGACCTGCTTTACGCAGTCGACATAGTCGCTGGGGTCGAGATTGCCGAGGCGGGGCATCGTTGTACCGTAGACATGCTCAATGTAAACGCCCTTGTCCGCCAGCTCCTGAATCTGGTCCGCCGTGAAGCGGCTGAGCTCCGCGAGCGGATGCGTCGCCACCATCTTTGTGATGCCGAGGCTGATGGCCGCGTCGAACATTTTCGTGCTCTCCTCATAGGACATATGACCGGAGCAGACGACCATATTGTACTGTTTGATCACCTTCAGGATGTCGAAAACCTCCTCCCTGAGGCTCCCGTCTTCCTTTAAAATGCAGATCCCTTTGCCGGGATTGCCGAGGTAGGCCTGGCACCACTCGGCGTCCATAGCCGGGAACCATACGACCTTGCACCCGATCTTCGCCATGGCCTCGATCGTTCTCGCGGCATAGGTCAGGCCGCCCGTGGTGGTGTATCCGATGACAACGCTTCCGAAAACACGGAGATCCGATACCAGGTTCTGTTCGATCAGAAAGGCGTCGGAAGCTGTGTTGTAGGTAAAACTTTTCAGGACTACGCCCTTCATGCCGGCTTCCTCGGCGAGCATTGCGACACCGATGCTGTCGATCGGGCGTTCCGCATTCGGGTCCGGACCCGGATGAATATGCATGTCGATACTGTCCTTAAAGAGATCATCGATGACACTGACCGGGATCCTCCCCATCGGTTTGTTGCGTGGTTTGAGCATCATAATATCTTTCCCTCCTTATCGCTTCCGGGCATATAAACCACCCTCTTTTTGCAGTGATTTCTGTGTCACTTATTCAGCAAATCTCGTGCCAACCTGACACACCTTCATTTGACACATTTCCGCCTGTGTGGTATGATGAGTGAGGCACATTTTTCCTTGTGTGCCAATATTTTTGTTTTTCTTCTGACACACGAGGTATACAAATGTCGCAGCCATTCAACAGTGAAACCATCGACTACCTTCCTTTTGAGAAGCTGGAAAATATCCGCAGTTCCCTCTCCCGATTATACACCTTTATCAAGCGTTATGTGCGCAAAACTATCTCCATGGATGAATCCGGCACGCCCTATATGCTCGCGCTCTTTTCCAAGGACGGGATTCTGCTGGATCTCTACGCCAAGGACAAGCTGACGCTGGAATGGTTTGCCCGCGGAGGGGTGCACGCCGGAGGCGACTGGAGCAGCATCGGTTACAACGCCGTGATCCGGGGACTCCGCACGAAGACTTCTCTCGCCTCGATCGGGGACGAGCATGAAAATGATATTTTAAAGGAGCTCGCCGTCTATTTTGCGCCGATCAACATGCTGAGCCCCTATGAGCCTTATGAACCGATGGAAGAATGCGGCGTCGCCATCATCACTCCCATAAAATACGCCTGGCCCGAATACCTGACGATGATCCGGGGCACTGCGCACGATATGATGATCACCCTCCAGTTCAACAATATCGCGACCATGTACTATGAGCGCAGCGGCAAGGGCGTCCTCTCCATCGACAATATGATGAGCCCGGACGGCACCAGCCTGGCGACCTACTACAACAAGGAACTCTTCCGCATCCTGGAGACCGATCCGATCTCGATGTACTATCAGCCCGTTTCGATACTGATCGATCCCCTGCCCTCCAACCAGGAGCTCTGGGAAATCCAGCGCACCCACCGCACAGTCATGAATCACCCGATGACCGTCACGGTCCATGGGCGCGATATCGAGGTGATCGCATCGACGGACGCCTACAACCAGCCGTCCATCAACGCGCACGGCGTCACCTTCTATTTCACCACCCAGCAGAAGATCACTGCCGAACTGTCCAACAAAGTGGCCAACGGGGCGATCAAGACCTTCGACGACATCATCGGGGTCAACAAACAGCTTCGGGACATTCTTCAGAGAGCCAAAAAGATGGCCCAGACCGACAGCAGCATCATCCTCCTCGGTGAGAGCGGGACCGGCAAGGACATTCTGGCGCAGGCGATCCACAACGCCAGCCAACGGCGCAACAAGCCCTTCGTAGTTCTGAACTGCGGCGCTCTGCCGCGCGACCTCATCGAGAGCGAGCTGTTCGGTTATGAGAGCGGTGCATTTTCCGGAGCCAGGAAGAACGGCAATATCGGCAAGTTCGAGCTTGCGAACGGGGGAACCATCTTCCTCGACGAGATCGGCGAGATGCCGCTCGACCTGCAGGTCCGCCTGCTCCGCGTCGTTGAGCAGAAGCAGTTCATGCGCCTCGGCGGTTCAAAGCTGATCCGGACGGATGTGCGCATCATTTCCGCCACCAACGCCAACATAGAGGAAATGATCGGCATGAAGCAGTTCCGCGCGGACCTCTACTACCGGCTCAGTACAATGAAGCTGCACCTGCCGCCCCTCAGGGAGCGCAAGGATGATATTCTTCCGCTCGCGGAGCATTTCATCCGGAATATTTCAGGGAAAATAGCCAAGCAGAACATCATGCATTTCTCAAAAGAGGCGTCCGACCTGCTGCTTGCGCTGGACTGGACCGGAAATATCCGCGAGCTTCAGAACCTCATCGAATGCATTGTCCAGATCTATCCCGGCGACATCATCCTGCCGGAGTACATCATGGACAATGTTTCCTGGCTCACGAAGAAGAAACTTCTGGAAAGCAGCCGTCTGGATACGGCTGCCCCGCCTGCCGGCCAGCCGCACACTGCCGCGGCTGAGGATGTGCGGACGGAAGAAAAAGGTTCGTATTTTTCTTCCTGGCCCGGCGCGGAGTCTGTAAGACGCACACCGCCGGATCCGGATATTCTCCCGGATGCCGGCAGAAAGGCCGCACCGTCGGAGCAGCCCGGGGAGGAAACTGACACGGCTGTCAGGCACCATCGAAAGCTGAGCCGGGACCTTCTTCTCACGGCGCTTGCCGCCTGCGACAACAACCGCTCCGCCGCGGCGAAGTATCTGGGGATTTCCCGGAGGACCATGTACCGCAAGATGGAGGAGTACGGAATCGAATAATAAAACGGGGCTGCCGCATGAATATCGGTTCATGCGGCAGCCCGTTTTAAAAGGAATATGGCGAAAAAACGATAATAATCACTTGTACTCAAGGAGGCAGTTGTCGATGACCGCCTTGCCATTCTCATTGATCATGCGGTAAATGATCTTGCCCTCGTCGATCTTCCACGCCTTGAAGGTCACTTTCGTTCCCGGGAAGGTGACGGCGCGAAGCTGGGTGGCGATATGGGTCACGCGCTCCGGCTGGTTCGGGATGAACGCCTGGATCGCAAGGCGGGCGCCGAACCCGACCGTGCAGAGACCCGGCATGAAGACGCCCTGATAGCCGTAGCCCTGGCCGACCTTCGGGTCGATGTGGGTTGCGTAGGTGTCGCCGGTCAGGCGGTAGATAGCCGCAAGGTTGTCCGCGATATAATCCTCGCACACAAAATCCGGCTCTCTGTCGGGATAAGCCATCTTGTTGGAGACATATTTCGGCCTGCCGTTGTTGCCGAAGGCGGCGATCATATGCTGGCTTCTGACGGTCGCAACGGGGTTGCCGGCGATATCATACATATCCATCTTACACTGATTGACGATGCCCTTCTCGCCCCAGTCGAACACTTCCTCGACGCAGTCCTCGGTCAGGAACCTGCCGCAGAACGGATCGATCGGCTTGTAGAACTCGATATCCACGCCCATATGGAGACGGTTCGGGATATAGCCGCCGAGAGCCTTGATGACCAGGTCGCCGGTCAGCTCATTCGGCGCATACGGAACTTTCCGCTGCGGCATGAGCTGAATCGCGTTCAGGTAAGTCACAAGGACAAATGTCGGGAGCGCCTTAAGTCCTTCCGGGTTTCCTTCCCAGACATAGGCAAGGTCGTCCTTCGAGCAGCCGACACCCAGCGCATAAAGGATGATATCCCTCCAGGTGTAGTCCATATACCTCGCTCCGCAGCCTTTGCCTACAACAGAGTCAAAGTCCGGTGTGGGAACGGTGTGCCAGTCAACATAGGGTACATCAAAATTTTCAGCCATTGTTTTATTCTCCTTTCTTCAGCATCAGCTTCGATTCATTATAAAGCAAGTTTCATGCCATTTCTCACAAATGTCCTCTCCTGTTGCTATTTCATCCGCAAAATGATATAATCAGGACACCGGCACAATGCTCTGCTGCCGGGCGCTTAAGGGGGAATCCATGGGACTTGAATTATACCAGAAGCAAAAACAGGCGCTTTCCCAGCGGATGATACAGTCTGTCCGCATCTTGCAGATGACTTCGCAGGAACTGGAGAACTATATCGACGATATGGCGCTTGAGAATCCCGTGATGGATGTGGAAAAGCATTCGGAAGCAAACGAATCCATCGATGCCTGGCGCGCATCCCACGATGCGGGCGAGCAGGATCATTATCTCCTGCAGCGGCAGCGCAGCGATGATGACTATGACCCGAAAGACACCTGGAACTACCATACCGATCACGGGGAGACGCTGCGCGATCATCTTCTCTCACAGCTGGATCTGCACCGGTTTACAAAAACGGAGCTCCTGGTGCTGGATTATCTGCTGGATTCACTGGATGAGCGGGGGTATCTCACCGAAGATGTGTCATTTGTATCCGATCGTTTTGACACAGATGACACAACCGTCGAGCACCTGATCCTCATGCTGCAGGAGCTGGAGCCGGCTGGCGTCTGTGCCAAAGACCTTCCCGAATGCCTGAAGATCCAGCTGAGGAGGCAGGGGGTCCTCACCGAGGCGCTTGAAGAAGCGGTGGACACCTGTCTCACACTGGTCGCCAAAAACAGGATCCCGGCGATAGCCGCAAAGCTCGGTGTGACGAACAAGGAAGCTTCCCGATTCTGTACGCTGATCCGAAGCCTCCAGCCGAAACCGGGCAGCCGTTTCTATCATCAGGATGACGTTCAGTATATCATTCCCGATGTGTATGTCACCGGACCGAAAGACGATCTGGCGGTCCAGCTGCGGCAGGGCGATGTGCCGGAGATCCGCATCAACGGCTACTACAGGTCGCTCTTTCAGACTTCGGAGGAAAAAGAGATCCGGGAGTATCTGGAAAATAAAATGCGCCAGGCCGAATGGGTACAGCAGTGCATCGCGCAGCGCCAGAACACCATGATGCGCGTCTCTGAGGAGATCCTCCACTCCCAGATCGACTTTTTCAGAAACGGCCCGAATCATCTGCAACCGCTCACGATGGCGCAGGTCGCCGATGAGATCGGCATGCACGAATCCACCATCAGCCGCGCCATCGACCGGAAATTCCTGCAGTGCTGCTGGGGCGTGTTCCCGATGGCCTATTTTTTCCAGAAAAAGGCCTCCGCAAGAAACAACCGCGCGGCCGCCCTGGCGGAGGAAAATGTCACACCGATGCGCGTCAAGCAGAAACTCCGGGAGATCATTGCGGCTGAGAACCCGAACAAGCCCTACAGCGACCGCATCCTGAGCGAAAAGCTCGGGGAGGCCGGCATCACCATATCGAGGCGCACCGTCGCGAAATACCGGGAAGAAGAGCATATCCCGGATGCAAGCGGCAGAAAGAAATACTAAGGGGACGGGTTCCCAGGCATTTACGGGGACGGTT
>OCTX012187347.1_pt1 | contig 12733 bp, 13 predicted proteins | sample 1539691 | NCBI WGS metagenome assembly OCTX01 (sample SAMN02144231, study PRJEB22623) | gut metagenome | biome: sheep rumen | host: Ovis aries | place: New Zealand
TTGCGGCAACTATCAAGGCTGACAGGTATCAGTTACGGAGTCATACAAAGAATAAATGGCAAAATGAAACTGGGTCAGTAGAACCGTCCCCCTGATCACCTGATCACCAGTGATCTGTGATCTGTGATCTGTAGAACCGTCCCCCTGATCTCAGTGATCTCAGCGGATCAAAGAGTCCCCTGATCTTTAATGATCTTTAGTAAGTTTACGAATAAACAATAAGTAAATATGAAAGTCGAATTATATGCATTGTGTCAAGGTGCCTTTAATAATAATGGGCAACTGACAATCGTCAATACGATTGACAATTTCGTGGTGCCATCTTTCCCTGCACGTGTATCCTTTGGCCTGGCTTTGAAGCTTTACATTCTTCCAGAAGAAGAAGGAGAGAAGGTTTTGTCGATTTCTATTTTGGATAAGGATAATAGAAGTATCATTCCTCCAATTCCTGCCAATCTACATGTTGAACGGTTTGACAAGGCCAGTCATATTGCGTTAGCACTCAATCTTCAGAATGTGCTGTTCGAGAGGCCGGGTGCATACGATGTTCACTTGGAGTTGGATGGAAATCGTTTGGATAATTATGCATTTGAAATAGAACAGCGATGAGAGAAGATAAAAATTTGACAGAGGGCGGTTTCTCAATAGACATGTCTGTGAGCCGCGATAGACAGATGCTTGATATACCTAGGCGCGAGATGAATATCCGCATGGTACGTCAAAACTACGAGTATTGGAATCGCAGTTCTAACTTCATGTCTTCCAATAATTATGATAATGCGGATTTTGAGCGTATTGTTGCTATGGGTGAAGATGCCGTACCTGGCATATTGGAGATTATTAAGGATCACCCAGATCCTATCGTCCATGCGCTTGATTTGATATATCCGGACTATATGTCATACGAAGGTTATGTTTCACTAGAAGACGTTTGTAACACATGGATTATAACACTCCTAGCGCTCGGGAAAGCTTAACAAGGGCTGATGCTTTTGGTGAGAAATTGGAACGTGATGGCAATTTTCATTTAACAAGTCCTTTTACGTACCTTTATAACTGTATCGCTTATGCCATGGGAATGCAAGATAGATGGGTGGACAGTGCAGATTTACCTTGGCATTGGTGGCCACCAGTTCATAAGGGGATGACTGAAACCGACTTGATTGAGGCTTTTCGATTCTTCGGATTTGAAGAGTGTGGAATGGATGACTCATTAGATGCTGATTATGATAAAGTGGCTTTGTATTGTAATGCTGATGGTTGGACACATGCAGCTCGTGTAGTTGGTGATGGCGTCTATCACAGTAAGTTTGGAGCAAGCTATAATGGTACGCATAGCAATGGTGATGTACTCCAAGCGCAATATGGTAAACCATTCGTTATTATGAGAAGACCAAAAACAGAGGCCCATCTTACAGACGACCGAAAGGGAACTGCACCAGGTGTGATACATACTAACTTCAAGGTGGATATTAATGGGCAATACGACCATATTGTTGCTTTTGGAGGTAAAACTTACTTAGGGGAACATGGTCATGAGGTACGAATTGTAGGAGGAATGGTTCAACTCGTTTAATCAATGAACCTTGACCCATTATGTGGTGTCATACAAAGAATAAATGGCAAAATGAAACTGGGTCAGTAGAACCGTCCCCCTGATCTTGATCTTGTCCCCCTGATCTTGCGAGTTGTACGGAAAGGACGAAAGCTATAGCTTCTATTTCTCCCAAGATCCTGGCATGGAGAAAAGTGAAGAACAGATATTGAGACAACTTTCACAAAGAGAAAGCTGAAATAACCAATTCCGAAGGATGACGCTTTCCCCTGAAAGAGTTGGCATTTTACATTCATAACGCCCTGCGAATCATTCTCGCAGGGCGTTTTTTGAGTTCCTGAAGGATTCGGAAACGGCTCTGCGATAGTTCGCAGGGCCGTTTTCGTTTAGAGATAATATTGCAAGAAAAACGGATTCTTGCAAGATAAATCCCTTTTTCTTTGTCAATATCAATTAATAATTGTACCTTTGCAGACGATTTTAGACTGGAGAGTAGTGCGTTATCATCAGAGTTACTGGACTCAGTGCTTGGAGACCGACCTCTTCAACATTGTGGTATCCCCTTGTTATCCCTGCCCAAAAGCGGGGTGTCCCCCCGTTGTGTAACTCCCCAATCCCCGTTCGACTTTGTAACTTGCATAAGCAAGACCCTTTTGGGGTTTACGTCAGAGCTCGGCATTCCGAAGGATGACGCTTCCCCTTGAAAGAATTGGCTGCTAACACGGCATATTTCGAAAATAATAAATAACCCCAAACTCCGTTGGAAACCCCCTGTTTTAGCTTTTTAGTGGCAGGTCCTATGGAGATAATATCAACAACTAATAACAAAAAAGGCATGAGATTAATTATTGAACCCGACTACGAGAAGATGTCGAAGTGGGCTGCAAACTATGTGGCCAAGTGTATTAACGAAGCAAAGCCGACGGCAGAGAAGCCTTTTAAGTTGGGCTGTCCTACGGGAAGCTCACCTTTAGGCATGTACAAGGAGCTAATTGCCCTGAACAAAGCTGGTAAGGTATCGTTCCAGAATGTCATCACGTTCAACATGGACGAGTATGTGAATCTCCCCGAGGATCATCCCGAGAGTTACCATAGCTTTATGTGGAACAACTTCTTCAGCCACATCGACATCAAGAAGGAGAATGTCCATATCCTCAATGGCAATGCAAAGGATCTTAAGGCAGAGTGCGAGAACTATGAGAAAGCCATTGAGGCCGCAGGCGGTATTGACCTGTTCATGGGTGGCATTGGCCCCGACGGCCATATTGCCTTCAACGAGCCAGGCTCCAGCCTGCAGAGCCGTACACGTCAGAAGACGCTTACTACAGATACCGTAATTGCCAATAGTCGTTTCTTCAATAATGATGTCAATATAGTACCCAAGACCGCTTTGACCGTCGGTGTCGGCACGGTTATGGACGCCAAGCAAGTGATGATCATGGTGAATGGCCACAACAAAGCCCGCGCCCTTCGTCACGGAGTAGAGGAGGCTGTTAATCACATGTGGACTATCAGTTGCTTGCAGATGCATCCCCATGCCATTATCGTATGTGACGAAGATGCCACGGATGAACTGAAGCACGGAACCTATAAGTATTTCAAGGATATAGAGAAGGAAAACCTTCTGTAAATGAATAAGGGCTTCTGACTGCACAGGTGGTCGTTCAACGATGCAGTTCGATACTGCCAGTCAGAACTAAACGAATTTAACTATATATAATGGAAACATGGAAGAACTTGAGAATAAATCAATAATATTGGAATTTCAAGGTTATACTTGGGACGAGTATTTCTATGTTATTGCAAATAAATCAGGTATACTTATAGCATATAAAGGAGGACTTGATAAAGAAGGAACCATTCGTCTAGATGAAATAGTATTTGTTGGTGAATCTGACCAAATAGTTAAATTATACGAAAGTCATGACTTTGATATGATAAGATGTAAAATAAGTGATGGAGAAAAATTATTTTTCTCTCTCGCCGAAATGCAAGATACTAACAGAAAGGAAATAGTTAAGACATTAAAAGAAATTTTAATACCAAATGATGTGACCAAAGAACATATGAAATATAAAGTAAATTGCACAGGAGCATGTGCATTGTTTCCAAAAGATATAATTGAAACAACATGAATATACTTGTAACTGGAGGAGCTGGCTTCATTGGAAGCCACATTTGTAGGCGTTTGGTTAAGGATGGCCATAACGTGGTTGTAATAGACAACTTATCTAATAGCTCGAGGGAACGTTTGGAGGGGTTGTATGACAATCCACTCTTTACTTTCTATGAGTTTGACGTGAACAATACGATAAAACTCCGTAGGGTTTTCGACAAGCATCCCTTTGACATGGTGTTTCATTTTGCAGCGAATGCAGATACAGTAAAAGGAGAAGAAACCCCTCATGAGGATATTGAAAATACTATGTATGCAACATTAAACGTGCTTGAGATGATGCGTCTGTATGAGATTAAGAAGTTCTTCTTTGCATCATCGTCAACTGTTTATGGTAATGCTGATGAAAGGCTTCAAGAGCATCGCTCCATTATGCGGCCCATTTCTCATTATGGAGCAGCCAAACTCGCTAGTGAAGCATTCGTGAGCTCTTTCAGCAGTTTGCATAATTTCCAGGTATGGATTGCTCGTTTCTGCAATGCGGTTGGCCCTAATATGACAGTAGGTGTTATACCAGACTTGATCAGAAAGATAAAGCAGCATCCAACAGAATTGGAAGTATATGGCGACGGCACTCAATCTAAACCATTTATTTGGATAGATGATTTGGTGGAAGGTGTGATGTGTTTGTTGGAGAACACCAATGAACCATATAATGCATATCTTGTAGGTGTCGATTCAAATTGTACGGTTGAGCGTATAGCACAAATTGTGATGGAGGAAGTTGGAGTCCAAGTGCCGATTAAGTACATGGGAGATTACAAAGGATGCAAAGGTGATGTTCATAAATACAGTTATGATGTTACTCGTCTTCGCATGTTCGGTTGGGTTCCAAAGTATACAGCAGAAGAAGCGATTAGAAAGTCGATTCAGTCAAATAAAGAAAGCATTAAGTAAGATTATTATAAAATTTTCATATATGAAAAAAGCATTTATTACAGGTGTAACCGGTCAGGATGGTTCATACTTGGCAGAATTCTTGTTGGAGAAAGGGTATGACGTTCATGGCATGATTCGTAGATCATCTACGGATTTCCGTGAGCGAATAGCCCATTTGGAGGGCAAGCCTCATTTCCACTTACACTTTGGTCACATGGGTGATTCTATGAGTCTCATTCAAATCATCAGCAAAGTAAAACCTGACGAAATATATAATTTGGCTGCCCAGAGCCATGTTCAGGTTTCGTTTGATAGTCCTGAATTTACTGCTGATGTGGATGCTACAGGAGTCCTGAGAGTACTAGAGGCAGTGAGACAATGTGGCCTTGCTGAAACCTGTAGAATTTATCAGGCCTCAACCTCAGAACTTTATGGTAAGGTTGAAGAAGTACCTCAGGATGAGAATACGCCCTTCCATCCATATAGTCCTTATGCCGTTGCGAAGCAATATGGTTTCTGGATTGTGAAGGAGTATCGTGAAGCCTACAACATGTATTGCTGTTCTGGCATCCTGTTCAACCACGAGTCAGAACGTCGTGGTGAGACCTTCGTAACACGCAAAATCACATTGGCTGCTGCACGTATTGCCCAAGGTAAGCAGGATAAACTTTTGTTGGGTAACCTTGATTCTTTGCGTGACTGGGGCTATGCCAAGGATTACGTAGAATGTATGTGGCTCATCCTGCAACAGGAGAAACCGGAGGATTTTGTTATTGCAACTGGTGTTCAACATTCTGTACGCGAGTTTACCCAGTTAGCATTTCACCATGCAGGTATCGACTTGGAATTCAGAGGCGAAGGAATGGATGAGAAAGGCTATAGTGTCAATACTGGTCGCTGCCTTGTTGAAGTCTCTCCTGACTTCTACCGTCCTACAGACGTGGTAAACCTTTGGGGTGACCCGACGAAGGCTAAAACACAACTTGGCTGGAATCCTAGCAAAACAAGTTTCGAACAGTTGGTGAAGTTGATGGTGGACCATGATATGGCTAAAGTCGCAGTAGAACGCGAAAGCGAACGTGTGAAAATGAACCTGTCAGCTTATTTGGAAAAAGGAATCGTAAAATAACAATTTAGTAATTTAGAATATGGATAATGTTGTAAAGATCGAATTTAATGGGGTAGAACTTGGTTCTATTGTTCGTTCAACCTATCATAGCAGTGGTATTGGTTTCTTCTCTGAGGAGAATGATGGTCTTCAGCTGGGATATATGAACCGCCCGGATAATTATGTTATTGCTCCTCATACTCATAATAAGATTAAGCGTGAGGTGTACTACACTGAGGAAATACTATTCATTCGCTCAGGTATGGTTCGTGTAGATTTCTATGATGACAATCAGCAATATATTGAGAGTCACATTGCTCGTGGTGGCGATATTGTGATTCTAAAGGCTGGTGGCCATGGCTTTAAAGTACTGGAGCGAGCTGATATTTTTGAGGTAAAACAAGGCCCATACCTCGGTGCGAAAGACAAGGTCCGTTTTGAGCCTATTTCTGACGAAAATGCAATTATTAAAGAAACAATCTAATAAAAAAGAAAATATGGCAGACTTTATTCCTGTATGCGAGCCTCTGCTCGCAGGAAATGAATTGAAATATGTAATGGATGCCGTACAGACTGGTTGGATTTCTTCCTCTGGTAAGTATGTCACCGAGTTTGAGAACCAGTTCGCAAAGTATTGCGACTGCCAGTATGGTGTGGCAGTCTGCAACGGTACTATTGCATTACACTTGGCGCTCCTTGCGCTTGGTATTGGTAAGGGTGATGAGGTGATTATCCCCACTTTCACTATGATTGCTTCAGCTTTTGCTGTATGCTATACCGGTGCAAAGCCTGTTTTTGTGGATGCAGACAAAGAGACATGGAACATTGATGTAAATAAGATTGAGGAGAAGATTACCTCTCGTACTAAGGCTATCATGCCCGTGCATATCTTTGGTAAGATGTGCGATATGGATGCTATCTGTGCTATTGCAAAGAAACATAATCTTTATGTGGTCGAGGATGCTGCAGAAGCTCATGGTGCAGAGTACCATGGGAAGAAGTCAGGCTCTTATTCTGATATTGCGGGTTTCAGCTTCTTTGCCAATAAGAACATCACGACTGGTGAGGGTGGTATGGTTGTGACCAATAACAAGGCCATTTTTGATCAGGCTCGTTATTTCAAGAATGTGTGTTTTCCGCTGGATGGTCCTCGTAACTACCAGCATGAAGACATTGGTTACAACTACCGTATGAGCAATGTGGTAGCCGCCATTGGTCTTGCTCAGGTTGAAAAGGCTGATGAGTACCGCGAGATGAGAATTCGCAATCATCAGTTATACAGAAAGTATTTGAAGGACGTTCCTGGAATCATTTTCCAAGCAGAGCCCGCTGAGAACTGTGTGGATGTATGCTGGATGAATACCATTGTTGTTGATTCAAAGGTTTATGGCCATACTAAGGATGAGCTGATTGCTCATTTGAAAGAGAATGGTATTGACACCCGTCTGCTGTTCACTGGTATGCACAAGCAGAAGGCATTGTTGGATTATGGTTGTGATGGAAGAGGGGAGTATCCGGTTTGTGAGTGGCTGACAGAAAACGGTTTTTATCTGCCTTCTGGGAGTGGCCTGAAAGAGAGTGAGATCTTGAGTATTTGTAGAACTATCACAACATTCAATAAGTAATGTCAGATTCGTTAAAGAGGATTTCCAAAAATACACTTTTCTTGTATCTTAGGATGATTGTCTTAATGATAATCACTCTATATACAAGTAGAGTCCTATTGGTTGCCCTTGGTGTAGACGATTTTGGTATCTTCTCTGTTGTTGGTAGTGTTACTGCAACTTTTTATACTCTACGTTCAGTTTTTGCCGAAGCAATTCAACGTTTCTTAAATTATGAAAAGGGAGCAGGAAGTGTGCAGAATGAGATTCAGATTTTCAATATATCTGTCGTTCTTCACATCGTTATTGCTGTCTTGTTTGTTGTGTTGGCAGAAATCATAGGACTTTGGCTTCTCTATAATAAACTTGTAATTGACCCAGAGAGATTCGAAGCTGCTTGTTTCGTTTTTCATCTAACAGTAGTTTCATCAACTTTTTACATACTTTTGGTGCCTTACGATGCAGTCATTATTGCAAACGAAAAGATGTCTGTATATGCGTGGGTTTCAATATTTGATGGAGTAGCTAAGCTTCTAATAGTGCTGGCTCTACCATATATTAATTATGATAGCTTAAAAATGTATGCTTTACTACTAGCTATCGTACCTTTGATTAATTTGTTTGTTTATTACTTTTATTGTCGGAGATTTAGCGAGTGTAAGTACAATTTCATAATAAATAAGGGTAAGCTTAAAGAGATTTGTTCATTCTCGGGATGGAGTTTTGCTGGGAATCTATTTTTCTCATTAGCTCACGAGGGTCTAAACGTCTTGATCAATATGTTTGGAGGTGTGGTATACAATGCTTCCAGGAATATAGCATATCAAGTTAAGTCAGCGGTTAATCAGGTTGCAAACAACACCTTATTAGCTACTCAACCATTTATATTACAAAGTGTTGCCACAACTGAAGGAGAAGCATTATTAAATTACATTGTCAAGATATTACGAGCCAATTTCTTTATAATGACTTTGACTTGTATACCCTTAATTGTTTTTTGTGATCAACTGCTGTCCATTTGGTTAGTCGAGGTACCTGATAAATCAGTTATATTTTGTCAATTGGCTGTTTTCTCTGTTTTAATTAGGAGTATGCACGGTCCGATAAACTTGTTTTATATGGGGATGGGGAAAATAAAGAGGATGGTTATTATAGAGTCTATTATTTTCATCCTATTATTGGTTGTCTGCTATTTTCAACTTTTAGCAAATTTACCAATAGCAAGTGTATTTGTGACCCTGTGTTTAGTAGAGGTCGTTATAGTAATAGCTTTAATACTGAATATAAAAGCAGAGCTTGGAATACAAATCAATAGATTGTTTAAACTAGGATTTATTCCATGTATGGTTTTATCCGGTTTATCTATAGCTGTCATTTTTGGTTTTCAATACGTTGGAGAGTATAATTCATTAATAAGTATTGTAGGCGGTTTGTTGGTATGCCTAGCTGTTGAAATACTGCTGGTCTTTATGTTTCTTAATAATGAAGAGAAAAGTTTAATTACAAAAGCATATCATTCGGTTAAGAACAAAGTGATTAAATGAAACATATGAATAGTAATATTATGGAGAATAAAAGGATTTTCATAAACGCCTCAGGAGCAGAATGGATTCTTCAAATTCTAGGCGATGATATTTATCAAGGCTTAAAAAAACAAGGCTTTGAATGCAGAAAGGGAGAATATCATGAATATGAGAATGAAGAAATTTGTTTTCATATGTGGTGGCGTCGAGCTCTACCATATAAGGATGCCCAGATAAATGCTGTATTTGTAACACATGTTGATGATAGCATAAAAGAGGCGGATTTGGTTGCTATGAAGGATCAGTTCGATATCTTTATATGTATGTCTCCTGAAGATGCGGTTTTCTTGCAAGAATTAGGATTCGAGAAGGATAAGGTTTTCGGGATAGATCTTCCGACAAGAAACACGTATATACGCCCCATTACTCTTGCTATATTCAGCAATTGTTATTCAAAGATGAAAACCAAAAATGAACAATGGTTGCTTGATTATTGCTCCTCTCATCAAAATAGCCGATTGGTTAATTTTTGTTTCATTGGACATGGATGGGGAGAAGTGTGCGAACAATTAACAAAGTCTGGTTGCTCTTTTGAGTGGCATTGCGTTGATAGAAGTCTTCCCTGTGAATATATGTTTCAGCAGTTACAATTGTCCAATATGGATTATTACATATATATGGGTATGGATGGCGGTGCTATGGGAACATACGATGCCTATGCAATGGGTCTTGAATTATGTGTTGCAGATGATGGATACCATAAGAGTATTCCGGATTTGAGGTATAAGTTCTTGAACCAAGAAGAGTTTAACAATTGTATGGACATGATTCTTGAGAAACAAGCAAGGAGATATGATTATTTTAAGGCAAATTCTGTTGAAAATTATGTTGATACAATAGCATATATATTATTACACGGCACGAGTAAAAAAGAAGTAATGACGCCGAAAGATTTAAATTACTCTGTCAAAGAAAAGAGAAAGTCGTTCTATTTCCCGCTATCATTTACTAGAATAAGACAACCTTTAGTAACGATGCTTATAAAGTGTATTTTTAAATCAAACCTTAAAGAGAAGCAACAAATGTGTGCCAAGTGTCAGTATAAAATAGATTCTAAATAGTATTTATGAGAATAAGTTTCTTTATTGGAAGAATGGCTGGAGGAGGAGCCGAGAAAGTCATTACCATCTTGGCGAATCATTATATAGACAAAGGTAACGACGTCGATTTGGTCCTTCTTCTTGGCCCTGAAGTTAATTATGATTTGTATCCGTTGAATAGCAAAATTAGAATAGTAGATTTATCTAATGATGGTGGCTATCTTTCTAATTCTATACGTTGGATTAAATCAATTCGTGGCTATGTTAAATCTTCTAAGCCAGATAAAATTATCTCTTTTATTGGTAGAATAAATGCTTTGGTTTTAACTGCAACAATTGGACTAAATGTCCCCGTGCTTATATCAGAAAGGAATGATCCACACAGAGATGGAAGAAGTAAATTGATGTTATTGTTTTGCGATTACATATATCGTAGAGCATCGGCAATTGTATTTCAAACAAATTATCAAAAGAACTGCTTTTCATCTTATGTGAAAAGGAAAAGTTTTATCATTCCAAATCCGGTAGAAGATCCTATTATTGAGGAGAGCGTATCCAATCCATTCTTGGTGGCAACCGCAGGCCGGTTGCAGCCGGTAAAGAATCATCAAATGCTAATTAAGGCTATTGGTATTGTGAAAAAATCTATACCACAAGTCAAATGTGAAATTTATGGCGAAGGCGGATTATATGATTCTTTGTTAAGGCAAATTGAAGATGCTGGATTACAAGACACAGTGTATTTGTCTGGTGAAAAACCAAAAGTTGTCAAAGAAATTGCAAAAGCGTCAGTCTTTGTGATGACTTCTGAATATGAAGGATTATCCAACGCCTTGATGGAAGCGATGATGCTTGGAAAAATATGTATATCAACAGATTATGATGGAATTGAAGATTTGATTGCTCAAGGTGAAAATGGTATAATTGTACCACGTAATAATGCGGAAAAACTGGCTGAGGTACTAATAGATGTAATCAAAGATGTGGACCATAAGTATCATTTATTAGGTGAGAATGCCCACAAAAAAATGTTAAAGTATACTTTTAGTGCAATTTTACACCAATGGGACGATGTAATCTCTAGTATTTAGACTATCTGATATATAATTCTAACGATTCCTTCCTAGGTTTTATTATGTTTGGTTTTTTCAGTTTCTACTCCATACTAATATCGCTCTTGGCTTTTTTTTATATCCCATTATCGACAAATAGGGACACAAAAAAACAAGATCATTACTTTTACTTGGCAAGTATTGTTCTTTTTTTCTTTGCCGCCTTTAGAGCCGAGACAGTAGGAGGTGATCTGGAATCATATTTACCTCTATTTCAAGAGTCAAAGTATGATAGTTCCTTAAGTGAAATATATAACTCTTCATTGGTATATGGGTATGAAATTGGTTTTCTTGTACTATGTAGATTAATTAATTTTATATCTACCGACGGAAGGGCGTTTATTTTCATCACAACCTTATTATCATTAATTGGCCCTTTTTTAATAGTAAAAAATTATTCATCAAATAAAACATATAGTTTATTCTTATATGTTCTATTAGGGTTCTATACTTTTTCAATGAATAGTATAAGGAATGCAATAGCTGTTAGTATTGTAATGATTGCTATTAGTTTCCTATTAAATAATAAAAAAAGTCTATATTTTATTTTTATTCTTGTTGCCACTACAATTCATACTAGCGCGATTGTTTCAGTTTTATTATTCCCCTTAGTAAATTGGCACTTCTCATTAAAAAAAATACTTGTTTTTATTGTCCTCTTATTGGGCTTTTTTTTCATTCTTGGTCCTTATCTTTTCTCTTATTTGTTGTCAAATGTCTTTACACAGTATTTGGATAAATCAGGAGACGTATATAGCCTATCAGGAACAGGATATTCGCTACTAGCCGTTTTCGCTTTTGTTGCCACTATTTGTTTACTAATATATCAAAATGTAAGTAAAGAATTTGATGAAACTTCACAGAGGCTGAATACTTTTTTTTTATTGTCAGTACTTTTGTCGGTTTTGATGCAAGCTTTTTCAACATATATGGCCGCATTGACAAGATTAACAAACTACTTTTATGTCCAAGTCATTGTATTGCTCCCTACTCTTATCAGTAACATTAGGAATGTTGGTATTAGAAGGTTAGTTTACGTTGCCATGTTTGTCTTCTTTTTGTTTATTGCATGTATAACATTTTTAGCCCCCGTGGGAGATTCTAAAGTAAATTCATCAGATACTATACCGTATGTGTTCTTGAATGGTCTTTTCTCTTGGTAGTATTGTTTATATAATATGATATACAACTCATTTAATTTTTTAGTACTATTCCCTCTGATCTTTTTACTGTATTATGTGATACCTGCAAAATTTCAGAAAGGAAGAAATCTTTTCTTATTATTGACCAGCTATGCGCTATATGTTAGCTGGAAACCAGCGTATGTCCTAGTACTTCTGGGAGTAACGTTGATTACATATTGGGGGGGGGCAGACTTTACAGTTAAGAGATGAGAGTGTAGATTTAAGAGCAAGAAACAGGAAGAGCCTGGTTTGGCTGTTCGCCATGCTTGGGCTGATTCCTCTACTTGTCTTCAAGTACTATAATTTTTTGAATGGTAAGCACTCAATTGCTTTTTAGGCATTCAAATATATAATGGCTACCTTTGCGCCATGAATTCAAAAAAGTGATTTATGGCAAGTAGTAATGATTTTGAGAAAATATGGGAAAGCTATCAAGAGGTTGTCAAGACCAAGGATATATCGATAGTGGACTATTGTCAGCGCAATGGCATA
>OCTX012214166.1_pt1 | contig 12733 bp, 13 predicted proteins | sample 1539691 | NCBI WGS metagenome assembly OCTX01 (sample SAMN02144231, study PRJEB22623) | gut metagenome | biome: sheep rumen | host: Ovis aries | place: New Zealand
CCTCAAGCTGCTGAGCCGCGTGACCGCCCCCACCACCGGCACCATCCGCGCACGGGGCCGCATCGCGAGCCTCCTCGAAGTGGGCACCGGATTCCACCCCGAGATGACCGGCCGCGAGAACATCTACATGAACGGCGCCATCATGGGCATGAACCGCACCGAGATTACCCGCAAACTCGACGAAATCGTAGACTTCAGCGGCTGCGAACGTTACTTAGACACCCCCGTGAAACGCTACAGCAGCGGTATGACCGTACGACTCGGCTTCGCCATCGCAGCGCACCTGGAGCCCGAAATATTGGTGGTGGACGAAGTGCTCGCCGTGGGCGACGCCGAATTCCAGAAGAAGGCTATCGGCAAGATGCAGGACGTAAGCCGCGGCGAAGGCAGGACCGTGCTGTTCGTGAGCCATAACATGGGCGCAGTGAGAAATTTATGTGGGCGAGGTATTGTGCTGAATCAAGGGCTGGTAGCATTTCACGGCGATGTGGAAAAAGCTATTAACTACTACACAGATTCAAACATTCATCATTCCACTCGAAAAATACTTATTAACGACAGAGATCATCGAGACGCACCACAACCCAAAGATCTCGAGTTTCTTGAAGCTGAAATGCTTAATCCCGATATTGAACATTTAGCAACCGACGAGCCATTACTACTCAAATTCAAAATCAAAAAAAACAATCCATCAATTAAATCATTTAATTTTGGATTGCACATTACAAATTCAAGCGATACTTGTGTAGGAACAATCGTTTCAGATTCCTTAGATGTACCACAAAAAAATTTATTTTCATTATTCTGTACTATAAAAAATCATAATCTTGTCAAAGGCAACTATCAAATTCGGTTTAACATTGGAATCAAAGATGTTTCTTTAGGGGCTCGTAATTTCGATGTTTTAAGAAACGTACTTTTCTTTTCAATAGAATATCTAAACTGTTCCGAGAAGTCATCCTATTCTTTATGGTTTCCCAATTGGGGAAGCCATCTTTTATCCGATTGTTCTTTTAAAGTCAAAGAATTAGAATAGAATCTTTTTCAACATTACATTTTCTTTGTGTACTATATAACATATTCCTCCACAAACTACACTCACAATAAGAGTTCGAGGAACATTATCAACACCAATGATATCAAGAACTGATATTACAGGCCGATGCAACAAGTACATTCCAACACTAAAATTGCGAAGCATTAAACACATATCATCAGTTATATTTAATGAAATATTTAAAGATTTTATAAAAATAATCGGAACAACAAGTAATTGCGAAATATACAAAGCAGAATCATCCAAGGTAGCCTTATTTTTTAGCAAGAAAATTTCCAATAGATAAACAAAAAACACAACAATTGTGAAAAAAGCGGAAACATTCGCCTTTTTACGGGCGACAAAAAAACCAATCGCAAGATAAACAAAGCCAACAAAAATGCCATTTCTTGCCGAAATACATAAGTTCATGAACACATGTATATAAGGCTCTAAAAAAGTGCCTTGCGCTACAAAGAAATAATTGTTACATACTAAAGCCCACAAATACAATAGTGATGCAAAAATTACTGCTCCTAAAATATTATTTCTTTTAACAAACGGATACAATAACAAAGCCCCCACAATACAAGCCTGCACAAACCAAAGGGCTCCCCACGGATAAAAGACCACATGCTTAATAACTTCTCTAAAAATTACCGGGCCATTCATATAAGAGCTCATTTTTATCGATTCCAAAAGAATATTCACCAAAGAAAAAAAGAGTAGCGGAACCAAAAGCCTTTTCAAGTATTTTTTATACATGAAATCCATTTTTTCAGGATCTTTTATAATTTTGCAACCAAGAAAATAACCAGAGGCAACAAAGAAAAAAGGAACAGCAAGCCTAAAAACACCTTGCGTAACAAAATATTCTACATTCGAATTGACATCCACTAACAAGCCACAATGTATCGCGATTACACACAGGCAAAAGAAAAATTTCAATAAATCAACAGATTTTATCATAACATCATCAATATAAATAATTATATTACTAATTGCATAATATGGGAACTATAATTCTATGCTTTTAGAAAAACTTCGTCATAATCCTTTTTGCATTAAAGTTTATTCATATCTAAAGTGGCATGAACGTTTCGCTTTAATAAAAAATTTTGGTTTTCGATACAAATGTCCTTTTTGCGGATACCACGCAAAGAAAATGTTACCCATCGGAGCTGACTTTAAAGTCATCTACGAAAAAGAAATTGTTGGTTGCGGAAAACGCAATGCAGAATGCCTCAAATGTAAATCAACTGATAAAGAACGATTAGTATATACATATTTGCAAAGCATTAATTTTTTTGACAACCCCAACAAAACTGTTTTACACATGGCTCCAGAACCCAATTTAAGCAAGCAGTTTTTCAAGCACAAATTCAAAGAATATGTTTGCGGAGATTTTTTCGCTCCAGGATACGAGAATGTTTATCCAAGCTATGTAAAGAACATCAACATATTAGACATCCCTTACAGCAAAGAATATTTCGATGTTGTAATATGCAATCACGTATTAGAACATATCGAAGAAGACCTCCAAGGTATGTCAGAAATATATCGAGTTCTAAAGCGTGGCGGATTCGCCATACTACAAGTGCCAATCTCATTTAAGCTAAAAAAGACCTACGAAGACTCAAAAATCATTAATCCCAAAGAACGAGAAGAAGCTTTCGGGCAACACGACCACGTAAGAATCTACGGTCTGGATTATTTTGACAGGTTAAAAAAAATCGGATTTGACACTGAAATCATTTCAAACTTGGCATACACCCACCCCAACTATGGCTTAAACAAAAAAGAAAAGATATTTATTTGCCACAAGTAATTTTTCTACAAACAGCAAATCTAGAAGACAATAGACATTGTTCACAGGTCGTTTTTCATCAGCTCCATCAAAACAGGATTTATCTATCTTGAAAAAAAACGAAAGAGCCTATCACATATACTATGTTTAATTGCCCCAAAAGCATTCCGTATAAAATCTCGAATTGAAAAAATAGAGCAAATTCCATAAAACCGGGCCATTATACAACACAAAACGAATGTTTCTTTTATAATCAAATACGGTTTTACAACTATTTCATTATAACCCATTATGGTCAATAAAATATCTAACCGTTCCTCACAACATTCCACACCCACAGCATTCAGATTATTTAATATTATCTTATTTCTGTAACTAGCCTGTATTAACGACAATTTTGACGAAACCTGTTTTTCATGCACTCTATAAATGCACAACCTACTCGGTAAATTCATCACATCGCCAAACTTACAAAGCCGGCACCACAATTCATAATCTTGTGCCGTTCTAAAATTTTCATCATAATAAAGATTTTCTTTTCTCATAACATCTAAATTCAACATTACAGATGGATGAACAAAAACATCCTTCCAGCACAACATGCATTTTAATGATTGAGAAGAACCCAAAGGCACATCGAATGGTTTCTTTTGAATACCATTCAAAGCCCAAGCATTAGTTCCACATATAACCAAATCTTTATTTTGTTCAAAGCATTTTATTTGTTTTTCTATTCTATCTGGAAACGCCAAATCATCAGCATCAATACGTGCAACAAATGATCCCCGAGCAATTTTCAACCCTATATTTAAAGATTTTGTCAATCCTAGGTTTTTCTCATTTTTTAAAAGTATAACCCGATCATCAATCTCTTTATATGCGTCAAGAATATCTTTATTAGATTTCTTACAGCAATCATCAATAATTACAAATTCAAGATTTTCATAAGTCTGATGCAGGACACTCTCTATAGACTGGACAAGCCAGTCATCAGGAGTATCAAAGACAGACATAACAACAGACACCAATGGCTTTTTTATCATATTTTTCTTTTATTTAATTTTTCAGCTATTTTTGAATCAGTTAAAACATATAAATATTTCAATTTCCACAATACATTGTATATTTATAAATAATAATTATTATGATTAAAGTTTCAGTCATCGTACCAATCTATAAAGTCCCGTTGAAATACCTTCGAGCCTGTTTAGATTCCTTGACAGCTCAAACAATGCAGGAATGTGAATTCATTTTGGTTTCCGATGGTGCTCCAGAAGCCGAATGTTCCATTTGCGAAGAATTCGCCAACAAAGACTCCCGATTTAAATTTTTCAAGCAAGAGCATGCAGGCGTATCCACAACAAGGAATTATGGACTTAAGCAAGCTCAAGGAGAATACATAACATTCGCTGACTCCGATGACTGGATTGACCCAACTTGTTGTGAAGAACTGTTCTATTTTGCAAAAGAGAATGATTCAGAAGTCGTATTGTTCGACTATATCCCAGAAGGAAATCAATACCAAAAGTTACTTTATGAAAGCAAATCAAAAAAAAGACTTTCTCCAACTGAAGCGAAAGAGATTAGAAAACAATGCATTTGTTTAACAAGTGACAAATATGTTGGAGCTGTATCTACAGTATGCAAACTCGTCCAAAGAAACTTCTTCTTAGAAAACAACATTCTTTTCGCCAAGCATATTAAGCACAGTGAAGACAGACCCGTTTCTTATCAAATATTCAAATTTTCAAAAAAAATATCATATCTAAAAAAAAGCTTTTATCACTACCGCGCAGTAAATTCATCAATCACACACACCATAGACAACACCCCAGTATTCATCAGTTTACCCTATCTAACAGAAATAAAAAAAATAAGCAGCGAATACAGTGATTTCATTGGAAATTGCGCTTTATCATCTTTCCTTTGTAGCTTAGGAGGACGCTACCTCAACAAGAACAATCAAAAAAACATCTTTGAAAAAATACATATCCTAAGAGAGCTCGTTCAATCTAAAGAATTTCAATGGCTCATTCAGGACGCCACATTATGCAAAGATTCCAAAACCTCTTTTATAATAAAGTTCGACAGTTTCTTTATACGACATAAATTTTCATTTCCAATTTGGTTACATGCTGCGAAATGGATTATTTTGAGAAATTCATGATTACGCCCACCATATCAGTCATCGTTCCCAACTACAATCACGCACCTTATCTTCGGCAGCGTCTTGACTCCATATTTAATCAGACCTACCAAGATTTTGAAGTCATCATTCTTGACGATTGCAGTACTGACCATAGTAAAGAGATTATCGAAGAATATCGTAATCGTTCACAAGTAAGCCATATAGTATATAACAAGACAAACTGTGGCCTCCCCTTTAAACAATGGGCAAAAGGATTTGATTTAGCAAAGGGAAAATACATTTGGATAGCGGAAAGCGATGACTGGGCTGAGTTGAATTTCTTGGAAAATTTGGTTCCCATTCTGAATAAAGATCCGTTCCTTGCATTTGTTTTTTGCGAATCATATTGGGAATATCCCGAAAAGACGATTCTTGGAAGAACATTAAAAAAATCGTCCGTCTACAACGGCATTGATTTTATCAAAAACAAACAAATCTTCTACAACAACATCGTCAACGCCAGTTCAGTAATATTTCGAAAGCAAGTCCTTTCCAATATAACCAACGACTATCAGTTTTTCAAAGGTTCCGGAGATTATCTTTTTTGGAGCAATTTATGTGAACAAGGGAATATCTTCTATACAAAGAATATTCTGAACCATTTTAGACGCCCCCCAACAAACACAACCAATCGATGCAAGGACACAGGAATAACCTTCATTGAAAATTTTAACATTTATAAACATTTTAAACAGAAAGGATTTATTTCAAAATTTGCAAACTATCGAATTATAGAACACGCACTCTCAGAAATCGAGCAACATCGTGATGCGCTAACGAAGAATCACAATTACTCTAAATGCAAAACCATATGGGAAAACGAGCGGATTGCAACAAATTCAACATCGCCACTTTTATCTTTTTGGGCGAACCAAATCAATAGATGCGAGAACCAACCTTTTTATGCAAAGATCTGGCAATTTTTGCACCTACCTAACACAGATATTCGAAGGTACATTTCCTTTCGTAAGGAGGAATCGCAAAAATGAAACAACCCTTAATCTCTGTAATAATACCCATCTACAAAGTTGAGCCTTATCTACGGCGATGCCTTGATAGCATAATAAATCAATCCTATGCAAACCTAGAAATCATTTTGGTGGATGACGGATCCCCTGATACTTGCCCGCAAATTTGCGACGAATATGCAGCCAAGGACAACCGCATTGTTGTTATTCACAAAAAGAACGGGGGCCTATCTGACGCAAGAAATGCAGGATTAAATATTTGTAAGGGAGAATACATCTCATTTGTAGATAGCGATGACTGGGTAAAGAAAAATTATATAGAACGTTTAACCAACATTGCAGTCTGCGAGATGGCCGACATTACAATTTGTGAAAACAGCAGAACAAACACCATATTAAAAAACAACAATAAAGATAAAAGCACAAAATTATACACCGCACAAAACGCACTACATCATTTATTTTGCGACAATCACATTGCCTTTACAGTCAGTTGGGGGAAACTATACAAAAGAAATTTATTTCATTCACTTCGTTTTCCGATAGGGAAATATCACGAAGACGAATTTACGACTTACATTCTTTTTTACAATTCAAAAAAAATAGCCTACACATCCGAAATTCTTTATTACTATTACCAAAGAGCCGACAGCATTGTATCAACACGACACCCTTGGGATGTTTTAGAATTTCTTGAGCAACGGTATTTATTTTTTAAAGAAAAAAAGGAAAACGATTTATTGCCATATTTGTTACCTCCACTTTGCTGGCAATTTCTATGCGCATATTGGCACGAAAGCCACCAATCTAAAGATAACGCAAGCAATTATTTAAAACAATTAAGATTCTACGTTAACGATTTTAATTTTATTAAAGCACCATTATTTCATACGTTTTTTTTACGATTATTTGCAAAGTACCCTAAACTATATCTTTTTTATAGGCATTTTTCGCCCATAAATATCAGGAAAAATTTTTAGGAATGAGACCTAATTATATTACAATTTTTACACCAACCTATAACCGTCGTAATACAATAGACCGGCTTTTTAAGTCATTGACAAACCAAAGCTGTTTCGATTTTGAATGGATTGTTATTGATGACGGCAGCACAGACCGCACAGAAGAATATTTTCAAAACTTAAAGAAGCACCAGCAATCATTCCCTATAACTTATATAAAAAAAGAAAATGGAGGCAAACACCGAGCAATCAACGATGCAGTAACGATTGCAAACGGAGAACTATTTTTCATAGTAGATTCAGACGATTACCTAACAGTCAACGCCATTGAACAAATTCTTAATTGGCGCAAATCTCTTGATACTACTCACAAATGGGCCGGACTCGCAGGATTAAGAGGGAGTAACAGCAGCAATATAATCGGTCAACAACCCCTCGGGAACACTTTCGTAGATGCAAAAAATACAGAACGCCGAAAATACCACCTTGAAGGCGACAAAGCCGAAATATACTTTACAGATATTCTAAAACGATACCCATTCCCAGAAGTTGACGGAGAAAATTTCATTTCTGAGGAAATTGTATGGAATTCTATCGCCCATGACGGTTACTATTTGAGATGGTTTTCTTCTATTATATATATATGTGAATATAGAGATGACGGACTAACTTATAACAGATTGGAAATCGAAAAGAGAAACCCACAAGGACTTCTACTATGGTCTAAAAACCAGATAAAAGTATTTTCCGAAGACTATAGAGAAAAAGTTTTTGCAATATTCAACTATTATCAAGCCGTCAAAGGCAACAAAAATCTTTCTCAAATAGCTTGTGATTTGGCTGTTTCAAAATTATATTTAATTTGTGCAATTTTGTCTTTTAAAATAGCAAAGGCCATACATTGATTCCACAAACAATACATTACTGCTGGTTTGGCAATAACCCAAAAGATTCATTCATAGAAAAAAATATTGAATCCTGGAAAATGTATTTTCCAAACGCACAAATCAAAGAATGGAACGAACAGAATTTCAATATAGATTTTAACTCATATACTAGAGAGGCCTACAAAGCAAAAAAATACGCTTTCGTATCTGATGTTGCAAGATTGTATGCACTCGTTACAGAGGGCGGAATATATTTTGACACTGATGTAACCGTTTTGCAATCTTTTCCACCAGAATTATTTGAAGCAAAGGCTTTTGTTGGATTCGAGACCGACGATACTATCGGAACGGGCATTTTAGCTTGTCAGAAAGCGCATTCATTTTTTAAATATTTTTTAGAAAGCTACAACAAAAGGCATTTCGATCTTTTTCTAAAAAAAGACACAACATCCAATGTTGAAGAAATCACCCGTTTGCTAAAGAAGAATGGTCTCGTGCTCAACAACCAAAGGCAAAACATATCAGAAATCGAAATTTTTCCCAAAGAAATATTCTGCAACAAAAATTATAAAACCAACGAGAGCTTCATTTCAACACAATCCCTGACAATCCATGATTTTCATGGTTCATGGACAGAAAGAAATCTCATTGGCTTCATATGGCAGAAACTACACCTTCCTAGAACAGATTTGTTCCGAAAGATTTCATCAATCATCAGAAAATGATTTAACGCCCCCCAATAAAACCAGGCAAAATTTTCCGATATAACACATAAACGCCTGGCATCCAAGAAAGAATTCTAAATACAGCTTTCAACGTGTTACTTACAGGCGTTCCCTTCAATTTTCGAACATCTTGTTTATATAGAGACAATATCTCTGATGCAATCGTCTCATTTTTACCAACGATCTTCGCAACCCAATATCGATACATTTCGCGCATCAATAACGGCGGATAAAACAATGATGACAAATCAGATTGGTTTGTTCTGTTAAAATACTCAATCGCACTTTGGTACGGTTGGAGAACATCTTGATAAGGATGTGTTTCTTTTTGACCCATAATACCATCATTTCTCATGCGATAATAATATAAAGAACAAGGAACTGCCACAACCTTATCAACTTGGTCTATAATTCTGTAACCGGCATAAACATCTTCGTATATTTTTCCTATAGGAAAAGAGATGCTATCAAAAAGACTCCTATGATACATCTTCGAGCATGCTGAAATAAATGGAGTTGATTTGTTAAAGTTTAGCGAACAGAATTGTTGCAGAGTCTTTTTTTTATCCAAAATACTATAGTTCATTGTTGGTTTTTCATCTATCAGTTTTTGTTCGTCAAAAATACATCGTACCAAACAAATCGCTAACTTTGTAGAATATGAAGAAACAGCTCCATATAGAGATTCAATAAAGTATTTTGAAACCAAATCATCGGAATCAACAAAAGTAATATACTCGCCTTTCGATATTTTCAACCCTTCATTTCGCGCATCCGAAAGACCTCCATTTTTTTTATGCACAACGACAATTCGATTGTCTTTTTGGGCATATTCTTCACAAATAGCCGGGCAATCATCTGTAGACCCGTCATCAACAAGGATTATTTCTAGATTGAGATAGGTTTGTGAAAGAATACTTTCTATACAACTTCTTAAATATACTTGAACGTTATATATAGGCACAATAATAGATATCAAAGGCTTCGGCATAATTACTTATTCCAAATAAATCTTTTCAAGTTTCTTATAGCACTTATCAATATCAAATATTTCCGCATCAAACAGATTATTATGAGAAAAACATTCTGTATTTAAAATAGCATTCGTCCATGCAGAAGCATCTGCTATTGACAAGAACTTGACATTATTAGATATCTGCACAGATTCTGGAATTTTATCTGACGCAAAACATTGAAGTCCATTGATTTGAGCTTCAACAAGAACCATTCCCAGGCCTTCCCATCTTGACGGTAAACAGAAAGCATCCATTGCAGAATAAAAAGGAGAAACATCATCTTGCGAATCAACAATTAACACCCTATTTTGAATTCTCATTTTTTCTACCAGCTCTATAATTTTTTCTTTATCGGGACCATTTCCAATTAGCATCAGCACATAATTGTCTTTTGATTCAACAAGTCGCTTAAAGGCTTTCAACAAAAAAAGCTGATTTTTTTGAAAACACAACCGTCCTATACATCCAACACAGACATCAGTTATTGCTATTCCATACTGATTGCGAATTCTATTGCGTTCGGTACGGTTGAATTTAAATCGTTCTACATTAACCGCATTTTGGATAATTTCAACAGAACCTTTCTCATACGCTCTACGGCCAAAGCCATTGATTGCAGCACCGTCACTACACGCTAAACGACATGTTGAACAAAGTACGTTCATTTTTCGCATCACGAAAAAGAACATTCGGTGAAATACCGTTCGTTCTTGGTAAATCTGATGGTGATGAATGATTCTTTTTTTTACTCCCGCCAACAAGGCGATAACGCATATAATCCAACTTAAGAACCAATCCAAATGAACATGGACCGCATCATACCGGCTTTTTTTCAAAAAAGAATAAATAGCAATACAATGCCTAAAAGGATGTTTTATTTTATCTGAAATTCGAATGCACCTTACACCAGCATTTTCAAGTTTTGTTAAGCAAGCATTATTTGGTTCATACTGGTAAAGCAAATCAAAATCTACAGTCTCGATCTTTGAGCAGTAATTTATAATCACCTGCTCAATACCGCCACCAACGATTCCTCCAATTACATGACAAACCTTTTTTTTCATCATCCTCAATATACTAATTTAAAACAATTATCGGAACCCATGCATAATAGAAATTCTCTGGATTAATCGTACCTATCGGGCGATGGTCTCCTCGAATTATAATGCGATAATCAGGATGTTTCTCTGCAAAATCTGCAATGCCTAGCAAAGTTTGTTCTAAGACAAGTAAGTACATTTTTTTTCTGAAATCTGCGTATTCTTACACCATATAGAATATTCAGGCATATCGACATGGTCCTTATAAGGCGGATGAGTATCTAAAGTTGTCCAATAAACAAACTTGTCCTTTCCAGGTCTTTTCAAAAGTCCGTCAATAAAGGTCAACATAGATGTATCGCACACCCCATGAAAGCCATAATCACAAAATTTAATTTCACTTTTTTCAAAATCTTTATCAAACATCAGGGAATCAAAGCCGAACTGTCTATAAATTTTAGATCTAAAATAGAACGTCTCAACATAGCCATGCACAAACCAACTTTCAGTCCCTTCTTTTTTCAAATTCGAAATCAAAGGAATACCCGCTGTGTCATTTTGCGAAACATTGCCAAAATCTTCAAATTCTGCACCCTGAGTATACATTGCATTCCTTGGCATAACCCCGACAAGAGAAATTCTAGACTTCCTGAACGGCCACAAAATTATCCTTTTCGCCAAAGCAGTATCCTTAGGAACACCGTATGATTCCACCAAGATCGAAACTGTTTTTGGAGCTATAAGTTCTTCGGGAGAGATTTTAATGATATCAAAAATATTTTTCGTATCAAAAGATAATTCTTCATGATTTAATTCTGAAGAGCCCTCAATTATATGATATTTTTTTTCATAATCAAAATATTGAAAATATTTCCGCATCGGGAAATCTACAATAACCTGTCTCTGCTGCAAATAAGAAATAGGTTCATTGGCATATAAAGAAACGACGAAAAAGAAAGAAAACCATAACGGTCTAATAGAAATTTTGGTCGTTCCCCACAGAGCCTTTCTAGCAAAATAAAAAATACATAACGCATACAGAGATGGTGTCAAGAAAAACAAAATAACTCCCCACCAATAAAATGTTGCTACCGTATAGAATGTACCTAACTCCATCTGAAAAGCATCTTTAAAAAGTAGCGAACAATCAACAACAAATAGGAAAACTACCACTCCCAAAAACACAATAATCGAAGGAAAATATTGAGACCTTGGAATAAAGCTGGAAAGCACCGCAATCATTACGAAAGCTCCCACAACAGGATTTTCGAAGAAAATCCAATAAAGGCCAATTCCCACAAGAATTAATTTAAATTTTGATTTCTGAGGAAGAGACCATATCAGTAAAAAGGCAAAAAGATCCTCGCAAAATATACCATGGCTCGACAAAGCGCCAAAATAATCATTTGCCAAAAACGTGCCAAAAGACGCCAAAATAGAACAAAAAAAGATATATAACATCGCCAAATTCACTTTTTTATTAATTATAAAAAAGAATCACTCTCTACAAAAGAGAGCGATTCTTTTCTAATTGCAATATTTGTGCAAATATTACTGATTGCGGAACTTAGAGAACTGCGGAGTCAGCAAGATACAAGCATTTGCATAGTTGTCAGCAGTGGCTGCAGCGCCAGAACCGATACCAGCCTTCCAATCCATGCCATTGCCCTTGTTGTTTCTCTTACCGAAAAGGGTCCATTCAGAGTCCTTCACGCAGTCATTCAAAGCAACTTTAGACTTGGCAACCCACATGGAGGCATCAGAAGAAGGAATGTCAGCAGAATTATTCTCGTAGGTCACATCGGCACCTTCAGTATATGCGAAGGTGGTCGTCTGTTGCATGGAATAACCAATAGCAGACCAGTTACCAACCTTGTCACCAGTTTCAGACACGTAAGCGTCCTGAAGCTTGATGTATTCGCCAGCAGCCGGACCGACTTCGGAAGCCTTGGACTTAGCGATCATGCCGAACAGTTTCGGTACTGCGACGGCGGCCAAGATGCCCATGATCACAATCACGACCATCAATTCGATAAGGGTAAAACCTTGCTTTTTCATAGTGTACTCCTTGTTGTTTGTTACACACTTGTTTGAGTTTTAGTTC
>OCTX014539476.1_pt1 | contig 12731 bp, 9 predicted proteins | sample 1539691 | NCBI WGS metagenome assembly OCTX01 (sample SAMN02144231, study PRJEB22623) | gut metagenome | biome: sheep rumen | host: Ovis aries | place: New Zealand
CTTATGATCACCCAGCTGCCCCTGCCGGATGTGGCTGAAAAGAGTCTTGTCAGACTGGGCGGCTGCACCATCCCCCTCAGCATGATCCTGATCGGCATGATGATGGCGGACGTGGATTTCAGGACCCTGGTATCTCCCATGGTCCTGGCCGTTACGGCCATCCGCCTGTTTCTCCTGCCCGGGATCACCTACCTGGGCTGCCTTCTTTTTCATGTGGATCCCCTTCTGACGGGCGTCTCCGTCCTTCTGGTGGGCATGCCCTGCGGATCCACCACGCCCATTCTGGCATCCAAGTACGGGGGAGACTACGTATTTGCCAGCAAGTGTGTTTTCTTCTCCACTCTCATGTCTTTGTTTTCCGTGCCCTTCTGGTGCATGATCATGGGGGTCTGACCTTCCGAAAAATCTTGCGACTTTCAGCTGCATATTGTAATTTTATATCAGAGGCTGCGGGAAGGCGGCCCTGCTGAAGGAGTGGAAAGAATGACCATCTATGACATCGCAAAGCTGGCGGGCGTTTCGGCCAGCTCTGTGTCCAGAGTCATCAACGACAAGCCCGGCGTAAATCCGGAAACGCGCAGAAAGATCAAGGCTCTGCTGGAGGACAACAACTATGTTCCCAATGACATCGCAAGAGGCCTTGTGACCAGGAACAGCCGCCTGGTGGGTATTCTGGTCCCGGAGGCATATTCTATCCATCTGATGGAGGGAGCCTATCACATCACGGGCCGCCTGTCCGAGGTGAACTACGGGACCGTCATTATTAAGACCGGCTGCACTCCGTCGGAATGCGCGGAGGGGATCCGGAGCATAGGGGAGCGGAACGTGGACGCTGTGGTCCTCATGGGCTCCCGCTACGCCAACGAAAAGGTGGCCGGAGCCATCCGCCAGTTCATGGAAAAAAAGCCGGTCTTTGTTCTGAACGGAGAGATCACGGGCCCCAATGTCTACAGTGTCATTTCGGATGAAAGCGGAGGGGTCTGCTCCTGCGTGAATTTCCTGGCCGGGAAGGGAAGACGGCGGATCGTCTATATCAGCGATGCCATGGACAGGCCCAGTTCCTTTCAGAAAAGGCAGGGCTTCCTGCGGGGGGCGCGGGCAGCGGGCATCTGCGGGGAGGAAGATCCGGAGAGCCTGATCTATGAAGGCCGCAACAATGACATTGACAGCGGAGAGGAGATCATGGAACGCATCCTGCAGGAGCATCCTGATACCAATGGTCTGATCTGTGCCACGGATATGCTGGCCTGCGGGGCCGTCCGGACCCTGCACCGAAAGGGCATCCGGATCCCGGATCGGATCTCCGTGATCGGGGTGGACAATTCCAGCTTTGCCCTTGCCTGTTATCCGAAGCTGACCAGTCTGAACAACATGATCCTGGAATCCGGGGACGAGATCGCCTCCAAGCTGATCGCCTCCCTGGAGGGGCGGAAGCCCGGAGCCAGCAAGATCATGCTCCTTACCGAGATCGTGGAACGGGAATCGACCTGAAATATAAAAACGTACCAGTTAAAAAGCCGGGAACCCCGGCTTTTTTTGTGTGCCCGTTCTGAGGGGTGAGAGTCCCTGATCCGCCCGGCGGCGGGATCGGGAAAGGGAGATGAAGCGCATCGAGCAGGCAGGGGACGGTTCAGGCGTTTTAATTCTGAAGACATGAAAAACCTTAAGAAAGAGCTGGATGAGCGGCTCCTCCGCAGGATCCGGGCCCTGCACCTGCCGAAGCGGAAAGAGCATGAAATGGCTGCCTGCAGGAAAGGGACATGGAAAGCGGCGGTGAAACCGGACCCGGTGCCCGCCAAAAGAAAGTCCGCCCTGACTATTGAAACGCCTGGTACCGAACGGCACCCCGTCCAATCGGATAATTTCATATGAAAATGCGGTTCATTTCGGCCGATTACCCGGAAAAGACCCTGAATCCGTGGAAGAAATACGGAATGCAACATCAAATACAGACTAAAAACCGCACGGTTTCCGAAAGACTACGGCGGAAAGACGAAATCAGGAGTGAAACCTGGTTTCACGTATAAATTAACTGATTGCAGGAAAGTGTTATTGTACAAAAAGCTGAAACTGAAAAATCAAACAAAATAATTAACAAAAACGAGGTGTATGTATTGTAAATAACGGAGAATTGCGCATAATGATTGACGATTCTGGCGAAAGTGTGATATTCTAATCATGCAATCGATGTCACTTAACATACATCATTTGCTGTTAACAAATTCATTTCTATCAAGGAGGGTATGTAACATGAAGAAAAAACTTGCAGCACTTGCCATGGCAGGCCTGATGATCTTCTCACTGGCTGCCTGCTCAGGAGAAGGCACCACCAGGGAAGACACCGCTGCCGCCGCAACAGAGACATCCGCCGCCGCAAAGCCGGCCAAGGACGTCTACAGCGGCGAGACACAGATCAGGATCGCCTATGTCGCCCATGATCTTTCCACCCCCAACAACCAGGCATGGCTGGAGGGTATCGAACGTGAGATCGAGCCCTGGGATCATGTCACAGTGCAGGCTTTCAACGGCGAATCCTCGGCCGAGACCCAGGTTTCCATCATGACATCCGTCATCGACGAAGGCTATGATGCCATCATCCTGCAGTGCTCCGACGGCACGGCACTGGCTGACTCCGTGACCCAGGCGGAAGCGGCAGGCATCCCTGTCGTAACGCTGAACCTGGACTGCACGTCCACCCATTCCGCACTGGTCATGGCCGTTGACTATGACGCAGGCCGTATGATCGCTGACCAGATCGCTGAAGAGATCGGCGGATCCGGCAAGGTCGTCATCATCGAAGGCGTCCAGGGCCTGACGAGGACCGACAACATGGAGCGGGGCTTCGTGGAGACTATCGAAAACAACTACTCCGGCATCGAGATCATCGACAAGCAGTCTGCTCAGTTCGAGAAGGCCACCGCACAGACAGTCATGAACTCCTTCCTGCAGAACTATGATCAGATCGATGCGGTATTTGCCATCAACGATGCCATGGCCGAAGGCGCTGCTCTTGCCTGCGAATCCGCCGGCAAGAAGGATATCGTAATCTGGGGCGCCGACGGTGAGAAGGCTGCCCTGGAAATGATCGAGAACGGCCAGATGACCGGTACGATCTACACGAACAGCTGGGACCAGGGTTCCACAGCAGCCAAGATCGCTCTGCTGATGGCCGGTTCCGAGTACAGTTCTTCCGTTCTTTCCAAAACACCCCAGGTCATCATGGAGCCTGTCATCGTTACATCTGAAACAGTTTCCTCTATTGATGAGAAGGATCGCTGGTAATTGCCGACACACTGAATATGATTATAAGTTGATCTGATTATGAGGCCGGCTGTCCGGGACAGATGGTCCCCGGACAGCCGTTCTGTTTCATAAGAGAGGAGCAAGTAGTGAAGCAGCAAACATTAAGACGTTTAATTTCACTGGGCATGCTGGCGGCTCTGTGTATCTTCTTTTCCGTACTGAGCAAATCTTTCCTCACAGCCAACAACATGCTTGAAATCGTTCGTGACGCGGCAGTTCCCGGCATCATCGGCGTAGGCGTCACATATGTCATCATCACTTCCGGCATTGACCTTTCCACAGGCGCGACCATGGCCCTGGTCGCCATGGTCATGGCCAACATCTACAAATACACGCTGATCCCCATTCCGATCATGATCCTGGTCGGTATTCTGGTAGGCTTTGTCTGCGGCGTCGTCAACGGCCTTGTAGTTGCCAAACTCCATCTGCCGGAATTCATCGGCACCCTGGCCACCATGGGTATCTTCAGGGCGCTGACCTATATCATCGCAGTCAGAGATGCCAACGGAACCATCAGCTCTGTAGCCATGAACCATTCCTCCTACGCCATTTTGGGCAAGGGCTTCGGAAGGATCTACTTCGTTTCGATCGCCTTCGTTGTGATCACCATCATCGGACAGATCGTCCTTAAGTATACCCGCTTCGGCACCAACCTCTATGCCGTCGGCGCCAATCCCAAGGCAGCGGAACTGTCCGGTATCAATATTGCCAGGACCCGTATCATCGCCTACATCGTTGTAGGCCTGTGTGCAGCCATCGGCGCCATTTTCACCACCGGCCGTCTGCAGTCCACCACAGCCCTTCTGGGTGAAGGATTTGAATTCAACCCCATTGCTGCATCGGTAATCGGCGGTGTCTCTCTTTCCGGCGGATACGGCGAGATCATCGGTACCTTTATCGGTGCCATTTTCATGGCAGCTCTGGAAAACGGCGTTTTGAAGCTCCAGATGAATACGGCTTACCAGTATGTCATCAAGGGCGTCATCATCATCATGGTCGTTATCTTCGATGCCTGGTTCAACTCCGTTATGGAGAAAAAGGCCCAGGAAGCTGCAGCTGGAAAGGAGGCATAATATATGGCGAACAATGAAATCATTCTTGAAGCTAAGAACATATATAAGAGCTTTTCCGGTGTTCCTGTCCTCCAGGACGTGCACTTTGAAGTAAGAAAGGGCGAAGTCCACGCCCTCATGGGAGAAAACGGCGCGGGCAAATCAACGCTGATCAAGATCATCACCGGTGTCTACAGCAAGGACGCAGGTTCGATCTGGTGGGAAGGCAAGGAAGTCCAGGTCAACTCCTATGCAGACGTTCAGAAGCTGGGCATCGCCTGTATCTATCAGGAACTGTCCGTGGAACCTCCTCTGACAGTGGCCCAGAACGTGTTCCTGGGCAGAGAGCCCAGGAAATTCGGTCTGATCGACCATAAGAAGATGATCAGAGATACCGAGGAGCTGATCGCCCGATACGGCTTCCCCTTAAAGGCAGACGAGCTGGTGGCCAACCTGGGCATCGGCCTCAGACAGCTGGTGGAGATCTTAAAGGGCCTTTCCTGCGATTCCAAGCTCCTGATCATGGACGAGCCCACGGCATCTTTATCCGGCAAGGAAGCGGAGTCCCTCTTCGAGATCATCGAGAAACTCCGGGATCAGGGCGTATCCATTATTTATATTTCCCACCGTCTGGAAGAGGTCTACAGACTGTCCGACAGACTGACCGTGCTCCGGAACGGGCAGAATGCGGCTGTACTGAACCATGAGCAGATCGAGCCCCGCCTGGTCATCAAGACTATGATCGGCAAGGAGGTCGACGAATCCGCAGGCTCCGCCAAGGAAATGAGAAAGAACAACAATGAAGTCGTTCTGGATGTCAAGAACTTTTCCGACGAGATCGGTATGTTCAAGAATGTTTCCTTCCAGGCCCACAGGGGCGAGATCCTGGGCTTCGGCGGTCTGATCGGCGCCGGCCGTACCGAACTCATGCGTGCCATCTACGGCATAGACAAACACAAATCCGGCACAGCGACCCTGAACGGGGTGGAGCTCAAGTACAGCCCCAAAGAAAGCATCAAAGCAGGCTTCGGCTTCGTTCCCGAGGACAGAAGAAACCAGGGCTTCATTCCCCTTCTGTCCACCGTTAAGAACGTTGCCCTGACCAACTATGACATTGTCAAAAAGAACGGCACATCCATTTCCGACAAGGATGAACGGGATATGGGCATCCGGGCCATCCAGCAGATCGACATCCGTCCCGATAATCCGGACAAGGAAGTCGGCCTCATGTCCGGCGGAAACCAGCAGAAGGTGGTCCTGGGCAAGTGGATCCAGAGAGACCTGAAGGTTCTGATCGTAGACGAACCCACTGCCGGCATCGACGTCGGTGCCAAGGATCAGATCTATTCCATCCTGGAGGATCTGGCATCCCAGGGCATCGTAGTCATTATCGTTACTTCCGACCTCCAGGAGCTGATCCGGGTATCCCACAGGATCCTCGTGATGAGAAAAGGCTCTATCATCAAGGAGTTTGACAGCGGGATCGTGACCCAGTCCATGGTTCTTGAAGCGGGCTCCGGAATCGTAGACTAAGAGGGGAGGACATCATGAAAAAACTTTCAGTTAAAGATTTAAGCAAGCCGATCATCCTGGCTGCCTTCTTCCTGATCCTGACCATCCTTCGTCCCAGCAGCTTCCTGACCATAGGCAACCTGGGCAACGTTCTCTGGTCTGTTTCGATCTACGGCGTAATGGTCTCCGGCACCATCTTCGTTTTCCTGCTGGGCGGCATCGATCTTTCCATCGGTACCCTCTGCGGTCTGACAGGCGTTACCTGTGTCATGACGGTGCGGGCCTTCGGCTATTCGCCGGCAGGCGTCGTTGCCGGTATCCTGGTGGCCCTGACCGTCGGTCTTCTGGCCGGCTTGATCCATGGCCTGATCATCACAACTTTCCACGTGCCGGCCTTCCTGGTCACCTTCGCGACCCAGACCATTTATCTGGGCCTGTCCATGATCCTGACCAACAACAAGATCCTGGATTGCACCAATCCCAAGCTTTTCACTTCCATCGGCAAGAACCCGATCCCCATCATCCTGATGGTGGTCGCGGCCCTGATCTCCTGGTATGTCCTCAGAAAGACCGAGACCGGCCGGTATGTATATGCGGTCGGCGGCAATGACCAGGCAGCGGCTATTTCCGGTATCTCCGTCAGGAAGATCACTATCATGGCTTACATGATCTCCGGCTTTACCACCGCCATCGGCGGCATCATCCTGTCCTCCATGACCCAGCAGGGCATGGCCTCCAACGGTTCCGGCTATGAGCAGTATGTCATTATGGCAGGCGTCATCGGCGGCATCTCCCTTCTGGGCGGCGAAGGCACCGTTCCCGGCGCCATCTTCGGTGCCATGATCATTGGCCTTCTCCAGAACGGCCTGAACCTGATGAGCGTACCTTCCACCCAGCACGGTCTGGTCAGAGGTCTTGTCATCATTGCAGCAGTCGGCTTCGACGCCCTGCAGCGCGATACCAAGTTCCAGAGCTGGCTGGCCAAGCGCAGGCAGGCAAAAGCGGCAGGCAAATCCACGGCCTGAGGCGCCGTATCATTTGGGCGGGACAGGCCTCTGGCCTTCCCGCCCCAGCCTCAATGATTCCCGAATTGTTTGTTTCGACAGAACAAGGAGCCCTAACAATGAAAAAAATCGATGCACATCTTCATCTTGCAAATCCTGTAGCCGGTTACTGCAGACGGGGTGAGTCCCGCGCCATCGGCGGCGGCAAAGCCCAGTGGGGCAACGGGGAGATCTTCCAGCTGATCCCTCCGGAGCTGGGAGATATGACCTTTACGGCAGAGGAAGCGTTGGAAAACTACATGGGTCCCTGTGGCGTAGAGAAGGCTGTTCTTATGAGCGGCAGCATGTATGGCTTCCAGAACCAGTATCACAAGACCCTTCTGGAAAAATATCCCGATACCTTCTGTCCTTCCTGCACCATCGATCCCTTTATGGGCAACTATAAAGAGGCCATCAGGACATTCATGGAGAAGGACGGCTTCCACCTGGCAAAATTTGAAGTCTCCACCGGCGGAGGCCTGATGGGATGCCACAAGCCTTTCGACCTGGCAGGGGAAGAGATGATGTATATTTATAAGACAGTGGAAGAGCACAAAGGCGTCGTAGCCCTGGATGTGGGCGATATTGCCATGCCCAGCCACCAGCCCTGGTCCATCATGGAAGCCGCCCATAAATGCCCTGACCTGAAGTTCGTCGTCTGCCACCTGCTGGCTCCCACCAGAGGATGGGAGAGAGAATGGAAGCTGTCACTGGAGCTTCTGAACATGCCCAACGTCTGGTTCGATATCGCTGCCATTCCCAAGATCCTTGCGCCCGACAAGTATCCTTATCCTGCAGCTGCTGAGTATCTGCAGATGGCCAGAGAGATCATCACTGCCAAAAAGATGATGTGGGGCACAGACGCTCCCTTCGCCGCGACCCAGGATTCCTGCGAGCACCTGACAGACTATCTGTTAAAGAACGGCGCCTTCACGGACGAGGAGTTGGAAGATGTTTACTATAACAATGCCTATCATGTTTACTTTGAAAAATAATATTGATTAAGCGAGCAAAAGGGGATTACTTATGAAGAAATTAGTATCATTTTTCGGCGATCAGTCTGATGTTTTTGTAAAACTCAACCAGGAGGCGGAGGAATACGCAAAAACAAAAGACATTGAATTTGTATGGAAGCCGCAGCTTCCCTTTGACGAGGAGGATGTGATTAGCCAGCTGCAGAATGCGGATGCGGGCCTGATCGACGTTCAGCCCTACGGCGAGCCCATCTTCTCCCGTATGGGAGACCGCTGCAAGCTGCTGATCCGCTTCGGCGTAGGCTTTGATGCAGTCGATCTGAAGGCGGCCAGCGCCCACGGGATCGCCATTACAAGGACCACCGGCGCCAACAAGACTTCGGTGGCGGAAATGGCCATGACCCAGATCCTTGCTCTCAGAAGACAGCTCTTCCTGAACCGCAGGGTCATGGAATCCGGTGTCTGGGAAAAGAACATTGCCTATGAAATGGTGGGCAAGAAGGTCGGTATCCTGGGCTTCGGCAACATCGGTGTATGTCTGGCAAAACGTCTTTCCGGCTTTGAGTGTGAGATCCTTGCCTACGATCCCTATCCCAACCTGAAAGCTGCCGAGGAGCTGGGGGTGCGCTTTACAGATATGGACGAGATCTTCCGGACCTGCGACGCCATCAGCGTCCATCTTCCCTATCTTCCTTCCACCCATCACATTATCAACAAAGAGCGCTTCGATATGATGAAGGAGAATGCGGTCATCGTATGTACGGCCCGCGGCAATATCATCGACGAGGACGACCTCTACGATGCGTTAAAGAGCGGCAGGATCGGCGGCGCCGGCCTGGATGTCTTTGCCCAGGAGCCTCTGCCCACAGATTCCAGGCTTTTCGAACTGGAGAACTGCATCCTGACCCCCCATGTTTCCAGCCAGACCTATGAGTCCCTCTGGAACATTTACAAGAAGGCCATCGACATCATGGATGCATTCTACAAGGGAGAGCCGCTGGGACGGGGCGATCTGGTCAATCCGGACTATGTGCACTGATCGGAGGTAGGATATGAAATACTTTATGGGTCTGGATAACGGCGGGACAGCCACCAAGGCAGCTCTGTTTGATATCCACGGCAAGGAGATTGGATCCTATGGGATATCAACGGAATCCATCAAGCCCAGACCCGGTTTTGTCGAACGCGACATGGAAGAAATGTGGCTGGCAAATGCCAGGGTCATCCAGGGCGCTCTAATCAAGACCGGTGTGCAGGCATCGGATGTCATCTGCCTGGGCATCTCCGGCCACGGCAAAGGGCTTTATCTGTGGGGAAAGGATGACAGGCCTCTGCGGCCCGGCATCATTTCCACTGACAACAGGGCCTATCAGTACATGAATGACTGGAGAAATGACGGAACGGAGGAAAAGGCCTTCCAGTACTCCTGCCAGCATGTCATGGCCTGTCAGCCGGTGGCTCTTCTGGCCTGGCTCCGGGACAATGAACCCGAAAACTACAAAAATATCAAGTACGTCTTTGAATGCAAGGACTATGTCCGTTTCAGACTGACCGGCAAAGCCATGGCCGAAATCACGGACTATTCCGGGTCCGGTCTTATGAACCTTCATACCGGCCAGTACGACGACACGCTTCTTGAACTCTTCGGGATCGAAGAGATCAGAGACGCCCTGCCTCCCCTGGTCAGGGCCACCGATCTGTGCGGCACCATCACCCGGATCGCTGCCATGCAGACAGGCCTGGAGGAGGGCACGCCCGTCATTGGCGGCATGTTCGACATCAATGCCTGCGCCATTGCTGCGGGCGTGACGGATCCCGAATCGATCTGTATGATCGCAGGGACCTGGTCCATCAACGAATACCTGCGCAGGACGCCCATCCTGGACGGAAAGGCGCAGATGAATTCACTTTTCTGCCTGCCGGAATACTACCTGATCGAGGAATCCAGCCCCACCTCGGCTGGAAACTTCGAATGGTTTATCCAGCAGCTTCTGCCCGAATTTTCCGAAAAGGCCAAGCGCATGCAGTCCAACGTCTATGATGCCGTGGATCAGTGGGTCGAGGCGCTTCCTCCTAAGACTTACGTGCCCATCTTCCTGCCCTTCCTGATGGGATCCAATGTTCATCCCAATGCCAAAGGCTGCTTTATCGGCATCAGCTACAACCATACCAGAAAGCACCTGGTAAGGGCGGTATTTGAAGGAATCACCTTCTGCCACCGTTATCATCTGGAGAAGCTTCTGCAGACCCGGGAGACGGCTCCCAGACGGATCCGTCTGGCAGGCGGCGCCGCAAGAGCCGAGGTATGGGCCCAGATGTTTGCGGATGTTATGAACATTCCCGTAGAAACAGTGGAAGCCCATGAGACGGGCGCCCTGGGCTGTGCTATCGCCTGTGCGGCCGCGGTGGGAGAGTATAAGGACATCGAGGAAGCGGTCAGAAATATGACCCGGATCTCGGCCCCCATTATGCCCATTCCGGAAAATGTGCAGGTCTATAACAAAAAATACGAAGTCTACAAGAAGATCCTGGAGAGCCTTGACGGCATCTGGGACGATATGCAGGGCCTGTCAGAAGAAAAGTTCTGATTCAGGCAGAGCTTTCCTGCCAAAAAGCTGCTTAAACAATAAGAGGAGGCTCCGGAGCGGTTCCGGAGCCTCCTTTTTTCAGGCCTGTCAGATGGCCCATGTTCTCAGTACCGGAGAGCACGGGATACAGGAAGGGGGGAAGAGCGCATGGTGCATGACTACGGAAGCCCGGTCAGGACTCGAAGCTGGCTTCAATGCCGTATTTTTTCATTTTGCGCCAGAGAGTGGTGGTGCTGATGCCCAGCTCTTCGGCGGTCTGGGCCCGGTTGCCTCCGTTCTTCTGGAGAATGTTCTTAAGCTCCAGGGCTTCCGGTGTTTCATAGACCACCAGGCGGTTTTCGCCTTCGACCTTCCGGATATTGGGATAAAGATCGTCGTAGGTCTTCTGTATATAGATCTCGTCGACACTGCGTTTTTTGGCGCACAGGACCAGACGCTCCACAAAGGAATGCAGCTGGATCCGGTTCCCTTCCCACTGAAGGGAAAGGATCTTTTTTCTGCCCCCTTCTGTCAGTTTCAGGGGCCGCTTGTAAGTCCTGACGGCTCTGGTAAATTCCTCATCGAAAATAAAAGCCAGGTCCTCCGGCCTCTCGTTCAGAGTCGGGATCTTCAGGGTCAGGCCCTGGAGCTGGTAGTAGAGGGTGGGAAGGAAGGCCCCGCTGTTCACCTGGTCAAGAAGATCAACGGAGGAGAGGCAGATGATCCGGGCATCCAGGGCCTGAAGGGACTGGGTATCCGTCCGGAGAATGTTGCCCTGCAGCATGGTCTTGGACAGAAGCATCTGGACGGAAGGCTTTAACTTTCTGATTCCGATGATGAAGAGGGTGCCGTGGTCCGCCCGGCTGAGGGCTCCCCGGGACCTGTCGGCGCTTTCGGTCCTCTCTTTCCGGCCGAAAAGGACCAGCTCCTGGTCTTCCTGGTCTATGCCCAGGAGGTTGACGGTCACAAAGGGACCGCCCCGGCGGGCCGAGGAATTGTGTATGGCTTCGGCGATGGCATAGGATTCGTCTCCGTTGTTTCCGTAGATCAGGACCGGGCTGTCGGAGAGGGCATAAGCCCTTGCGTTGACCAGCATATCCTGCATGTCTTTATTACGCGTGGTGATGTCGGAAAAGCTGGAGGTGGCCATGAATCCGCTGTGCAGCAGTTCCTTGCGGGTCGCCGAGGTCTGCAGGGATGCCGTGCTGACGCCGTGCAGGGAAAGAATGGCGCCGGTCACAGTATCGTTGTAGCGGATAGAGGTCATGAGGACCATCCAGGCCCGGTTGCGGATGGTGATAGAGGTGGTCAGATCCTCCCTGGCTCCTTCCAGGACCTGGCGGACTGCATTGAGGTCGATCTGAGGGAGGACCTCCTGCAGAGGAGCTCCGATGATCTCTGCCGAGGGCCTGCCCAGCAGTTCCTCCACCATCTTGTTGACCACAATGACGCTGCAGGAGGTGTTGACCCGGATGATGCCGTTGGCGGAGGTGTCCAGGATGGCTTCGAACTGGGCCGATGAGAGCTTGTCCTTTTCCATGGCGGCAGCGGTCTGCAGAGCTTCGTGAAAGGCCTCCCGGATGGATTCCTCGGTGGAACTGTAAAAGAGGGCGGGATAGCCGGCCTGGGAGGCCAGAGTGCAGGTGGTGTCGCCTCCTATGAAAAGATCGGGAGACAGCAGAGACATTTCCCGGATGGTCTCGGGGATCTCCTCACTGGATTCTATGTAGCGTACGTCCAGGGTCACGCCCAGCAGATTTCCGATATAGGAAATGTTGGAGATCTGATTGCTGAAGGCGATCAGGGCGATGCGGGGCCGCTCCTTCTGCAGGATGGTCTTGGCGCTCTGTATGACCAGGGCGATCTCCTGGGCATGGAGCCGCATTTCCACGACAGGGATGTTGGTATAGCGCTCGATCAGACGGGCCTGATAGCCCCTGGCGATCAGAAGGTCGGCGCCGGCTTCCACGGCGGCCCGGGCTTCCGAGATGGTATCGATGGTATCGATGTGCTTGAGGTAAACGACGTTGAGCTGATTGTCTTCGATGATCCGGCGGGCGGTCTCTACCATTTCCTGTCTGGGCAGAAGGACGCCCAGGTTCAGGCTGGAGGGCTGGGCTATGACTTTGGTATCCATATGTATTCCCCTTTTTATGATGTGATGAAACAGTGTCTGCTGAAGCGGCGATATTACATATTAATAAAAGTAAAGGCGGGACTTCGGAAAGTCAATGGCGGGGCCGGAAAAACAGAAAGAAACCGACTGAAAAATGAAATTAT
>OCTX011878875.1_pt1 | contig 12725 bp, 4 predicted proteins | sample 1539691 | NCBI WGS metagenome assembly OCTX01 (sample SAMN02144231, study PRJEB22623) | gut metagenome | biome: sheep rumen | host: Ovis aries | place: New Zealand
GAAAGAAACACTTTGTTTTCCACGAAAAAACAGAGTGTGTACCGTTGGGAGAAAAAATGTGTCCCACCCATAAACACTCTGTTTCCCATTAGGACCATCTCATTCACCTAAATCTCACATCTCCCCGCTAAGCACTCACACGTCCTTACTAAGCATCCACACGCCCTTGCTTAGCACCCGTCCGCCCTTGCTTAGCACCCGCAACCTTATACTTTATACTTTATACTCTATACCTTTTACCACCGTGAAGGACTCACAACAAGTGTGAAGGAGCCATTCACACCCTAACGCACTATACCTCACCACGTTACAAGCCCTGTGAAGGTGTGAAGGACTTTTCACAACTTTTTTCAGAAAAATTATATTATTAGCTTCCGAACATCCTTAACCTTCCTTACTTCAGCTTTATACTGACGTCCAATTTCTCCATTCAGCTCTTCCACCACAAATATCTCTTCATTCTTATTCAGCGCCTCTATGGTTTCAGCATTGATGTTCTTAATTGATAGTGTGGAAGCCAAATTTCTGAACAGAAGTGCTATATCAGAGCCATCATAGATAATACGTGGATTTTCTGGTTCATCAGGTTGAGAATGTATGATGAGAGTAATTTCCCCCTTGTCATTCTGCATGATAGAGTAGTCGTTCCTCATTCTGTCTGATTGGTCAGACATTAGTTTTTGCATTTCCTCAGGATGTGTTTTCGTAAACTCCTCCAAATATAGCGCTGCTAAATCCTCGATGTCGTCATCAGGTGATTTCCTGTATATTTCAAGCTTTGCTCTCATCTCCTCTGTTGACATCTTACTCAGTAGTGCCAGCCCCTCTATCACCTCATCTATTTCATTCTTCATATCATTCTTTTTTGTTAAAGGTTATTATTACAAGATCTTGCTGCAAAGGTATTCATTTTTTTGGAAATAGAAATAGTTGATATAAGAAATGAAAAAAATATTTTGTAGAGTACAAAAAAAAAAGTACCTTTGCATTGTGGTATATTAAGAAACATCTAACCTAGTCAACAAAATTATTAACCAACATTTATGTACATAATGATGGATAGGATACCAATATTAAAGGAAAATGAGGAAAAATCAGCTTTAAGATTATTAGACGAACTTAAAAAATTTATATGTCATGTGCCAGTTGCACATTATTCTCCTCCAAGTACAAATTCTAATGGTACGTTTGATTTTGACAAAAACAATTTGGGGATAGAAGATTATTTTTATGAGGATTATTCTTCCTCATTTTATGAGTGTGGTGAACTTGGTATAGATTTGATCAGGTTAATGAAGTTATATCAAGATGAGTTGAAAAATACCATAAAAAAGAAAATCAATTTATTGCGGCTTTTTACAGAAACAATACCATCAGAATACAAAGATGATGGATATTCTGATTTTGTAAAAACATGTTTGACGATTCCTGAGGAAATATCTAAAACTATGTGGCAACTTTTATCCACTAAGACTTTTAGAGGGAGATTCAAGTTCGAAAGTTTGTATGAGTATCTTTATAATACTTTTTATAATGAAGAATTGCAGAGAGATGTATATTTGTTTTCTCAAAACAAAAAAGAACAACATCTTTTTCAAACAGTTCGGGCCTTTCGTAATAAAGTTCAACATTTGGAAGGGGAACCAATAGAGGATGAGAGACAGTTTGGAGATGATAATAAATTATTTTCAGAACCAGAAGATTCTTCTCCAGACAAACACGAACTCCTATGTTATTATCGTAATCTTCATCTGAGAATAGCTCTTTTTGTTGTACTTATATTTTGCCGTTTTCATACCCAACTAAGAAAAACATTAAATTTCAGAGATCCATGTGGAGTTGAAGAATTTGCAGATGATGATGAAAATACTAAAGAGGCAAAAAAACACATTAACCATAGTTACATAAATAAGATACACAGTTGGGCAAATAAAAAATTATCAGATCTGTTCAAGGGTGTAAAACTTGAGAACTATCCCTATTTACAAGATTCTTTGCCAGAACTAGAGCTTCGGTCAGCACAACTTGGAGAATATTATGACAACCATGAAGGGTCTTCACTGTTGTCTGAGGATTTGACACATCGTCGCAAATTAGTTGTTGGGCCAGCAGGGAGTGGTAAGACGGTAATGATGATGAGAATGATAATGAGGGATCAGCCACGTTTAACTCCCTTTTATCAATCGTTAGATAATGGAAATATTCCTTCTCCCAAAGAATTATGGAGGAATCTCACTAACCAAGTTCTAGGTATAGACTTATTAACGATGTCATCAGATGTTAGAGACAAAGTTGTTAACAGACTAAATGGTTTGTTAGATGATGGTTCAGCTGTGTTTTTTTTCGACTCAGTGGATGCTTCTCCAGAAAGCATAGAGAAAATACTTGAGTTTATAGATACATATCCAAACTGTCAATATATCTTAGCTTCACAGCCAGATATTCTTAACGATGAACTTAAAAACACATTGGAAGGTTATGGATTCATTTTTTATGAGACATTGCCACTGAATGATAATGATGCCAAAAAAGCCGCTCGCATCGTGTCACTTAATTTCAGCAACTTAGACCATTCTGAATCTTTGTTAAAAAAAATCAATACAGCAACTTATGGGACAGGATTAGGCAGATTGCCTTTTACTTTTATGCAAATGGCATATCTATTTGAGCATAATCAGCAGGCAAATCTCCATAGGATAAATCGTTCGTCATTAAATTGGGAATTAATAAAAAGCATACGCAATAACTCTGAATTGGATATAGACGAGCGCAAGGCACTATTAAATCAACCCACGTTAGTATTATTCCGAAAACAATTAGACAATACTGTAGTTCTGTGCAGGGATGTCAATTCTCTGTTTAATGCAAGACCGCAAGGAGAGTGGAAGGAACTTATATATAATTTCTCTTTAGTATCTTCTGGAAAACCAGAGGATTTACAATTATTGTTTGAACTTCTACAACTTGTTGACGAATACTGTCCCTCACAAAAACAACAAGCAAAAATACTTAGAACTCTTGTAACGGTTTCATTATTAGAATCTGGCATACTTGGCGACGACACTGAATGCTCAAGCATTTCTTTAGGAAGTGAAATGGAATTGTCATTTAAGGATGAAAAATTGCCATCGCCCAATCCAATGTTACAGGTAATTGCGGATGCCGTATCTTTAATTCCGGATGAAGAACCTGCGATAGGTGATAGTATGAGGAAGTCAAATGATTCCCTATTTTGGTTCAGATTGCAACCGAATTTTATAGTACGAAGATATCTGTCAACTCTTCTTACTGTATATCAGCAGGCTAAAGTTACCCCTTTAGATAATTCAACTCAGTTGAAAGGGCTATTTGAGTCTATTGCAAGAATGGGGCATAAAGAATTGACGAATTGTTTGTTTGAACCTTTTTGGATGCGCATGTGGTTAATCCATAAAGATGATAAGATACCTAACACATCATTTTACGGATATTCTTCAGAAGGGAACATTCTATTTAGAATCCTCATAGAAAAAACCGTCAACAATGATGAGATGGTGTTTCAATTAATTAAGCAGAAATTCTGGATAGATGCATGGAAATTGCAGTCAACGACCAATCTGTTAGAAATTTATGTACATGACGCTATATGCTGTTATATGAATGATGACCAAAGAGAGCGTTTGTATAAAAATTTAGACACCCTCACTGATGGAATAGTGGATACGGATTATTACAAAAACTATATAATAGTATCAATGCATAATCTTTCATTGACAAATTTGTATAATGTAAGAGTAAATCGAATTCCTGATGTTAAAATTCAAAAGTCTCTAATGGAAAAAGGAGCTAATGCCCAAGCTCTAAAACTTTTAACTTTAATACTGCAACAAATAATACGAATAGATCCGCTAAATTTTAAAGAAAGAAATAGAATCGTAAATCATATAGTAAAATATGGAGTGCCAACCATGCAAGGGGTAAGTAATGAATTTTGGTCATTTGTCGAATTGATGATTGCAGAACCAAGTTATAGAACTTCCCTGATAGAAATCCTTGACAGTTTGCCTATTGAAGATATCAGACAAGATATTGCCACCAAATTATATGATGAAAGGATTTATGATTTACAAAAGCAAGCCTTTCAAGAAGAACATCGTATAGCTAATAAATGGCGTGCTAATTTGAATCCTTATGATATTTTATCAATGTTTAGAAATGTGTCTAAGGAAAGCAGAATGAGGCAGCGTATTCAATATAGTTTTTACTGCCGTCCAACAAACGTAACCTTTGAAATAGCAACAGAATGCATTGATGAAATGCCAGAGCAAAAATTCTGTAAATTAAGAGACTTAAATGGTAAAATATTTGATCAATGGTTTAAGGTGGATGATGTTATAGTATTAAATAGAGAGAGGGAGTTATCAAACATAGCTGAACTTACAATCAATTTGCCAACGGGTGCTCCTCGTCATAATATGGGCAAAATTATATTTGAAGCATATCCAGATGACAATTCTGTAAAGTATATTCATCTTTTCCATAAAGTCGGGAAAGGTCAGGTAATCGTAAGAATCCAGGATCAAGATTGGATACAGAGATTATCAGAGGAAGACTATGTTCGTGGATTAATGGATAATCAGAAAGTTTCAATAGGAAATTATATGGGAACTTTAGTGGGAATACAGATACTTCCAATACCACCAAACATGCGCATTATACGTATACACGCTGTTGAAGATAACTCTTTAAAAAAGACGGGGGCAGTATCACTTCTTGATATTCCACATCAGGGAACTTTGTCTTTCTTTAATCCCAAGGAATATAATAGCAAGGAAATAAAAGCTCTAAGTTTGAAATCACTTTCTTTTGAGAGTCAAGCAAGTACAACGACAATTAATGAGATGCTATATTTGTGCTCTATGTCTGGGGTACATTATGTGGCCATAAAGAAGAATGTAAATGAAGGAAATTTTTTATGGTGGGATGTAATTAATAAAAGTTCTAAGGTTATTGATGTATTTGCTATTGATACCATAGAAGTAGACCCTCGAGTTCCACCTCTTGTTAAAAATACTTATAGACACAATATGAATCACTTCTATGCTGATTTTAAGAGAGCGAAAAAGCAAAATAAAGAACTACCTGAAATTCCGTTTTTTTCACAAATAGTTGCCTTTGAGTTCCTTTCATATTCTGGTAATATCAAGAAGCTCTTGAAGGAAAGAACTATGACTACTGATGCACGAGTCCGGGTAGTTTTCTACCATCCAATTTGCGATCCTTCTCCTATATCATGGGAAAATACGAAATTGTCTGTTACTCTGACATCAGTGTTGGCTAGTAAACGTAAGATAGAGGGTAAAAATTATTTAATCGTTCCTTCCACAGATTACCCATCACAAGCAAAATACTATTATGATCCCTTTGATAAAAAACGCCTACCTGTACAATGGGAGGTACATAATACTATAGAAGGAAAAGAATTGAAATGCATTACGTTGGATAATAGATTATCGGCGGTTTGGAAGGAACATCATTTTATTAGTTTTTTTGACTCAATAGATGCGACGGAATCTTTGAAAATTCATTTTGGAAGTTTAACAGAAGTGATAGATTTGAAAAATCCGCAAAACTATCATTCAAGTATTACACCGTTACTTATACGCGAATGGATATCTGATAGATGCGTGGATAATGATAGAATCCGATTTTGTCAATCAAAAAGGTACATGGATATGCTACTGTATCTTTGTTATGAAAGTAAAATTGAATTGCCATCAAATCTTCAAGTGGAAATAGCATATGTGTTGTCTGTAGAGAAAGACAGAGGGAGCGTGAGACTATTTTCACAAAAGAAAATCCACAATTCTTTATCAATAAAAGAAGTTAATATTACTGACTTGAGGAATTGTATTTCAAACTTTTCTGGTGAAATACCAAATGATTTAAAAGCAGGAATGCTTGTTATTTGTAACAAATCACGTTTATCAATACTTAACAATAAGCTAATGAATTCTATTAGATCGCAAAAAAAATGGGGATTTGTGTTAGGTGTTGTTGAAGGCATGAGAGGGAATAGAGTAAGTATAAAAGTGAATAATACTAATGTTAACTTTCTTGCAGATAGTGAAATGGGCGATATCCGCTTAAAGAAAAACCAGGAAATATTAATGTTCCCGATTATAAATCCAGAAAAGAATGGGTGTGCGGAGGCTAAATACATACAACCAATAATATAAGATAAAATTACTATAGAATTGATTTGATGAGGTATGAAAAAAATTTTAGTTCAGAGAGTTAATGACAATAAGATATTTTGGGGAGCTGCATCTCTAAACAATTCTGACGATAATATTCTTAAAGACTATCCAAATAATTTGAATAATAGTCCCATTACATTTAAAGAAGTAGAAGTGGAGGCTATCGCAGATGATTTTAGCGAAGCTTTTTGTCATGAAAGAGTAAGACTTGTAGGGCAATTGGGAATCTTATATGATAAGACTCGGTCACATATTATGAATGTAGGGCAGATTAATCCACGAAAGAATGTTTCAAAGAATATGTCTAATGAAACATTTCCACTTTCTGCTAGTGCTGTCGAACTTATTCCTAACGACGAAATGTTGGATGGCTTTGTTTTTTGTCTTTCATACTCTTATTACTATGACGAAGAACATGAGTGGAAAAGGCTAGCAACATCTGATAAAGTTTCTGTTGTTGTTTCTTCGATAGTGGGTAATGTTGTTTTCTGTAAGATACATCAAGTTATTAGTAGTAATCAGAAACAACTTGTAGAGGCCCACACGAAGAGTAATAGACTTCAACAAGATTTATCTTCGATGGCAGGGCATGTTATGTTATCTGCCAAGGTGTCAAACGTTTATGAGAGTCAGAACGAAAAAACAGGCCTTACCCATGTAAATATCAAGTTAGAACTAAATCAAATACTATTATATCCAGATGTTGATAAGTTTTGGATACCTACGGATATACTTGGTGACAATTTAGAGGAGGGAACATCATACAATGTATGGGTAGGACATGCAACTTCAGATGATTTAAAGAAACATGACAGAGCGTATGATTTGTGGATAACGCAAACATCTAAGAAGAAAGTTGAGAAACAATATCCGATTAATCGTCCCGAGCAAGAGTTGACAAGCATTGTTGGTACAATATGTAGTTACAATAAAGGTAAACATCTGTTATGGGTGAACTTTGATAATGACCAATGGAGCACATGTGTTTTTAGGAACAACATCGTACGGGAATCTTGGAGGAGCTCAAAGAGTAAATATATAGATGATAGGAATGATATCTCCATTTGGGGACCAATAGTAAAGGACTATTTGCCTTTAGGTTTTCCTGCTACCTTTTATTTGGACTTGCCTTATGGAGGAACCAATAGTCGATTGTTTCTTCTAGGCTTTAATCCGGGGAATCTAGAAGGACGTGTTTCAAGTCGTTCTGAGGCCATTGATGTAAGTAATCGTATTTTACAATCAAAAGTGATGTGCTCCCCATATTCTTTACGAAATAATGGAATTATGTTAACATCCGAAGGATATGCAGGTTTTGCTGCAAGCGAACATATTCCCATCGCTTTACTTGATTATTGTCGGCAAGGCATATTTTCGACAGAGATGAAGGTACCTGCTCGTGTAGAAATTAGGGCGCATAAAGTTATTTTTAACGTAAATGTTTGCTTAGAAGAAGAGCGTCTTAGAATGTCAAAAGGAATAGGTAGTACAGAACTTATGAAGGTTTGTTCTATATACCTTGGCAAAGTATACCTTACGTCAGAAGGCGGATATCCCATAGAGTACATATGTAAGAATGAGGGAGAGGAATATGAAATACGCAGGCACATGTTTGAGCGAAAAAATTTTACGATAATTAATGTTGATAGTTCCGGCGTGTCTGTAGATATGGGATTAGGATTTGATAAAATAATCGAAAATTTGAATATTCCAATAGGAGGTCTATTTATACCAGATAAGAAGAACGATGTTTCATCCAAGTATAACGTACGGAAAGTTCGAGGGATAGATTGCCTAATAGTTGAAGAGTCCTTGAGAAATGATAAAAAGTTAAGTAATCAGCAATCTCCTTTAATGTTGGTAGGGATTGATTTTGTGAACAAAAACCTGCTGGCAGTAGCAAATCATGAGCATCTTCATGAGCCTTTTAAGAATGAAACATATGTAGAAACCATTAGGCAATTACTTCCAGATTTATGGCTATGTAAGAAAGATGGTCGCCTCTTACTAATGAAAAGTTCAAAAACACAAAGTGCTCTTCTTAAACATCTAGAAAAACTATATGGAGGTAATCTGCCAGTTCAAGTAGGACAATATGAAGATGATGGAAAAGAAGGACAAACTGTTTTTTGTGTTTGGAGAGGTATTGCATGTGGGTCAGATTATAGATCTCTCTTTTCTGGTAGAGACATAAAGCTACAAGTACCGCTATCAAAGAGAATGCCCAGAGTTTTGTTCTTTGACGCAGTACTAACAGCACCTGTAAACATTTTGGAAGAGGGAACTATGGAAAAGGTTCAATTAACAGGAGAAGTTACAAAAGATGGTGCATTGGTGTGTAAGAGTGGTAATCTTACCCAATCGGATAGCTCTGTAACTTATGAAGATTCAAAAGAATCTCAAAATGTGGGTGTAGTTAAGGAAGCATCAGCAAACGAAATCGTTTTGATAATAGGAAACGAAGAAGTTATTATGAATTGTGAGGAACAACTTCATATACCCATTGCTGATTATGCACCTATAGAAGATATTTTTACTAAAAATTCGGAGTGGGCAGTTTTGAAATCAGATAACGGATACCAACTGGATAATTCTTGTCCAGAATACCTTGTACCTTATACTTTGCAAAAAGAACGAAGAAGAGGTAAAATCTTTCAGCGTAGAAGAAGAGAGTGGATCGTTAAGAGCGAGTATGGTCAAATTGCGGTTTCTGAAGTAGACAATGGAGTAAAGGGGGATGTCTTATTGATGATACATGAAAAGTCAAATGGTTATATAAATTATGTAACAGAATCGGACGAACTATTATTGGGTCAAGAGGTATCAATGATCCTTCAAGATGTTGATATCGAGAAAGGGGTAATGAAATGCACTTCTGTTGATAAACTCACAATGACAGATTCATTTGAAATCCCTATTGACAGATGGAGTTGGAATGGATTAAATTCCTCTTTTAAAAATATAGAACCTATAGTGAACTGCGCTTTCCGAGCAAAAATAATAGAATGGAGAGAGGCGGATGACGTTACTATATTGGATCGAAGATGCCTGATTCCTCAGTGTGAACTTTTTATGGAAAATCCATTAGTTGAAGGATATTATCAAATGAGGGTTTCGGGATTTAATTCTAAAGGGTATAGATTAACTCAGAATAATGTGACAGTTACCCTGCCATGGGAAGAAGCATCTTTTTCAAAAATTCCTGATGATGAGATTTTTAAGAGCGAATTTTTTCGTATTGGCACACTAGTGATAGTTTATCTAAAAGAAGAGGCAGGAAAGCCCGTTGCTTTATGGCGTAGTTATATGAATGAGAAATTTGACCAATGGTTAAAGGAAGCAAAAGACAAGAATCAAAAAGATAAAATGATGAGAATTCATCATATCGGAACATCGTATATTTTCCTAGAATATGACCATGTAATCCTGTATGCAAATGCTGCTCAGTTGGGGAAATGGGAAGGCGATGACTTAAAAAAATATTATATACCAGGACAAATTTTAGATGGTCTGTTAAAATGGGAAGAAAACAGTAAGTCTTTTAGCGTTTGTTTTGACTCTAAGGAAAAGGAACAAATAGATTTACCAAATGTTGGAGATGTATATAGAGCAAAGATTACCAAATATCTTTCAAATGGAGATTGCTATGTAAAGTTTGGAGGGAATTATGAATGGTATGCAAGGATAAGGTATTGGGATTTAACATGGATTCCTTATCCTGTAAATGGAGAAAAGCCTTATTCAGTGGGCGAATGTGTAAACATAAAGATCAAAGAGGTTAATCTCCTTTCCAAAATCATCATAGGCAGTGTTAGAGAGTGTTTAGAACGACCACTACATGGACTTGCTTCAATAGATGCGAACCAGAATCCTGAATTACAATTCTTTACATACAAGCAAACTAAGAATGATTATCTAATATTGCAAAATCTTGAAGGGGTAGAAGCAGAGATCAATGCTACACAATCTTTTCTTCCATTAAAAGAATTGAAGACAAGAATGCAGGAAAATAACGGATTGTGGTTGCCTGCTATAGGTATAAACGAAACGAAAAATCGTATTGTTTGTTCTCAAGTTGCACAAGTAGAAGCCTTTCAGCGATTACAGAGCATAAAAGAAGGTTATAGAATAAGATGTTCTATCATAGCCATTCAGGGTGATAAGCGCCTAATTGTCTCTCATGGCTTAGTAATAGGACGAATCCCCCGCATAGAGGCTACAGGACAAGCTCTAGTTAGTTTGTCAGAATTATACCATATTAATCAGGAAATAGAATGCGTTATTACTTCGTTTGATAGCAATCAACATCAATTTTTAGCGAGTATAATGAAAAAACATGCAGATGGCTTAGCAGACATTATTCCCAATATGAAAGTTGGATGTAGATGTAAAGTGAAGGTCCTGAGTGCTGATCCAAGAGGAGCTTTGGTGCAACTTCACGATAGCGTGTATAAAGGAATCATTCCCGTAGAAGAAATCTCTCATGAAGAGAATGTTAATATGGAAGTTTGGGCGAAAAAATTTATCGGAGATGTATTAACCGTAGAATGTATTGTGTTTGATTCGAAAAAAGGTATAATAAACTTTAGCAGAAAAAATGTAATTATTCCTGGAACTGAGTAAATAAAAAGTATACTTTAATTAACACAATAAGTTATGGCACTAAGACAACATGTATCATTATTAATGATGCCATTTTATTTGAAAAATGGAAGTCAAGAAATTACAATTGAGCATGATTCAATATGGAATCCTTGTCAAGTCTCTTTTGATAAGAGCAAGCTATATTCACATGTTTCAAGATTCTTAAAATCAAATACATCCGACAATGGTGTATACCATTACCAGTTCTATTCTCTTTCAGAAAAAGCTTCCCATTTAAAGGAAATGCTACGAAAGCAGATGTGTATAAGGGTTAAGAATGGAGATGAATATTCAAAAAACATTGTATTTAAACTAGGTGAAGCAGAGGCTACAAGGGAAGAAAGACTATTGAACGTAAAAAATATATCATCCTCTAATACTATAACTCCTGATATAGAAGAAACGCAAGAATCTTTCTTTTCACCCAAATTAGTTATCTGTCCCACTGCTGGAGTTGGTGTACTCATCTTAAGTGTACACTTAGTAGAGTTAAAAGATAATCCTGATAATTTTTCTATCAAAAACCTTCTTGATTTAAATTATGCTTTATTTAAAACATATCCACTAGGTAGTTCTCAAACTCATCAAATATACCTAAAGTCTCAGATAGATATTATTCGGTGTCAGGAAAAACTTTACGACGCGAGTTCAACGGAAGATACTAGACTAATCACTCAATTGGAAAAACAGATTGAAGGGATGAAAAAAAAGTTGCCAGAAAAAGTGCAATGTATTGACAAGTCGCTTGAGAGAGAGCATACTATAAATGATTTTACTGAGAGAACGTGGACAATGAATGAATTAACTCATAGGTTAATGTTAGAATTTGAAAATCTCTATGAGCGTTTTGATGAATATCGATTACATGTCTTTACATATTTACAACTTGATGAAACGGATGAATCCAAATCTATATTAGAAGATTATGAAAGAATTATAAAGTTGCAAAATGCTAATTACAAGGCAATAGAAGGTTCCCAAGGTTCACCTATATATGAACAAAGTTTTAAAAATATATATATGGGCTGTACTGTGGAAGGAGGTTCAATAATGACATTTGTTGAATCGAACTCACAGAACTCAACATTCATAAAAGATTTTATGTATAGTTCCCTTTCTCAAAGTTATTTGTGGACATATATTATGATTCAAATTCAAAGATATACTTTGTTATATCTAGAAGGAAAACTTACAAATCATAATTATTTACAGAATACTCAAGAAGAAAGAGATTTACTGCGCGAATTAATAAGAAGCGCCACACAAAATAAGGTTAGCTCTTTTTTTGTGGATATTTCAGATCATACTCAGCATAATCAGTTTTATTATCTTTGTTGTCGCAACCTAAAACTGAGAGAATTATCATATAGTGTTGAACAAAAATTAGAAATGCTGACGGATTATCTTAAGGTCTTAACAGAGGAAGAAAGTGAAAAAGAAGCAGTACGGAGAGATTATATCGGCAGGTGGATTGCAGTAATAGGAGCAGTATTTGCTCTCTTTTCGTCAACTTATGATGCCTTTTGTCTGTTTGATAAAGGTTATTTAGGCATCTTTTCAGACGAGACTTCTTTGATTGAGCGTATATCTATAGTTTTTTCAAGTATATTTGCAGTGGCTTTTTGTTTTTGGGTGTTGGCGCATATATATGTTGGAAGAAAGCGATAGTAATGTACAATTAATGAAATAAAGAACAATATTCGATTATAATTGCTGTTCTCTATTATTTTGATGGACAGCAATTATAGTATGTTAGAATGCGGCTAACCACTTCTTCATCTCGGGATTATACATCAAATCTCGATTGTCTGCCCCTTTTGTGATAGTAGCGACGAAACATTC
>OCTX012281079.1_pt1 | contig 12715 bp, 8 predicted proteins | sample 1539691 | NCBI WGS metagenome assembly OCTX01 (sample SAMN02144231, study PRJEB22623) | gut metagenome | biome: sheep rumen | host: Ovis aries | place: New Zealand
GGGCGTAGACGTCCACCTCCACGGCGTTCGGGTCCCGGAGATGGTCCGGCAGGGCCGTGTAGATCTCATAGACTTCGGCGTCGCGGGCGGCGCTCCCCAGGGCCTCGCAGCCGGAGACGAGCTCCGCGACCCCGCTTTCTCCGCCGGACAGCAGCGGCGCGGTGACGGCATAGGCGTCCCCGGCGGCCTGGTCGCGGGTGGCGAAGATTTCGGACGCGTTGTTGAAATAGGGGACCAGGTTTCCGCTGACGGAGAGGCTCCGCACGCGCTGCGGAACGAAAAGGCTCGACGCGCTGTCCGTCTCCAGGGTGACCCGCACGCTCTGCGCCGGCAGGTCCGTCCCGGCGGGCAGGGCTTCGTCGAAGAGGCGCTCCCGCTCGCCGCGCCAGCGCGCGGAAACCCAGAGATACCGCCGCCCGCCGGTGGTGTCGCGCCAGGTGTGGCCGTCGTAGGTGTTCAGCACCGCGCCCCGCAGGTAGACGGGACGGTCCGCCTCCACCGTCAGCACCGCGTGGCCGTTCAGCTCCGGCTTGCCGCCCAGCTGGTCCCGGCCCTGGGGATAGTACCCCTCGGAAGCCAGGGAGAAGATGTTCCGCGGCTCCGTGAAGAAGAAGTAGTCGAGGATGGTCTGCCGGAGATGGTCGGCGGCATCCTTCAGCGGCGGAACGGTCACGCCGGAGGCGGGCACCAGGAAGACCGCCAGCGCGGCGGCGACGAGCAGGGCCGGGAGGGTCCGGCGCAGGGGTGTGCCCTCGGCGCGCTCCCGGGCGTAGACCGTCAGGGCGGCGGCGCCCGCGGGGATCAGCAGGGGGAGCAGGTCCCCGCGCTGACCCAGCCACAGGAGCATCAGGACGAGGATGACCGACAGCACCGCGAACACGCCGGTCCGGCGTCCGGTGAAGCAGAAGGCCAGCAGCGTCACGGGGAAAGCGGCCAGCAGGCCCGCCGGGACCGCCACGTAGCGCAGGCCGCCGGGGATCCCGCTCAGGCGCAGGGTCAGGGCGCGCAGCACGCCCGCCGCCTGTTCCGCGCCCCCGGCCAGGAGCCATGCCCCCGCGACGCCCAGGGCGGCCACCGGCCCGATCCAGCTGAGCCTGGGGAACTGCGAGAGGCTCCCCAGCCCCAGCGACAGCACCGCGGCGCAAACACACCCGGCGATCCAGCCGGACGCCGGCAGCTGCAGCACGCCCAGCAGCGGCATCACCAGCCCCAGGGACAGGAGCAGGGTCAGCAGCGTGCGGGCAATCGTTTCGCGGATGCGTGGGGACATGGGGACCTCCGTGGGGGATTCAATCGGGTTTCCGCCTATCCTAACGAAGAAAGAAGCGGATTTGTTCCGGAAAACAGTATACACCCGCCGGGCGGAGACGTCAAACGGGGACTCTGATTGACATATGGCGCCGGAATACTTATACTATAATTTACAGTCGTTCCGATCATCTGAAAAAAGGAGGCTTCCCCATGAAAACTTCCCGCGTGATTTCTCTGATGCTCATTCTCGTCCTGCTCTGTGCCGGCCTGTGTGTTCCGGCGGCCGCGGCGGAAGAAACGGCTGATGACGTTTCGAAGCCGATCCCGCGGGTATTGCCGGAAGAACGATACATGGAGCTGAGATACCGGATCGAAGACAACGAGTGTATGGTTAACGCCTACAACAAAGAAGCTGACGCATGGAACAGGGAACATCCGAATGATCGGCGGGAAAAGCTCAATGCATGCCGTTTCGGTGTCATGGCTTCCAACTATAAGCCCTGGAACATTCGCGAGCTTTTGCTGGGCAAGTTTGACAGCAAGGATCCAGACAGACTGCTTCAGGATACAACGTTTGAAAATCGCATTCTGGCTATTCATCTGCTCAGAATATGCGCGCCCGCAGAACTGCTTTCCCGTGTGACGGAGATCGAGGCAAGTCTTGAAGACGAGATGGCCCTGGCGGCGGCTGTCAATTCGGAAGATCCCGAGATGGCTGCTTTGCTGGACAGGGTGTTCTATTTGTCCGGATTTCTCACCCAGCATGCGTGCAGTAACATAAGGCTGGCCCTGTACGGCGGTACGGTGAGCAGTGCGGCCTATGTTGGGATCGATTATTCCGAGGAAGAATGGCAAATGGATTCACAGTGGTACAACTGGGCCGATGATACCTGGAGATGGGTCGTGATGCCGGACGGCAGCGCGGTACTGACAGGTTTATCGGCGGAGCGAGTTGGCAGATGCACTGTCCGGCATGAAGACGGGCGAGAAACAAGCTATGATGTTTTCGAAAATGTAACCATTCCCGATCAGGTGGACGGTCACCCAGTCGTTGCCATCGACATTGAGGAAACAATTCTCTCAATGGATTTTCAAAATAGCAGCTTCTCGGCTGCTTCTCCTTCCGACTGCATGCCGAACAGTGTTTTCATCGTTTTGCCCGGCTCCTTTGGGGAAACCTGGTGCAGAGACCACGGTTTCCGGTATTCCTGGATCAGAAAGGACGAATAATGACCGAGCCTGGTGAACCGTTGTTTCGTCATGGGAACTTTGCATTTCTACAAATCAGGAGCAGCCGTTACCCGTGCGGCTGCTTTTTCTGCTCTGAGAAGACCGATCGATGATTATCATGAGAAGACCGATCGATGATTATCATTGTCTTGACATCAAAAAAATCTTATAATATAATATAAACAGGCAGTACAGTAGTTGCTGGACAATTTGAAGGGGGAAATCATCATGAGAAGATTCTTTGCCGTTTTTGTTACAATCCTACTTGTCTGCGTGTCAAGCATTGCACTAGCTGACGAGTGGGTTTGCCCAAACTGTGGAAGGGTAAATCCTGATCGTGCAAATTTCTGCGGAGGGTGTCGCGAGAGTAGACCCACTGAACTCGGTGTGCTAGATCATATCGAATATAATGCTTGGATTTGTCCAGAATGCGGAAATATTTGTTCAACAGATGATTCATTTTGCATGATCTGTGCCAGCGCAAAACCTAGTGATTTCAGAGGAGCATTGCTGATAGAGCATGATTCGCATAATCGTGAGATCGTTTTGCCTCATGTTGATATTAGTGATTTCTCTGTGAACTTTAGTGACAAGTCGGATCAAGTCTTTTATGTAAGCAGTTATACTGGAGGAAAATGCAGCGTATGGGTTACTGATGTGACAAGTAGCTACAATCGGGTCAATGCAGTACTAAAGGATACATCAGGAAAGAAAATTGCAGATAGGGATGGGTATAATTACGCACTTAAAGATGGTGGAGGAGGCATGTCAGCCAATCTGAATCCGAACCAAGAATACAAGCTTTATCTTAATATGTCTTTCTTCGCGATGGATTTTAAACCAGGTAGCGCCACCATTCATATTGGCTATCCCCGGGAGGCATATCCAATTAATGAAAAAGACGTTATTTATGACAGTTTTGATTATCCTGATCAACAAAATCAATATGAGTTTTCCCCGACAATTTCTGGTGTATATGCGTTTACTTGTACGGAAGCCTATGGTGGAATGAAGTCTGAAATTCACGTTTCAGATGACAGGGGAGACAGCGTAGAGCAAAAGCAATGGTATCAAGAGATTGGTATGGGTGATTATGTATCATTCCAACTGGAGGCGGGGAAAAGATACATTATTTCCGCTTGCCAATCTAGTGGTCTCGGAGAATACACGTTGCAAGTGGGATATCCATCGAAAGAAGTGGAAATTACTGGATGTAATGCTGTTGGTGACGAATTGTACTATGGCGGCCAGGAAAACCGATATGTGTATACAGCACAAGGTTCAGGAGACTACCAGATTAAGGTTGAGTGTCAAGACCGGCGTGACGGCTGCTATCTAACTGTTTATGATCCTTATAATAACAGAATGAATAGTTATTCCAATGTTTACTCGTTGGAGAATGGGCGGCGTTATACCTTGATTGTTACGAATGAACGAGACTGGAACGAAAGGTATCGTTGTGACTATACGATTACAATCGAACCAGATAATCGTTGAGTGGTTTTTGTTGCGGATGGTAGTTCTTTCTAGATCAAAAGTGGATATTCCTTAAGCAATTATTCCAGACTATCATATCAATAGAGGGGTTGTTTAACAGCCCCTTTTTGTCATCTAGCCGTACCTGACTTCTACCTTGCATAAACACTGGTGATGTGCTATGATGCAGCGGACAGGCGGTTTGCCTGCGTTTTCCGCAAGGGAGGGGTTCCATGTACCAGATCATGTCCGCCGACGAGGCCATCCGGATGATCCCGGACGGGGCCTGCATCTGCGTGAACTCCTTTGTGGGCATCGAGAACCCCGTGGAACTCCACGAGGCCATCGGGCGGCGGTTCGCCGAGACCGGGTCTCCGGGGCACCTGACGGTGATCTCCAGCGCGGGCTTCGGCGTGTGGGACGAGAACCGCTCCGCCGAGGGCTACATCCGCGACGGCGCCGTGGACAAGCTGATCTGCGGTCATTTCGGCGCCATGCCCTCCACCAAGAAGATCATCCTGGAGGACCGCTTCGAGGCCTACAACCTGCCCCTCGGCTGCATCTCCCACGCCATCCGCGCCCAGGCGGGCGGCCTGCCCGGCGCGCTGTCCAAGGTGGGCCTGGACATCTTCGTCGATCCCCGGCGGGAAGGCCCGGGCATCAACCGGCTTTCGAAGGACACGTCCCTGGTGAAGCTGGTGGAGGTGGACGGGGAGGAGTTCCTCTACTATAAGCTCCCGAAGATCACCGCGGCCCTGATCAAGGGCACGGCGGCGGACCCGCGGGGGAACATCTCCTTTGACGACATGTACATGTCCGGCGACGCCCTGTCCATCTGCCAGGCCTGCAAGGCCAACGGCGGCAAGGTGATCGTGCAGGTGGACCGCCTGGTGGACGCCCCCTCCCGCCCCCGCAACGCCATCATCCCCGGCTGCCTGGTGGACGCCATCGTGGTGGTGGAGCCCGGCTGGCGGGACGAGGCCTACGCGGCCCTCACCGGCAGCTTTGAGATCCCCTACACCGAGTGGTCCGGATGGACGGACCGCATCGAGGCCCTGACCTCCACCCGGCGGCAGGATTCCACCGCCTCCCGCATCATCGGGCGGCGCGCCGCGAAGGAGCTGCGGAAGGAAGACATCGTCAACGTGGGCATCGGCATCCCGGAGACGGTCTCCCACTACGCCCGGAAGAACGGCATGCTGGACCACATCACCCTCACCGTGGAGAGCGGCGGCGTGGGCGGCTTTCCGGCCTCGGGCCCGGTGTTCGGCGCCATGATCGGCGCGGCCTCGGTCTATGACATGGCCAACCAGTTCGACCTCTATGACAACGGCGGCCTGGACATCTGCTTCATGGGCGCGCTGGAGGTCGACCGTCACGGCAATGTGAACGCCCATCGGGGCCCCGGCGCGTTCGCGGGCATCGGTGGGTTTGCCAACATCACGGCGAAGACGCCCACCGTGGTCTTCTGCATGACGTTCAACACCAAGGGCCTCGACGTGAGCCGCAAGGGCGGCGTCGTCACGATCCTGAAGAACGGCTCGATCCCGAAATTCGTGGACGAGGTCAAGACCGTGAGCTTCTCCGCCCGGCAGGCGGTGGCCAACGGCCAGCGGGTGCTCTATGTCACGGAGCGCTGCGTCCTGACCCTCACCCCCAACGGCCTGAAACTGCTGGAAGTCTACCCTGGGGTGGACGTGGTGCGGGACATCCTGGCCCTGCTGCCCTTTGCAATTGAAATCTGACTTCCAAATAATGGATAAGTTACCAAATCTCATGTTCTGAAGATAGATTTGGTAACAGATTTGATTCAGAAGCCTGTAAGCACAAGGAGTCATCAAGATGCAGAATGCCCTCATCGCCCCTTCTCTGGGCGAAGCCTACCGCGAACACTTCCTCATCGGCGCCGCCGTGAACGCCTACATGCTCCGGGACGAACGGCACCGGGATCTGGTGGCCCGCCACTTTACCTCCCTGACCGCGGAGAACGAGATGAAGCCCGAGTGCCTGCTGGACCGGGAGACAACCCTGGCGCTGGGAGACCCGATCCGCTGCGCGGTGAATTTCGACACGGCGGACCGGATGCTCGGCTTTGCCCGGGACCACGGCATCCGGGTGCGCTACCACACCCTGGTGTGGCACAACCAGACCCCGCGCTGGTTCTTCGCGAAGAACTGGAGCGACGACCCGGACGCGCCGCTGGCGGACGGGAAAACCGTGCTCGCCCGGCAGGAGGCTTACATCCTTCAGGTGATGGAACATGTGAACGCCGCCTTCCCCGGGCTGGTGTACTGCTGGGATGTGGCCAACGAGGCCGTCGAGCCCGATCAGGGCGGCCCGGAGGGCCTGCGGACACGGTCCCTCTGGTATCAGACCACCGGCGACGCCTTCCTGGCCAACGCGTTCCGCGCGGCAAGAAAGGGGCAGGCGGAGGGCCAGCTCCTCTTCTATAACGACTACAACAGCTATTTCCCGCAGAAGCAGGCCGCCATCCTGAAGCTGCTGAACAAGCTGCGGGCGGAAAACCTGGTGGACGGCATGGGCATGCAGACCCACATGGACCTGGAGCACTGGAATCTCCCCGCCTTCGAGGCCGGCGCCCGGGCTTACGCGGACCTGGGGCTGACCCTGCACATCACAGAGATGGACATCCACTGCCCGGGGAACGACCCGGCGAGCCAGGCGGAGCTGGCGAAGGATTACGGCGACTTCTTCGCGATGCTCCTGCGGCTCCGGCGCGAAGGCGCGAAGGTCGGCTGCGTCACGCTCTGGGGCGTCACGGACCGCTACACCTGGCTGCGCTTCTTCCGCAAGCAGGAGAGCTACCCCCTGCTCTTTGACGCGGACATGCAGACCAAGCCCGCGTTTGACGCGGTGATGGCCGCCTTGTGAACCTCCTGTGCCTGCCCGGCGGGGCGGGCTTTTTGCGTGGCGCGCTTCCCATCCAGCATGAAGTGTGGTATACTGACCCTGAAATTCAGCGCAATGGGAGGCCTGATCCATGGGCACCTTCATCCCAAAATGGCACCGCGAGCTGGAACTCTTCAGCGCCGTGAAGCCGCTGCTCATCCTCGAGGGCAACGTGACCGACAAATACCGCTACCCGGTGGCCGGGTCGATCCGGGAAAACGACCTGGTGCCGCTGCCCCGGTACCTGATGGGCTATTTCGCCGACCAGGGCTGGGACTCGGTGGTTTTCTATTCCAATCTGATCGGGCTGATGAATCCCTATGACCCGGACATGCTGACGCGGTACGCCCGGGCCGCCCGCGCGGAGACGAAGAACGGCGTGATCCCCGCGGAGTTCCGGGGCACGGCGGCCGCCACTGCGCCGAACGTGATCCGCCGCGCCATGGCCCAGAAGGAGACCGCCACCGTGACGGTGCTGGAGCTGGCGAGCTTTTACATCACCTCCCCGGATCGCATGGACCAGAATGACGTCAACAGCTTCAACCTCCTTTTGCAGGCCGCCCTGTCCGCCGCCACGGTGAAGACGCCCCAGGGCCGGCGCAGCAATCTCCTGGTGGTGCTGGTCAACAAGCGCAACGACCTGCCGGCCTGGTTCTACCTGAACAACCCCTCCTGCCGGGCGATCACCCTGGAGGCCCCCGGGCGGGAGGAGCGCATGGAGCTGGTCCAGAGCCAGTTCGCCACCTTCTTCGACGGGGCGGTCTACCGGACCGACATGCCCTGGTACGAGGAACACCCGGAAGAACTCCTGAAGCTGCAGGAGAAGTTCGTCGGCCTGACGGAGGGGCTGACCTTTACCGAGCTCGACGCCCTGCGCACCCTGGGCCGCCAGGAACTCACCGCCATCCGCGACCTCTGCAGGGCGGTGGACCTGTACAAGTACGGCTTCAAGGACAATCCCTGGGAGCGCCTGTCCATGGCGAGCCTGAAGACCGCCAAGGCCGATTTTCAGAAGCGGATCAAGGGCCAGGACGCGGCCCTGGAGCGCACCCTGGACGTGGTGAAGCGCGCGGTCACCGGGATGAACGGCCTCAGCTCCTCCTCCACCTCCAAGCCCAAGGGTGTGCTCTTCTACGCCGGGCCCACCGGCGTGGGCAAAACCGAAACGGCCAAGGCGCTGGCGGAGAAGCTCTTCGGCGACGAGAGCGCCTGCGTGCGCTTCGACATGAGCGAGTACGGCCAGAGCCACTCCGACCAGAAGCTCATGGGGGCGCCTCCCGGATATGTCGGCTATGAGGCCGGCGGCCAGCTGACCAACGCCATCAAGAAGAACCCCTTCTGCATCCTGCTCTTCGACGAGATCGAGAAGGCCCACACCAACATCCTCGACAAATTCCTCCAGATCCTCGAGGACGGCCGCATGACGGACGGCCAGGGGAACACGGTGTACTTCGGGGAGACGATCATCATCTTCACCAGCAACCTGGGCATCTATGTGAAGGACGCCCTGGGCCAGCGCCACGCCAACGTGACCATGGACATGCCCTACGAAGAGGTGCAGGAGCGCATCCGCAGCGCCATCGAGGACCACTTCAAGCTGGAACTGGGCCGCCCGGAGATCCTCAACCGCATCGGCGAGAACATCGTGGTCTTCGACTACATCCGCCGGGAGGCGGGGGAGGCCATCCTCCGCGCCCAGGTGGACAAGATCATCCGCCGCCTGGACGAGCAGAAGCAGATCCGCCTGCGCGTCACCGACGAAGCTTACGAGGAGCTCCGCGACGCCGCGCTGGAGGACCTGTCCAACGGCGGCCGCGGCATCGGCAACCAGGTGGAAAGCCTGCTGATCAACCCGCTGTCCCGCTGGCTCTTCGACAACGAGGTCCTCTCCGACGCGGAGGTGACCATCGAGCACTTTGAGGTCACGGCCAATCCGCCGGCGCTGCGGTGCAGGGCGGGCGGGGAGCAGTGAGCGGTGAGCAGAGAGTCGTGAGTCGTGAGGAGGATAGACATGGCTGAAGAGAATAAACGCCGCAGTCCGCTGGACATGCTCTATGAGATCGTGGGCGACCTGTGGCCGAAGGATTATGTTCCCCCGGAACCCGGGAAACGGGAGGCGGCGGAGGAACCCGCGCCCGCCGGCAAGGCGGAGACCCCGGAAGCGGCCCCTGTTCCCGCGGCGCCGCCGAAGCCCGTGCCTCCGCCCTTTGAGGAATACTGGCGGCGGGCGGACGAGCGCGTGGAGTGGACCCAGGCGCTGATGAGCCCGGATTCCCCCGACGGGCTGACGGACCCCGGGCTGTGGTGTTTCCTGCACGACCACGCCGAGCGGGTGCTGCGGGGCGACACCGTCGCCTACGCGGAGGTGCTGCGCCATGTGGACCCCCTGGCCGACCTGAAGCCCTACGCCGGCTCCGTCACCGTCTCCGCCCCGGACAGCGACCGCGTGCGGGTGCGCTTTACCGCGCGCCCGGACCTGCTGACCGGGACGGTGGACGCCCGGCGGCTGCTGGCGGGGCTGGCCCTGCGCTGCGCAAGGGATGTGCTGGCCCTGCTGCCGGTGAACGCCGTGGCGGTGGAGGGCTGCCTGCCGGAGGGCGATTCCCTCCGCGTGGAATACCAGCGCGACCCGCTGCGCAAGGCGCGGTTCGGGTTCATCGACCCGGTGGACTTTGCCCTGGAGCAGGGCGGTGCTTTTGAGCAGAAAAACAGAACGGAGCAGGCGAAGCATGAAGCTGAATGAGCTCAAACCCGGCCAGTCCGCGGTGGTCACCCGCCTGGGCGGCGAGGGCGCCCTGCGCCAGCACCTGCTGGACATGGGCGTGCTGCCGGGCGCCGAAATCACCATGATGAAACTGGCACCCATGGGCGATCCCATGGAGCTGCGCATCCACGGCTACGAGCTGACGCTCCGCCTGGACGATGCCCGGGACATTGACATTGCGCCGACGGAGGCCAGGGCTGCCGCGCATCCGGCCCGGCACCGCCACGCGGAGCCCGAGCACCCGGGCCTGGGCGAGGAGGGCAAATTCCATCCCAAGGGCACGGGCGACCCGCTGCCGGAGGGCACCCTCCTGACCTTTGCCCTGGTGGGCAACCAGAACAGCGGCAAGACCACGCTCTTCAACCAGCTGACGGGTTCCAACCAGCACGTGGGCAACTTCCCCGGGGTGACGGTGGACCGAAAGGACGGCGCCATCCGCGGCCATGCCGACACACGGATCACCGACCTCCCGGGCATCTATTCCATGTCGCCCTATTCCAGCGAGGAGCTGGTCTCCCGGGATTTTGTCCTGGATGAGAAGCCCAGGGCCCTGATCAACATCGTGGATGTCACCAACGTGGAGCGGAACCTGTACCTGACCATGCAGCTGCTGGAGACGGGCATCCCCATGGTGGTGGCGCTGAACATGATGGACGAGATGACCGGCAACGGCGGCACCGTGGACGTCAATGCCATGGAGGCCATGCTGGGGGTGCCCGTGGTCCCCATCTCCGCGGCAAAGAACCAGGGCATCGATGAGCTGGTCCGCCACGCGGTCCACATCGCGAAGTACGGGGAAAAGCCGCTGGTGCAGGATTTCTGCGGCGCGGAGGACCATGGCGGCGCGGTGCACCGCTGCCTGCACGCGGTGGAGCACCTGATCGAGGACCACGCGGAAGCCTCGGGCCTGCCCCTGCGCTTTGCCGCCAGCAAGCTGGTGGAGGGCGACGAGCTGATCCTGAAGCGCCTGGACCTGGACCAGAACGAACGCGAGACCCTGGACCACATCGTCCTCCAGCTGGAGAAGGAGCGCGGCATGGACCGCAGCGCCGCCATGGCGGATATGCGCTACACCTTTATCGGCCGCGTCTGCGCCGCCAGCATCGTCAAGCCCGCCCGCAGCCGGGAGCGCGTCCGCAGCGAGCGCATCGACCGGATCCTCACCGGGCGGTGGACGGCCATCCCGCTGTTCGCGCTGATCATGGGACTGGTCTTCTACCTGACCTTCGGGCTCATCGGCCCCTTCTTCCAGGACCTGCTGGAGCAGGGCATCGGCGCGCTGGCGGAGACCGTCGAGAACGCGATGATCGCCGGGAACGTCAACGAGACGATCCGGAGCCTGGTGACCGAGGGCCTCTTCGAGGGCGTGGGGAGCGTGGTCAGCTTCATCCCGCTGATCGTCATCATGTTCTTCTTCCTCTCCATGCTGGAGGACAGCGGGTATATCGCCCGGGTGGCCTTCTGCATGGACAAGCTTCTGCGGCGGCTGGGCCTCTCGGGCCGCAGCATCGTGCCGATGCTCATCGGCTTCGGCTGCACGGTGCCGGCGGTGATGTCCACCCGGACGCTCCCCAGCGACCGGGATCGCAAGATGACGATCCTGCTGACCCCCTTCATGAGCTGCACCGCCAAGATCGCCATCTACAGCTTCTTCATCGAGGAGTTCTTCAGGGGGCAGAGCTGGTGGATCATCACGAGCCTGTATCTGGGCGGCATCGTGACGGGCATCCTGGTGGCGCTGCTGTTCAAGCGGACGCTCTTCAGGGGCGAGCCCGTCCCCTTCGTCATGGAACTGCCCAACTACCGCGTGCCCAGCCCCCGGAGCGTGGCGCAGCTCCTGTGGGAGAAGGCCAAGGATTTCCTGCAGCGGGCCTTCTCCGTGATCCTGATCGCCACGGTGGCGGTCTGGTTCCTCTCCCGCTTTGACTTCCGTTTCAACCTGGTGCCCCCGGAATCCGACCAGAGCATCCTGGCGAGCATCTCCAAGCTGCTGGTGCCGGTATTCTCGCCCATCGGGCTCGGGGACTGGCGGTTTGTCACTTCGCTGACCAGCGGCTTCATGGCCAAGGAGAGCGTGGTCTCCGTGATGAAGACCCTCTTCGCGGGGAGCCTCCATGAGATCGGTTCCCTGGGGGCCGTCTGCATGCTGGTCTTCAGTCTCCTATACACGCCCTGCGTGGCGGCCATCGCCTCCATCAAGCGCGAGCTGGGCCGCGGGGCGGCCGCGGCGGTGGTGGCCTGGCAGTGCGGCCTGGCCTGGGTGGCGACCTGGCTGGTCTTCACCGTCGGGAAGCTCCTGGGGGTGTCGTGATGAACATCTGGGATATCCTGATCCTGGCCGCCGTCGCCGTGATGCTGGGCTTCGCCTGGCGGACCTTCCGCCGGGGAAGGAAGCACTGCCCGGGGTGCTGCGCGGACTGTGCCCGCACCTGCGGACGCAGGGAACCGAACGACTGACACAAGAAGGGATACCATCGTGAACGAACCGAGAAACGACAGGCGCGTCCGGGTCCCCGTGATCATCGGGGCCGTCTTTCTGGCGGCGCTGCTTGGTGTGGCCGTGTACTTTGCGCTGCAGGCGTTCAACACCCTCCCGGACTATCAGCGGGAGACCCGGGCGACGCCGACGCCCACGCCGGTCTACGGCAGCGCCATGGCGGTGACCCGGGATCCCGCCTCCGCAACACCGGCGCCGGAGATGAAGGTCGGATCCGTCAGCGAGCGCGTCCGCCAGCTGCAGACCCGCCTGGCGGAGCTCGGCTATTACAGCGGCCTGATCGACGGCCGGTTCTACGAGGGGACGGAGAGCGCGGTCCGGGCCTTCCAGGCGGCCAACGGCCTGACCGCGGACGGCATCGCGGGAGCGGCGACGGAGGAGCGCCTCTGGGCGGAGGACGCCGTGCCCGCGTGGCAGGCGCCCGCGACCCCTCAGCCCTCCGCGACGGCGACGCCCACGCCGGCCCCCGCCGCTTCGGCGGCCTCCGGGCTGAACGGCGTCCTGCGCAACGGCTCCTCCGGGGAGCAGGTGACCGCCCTGCAGAAGCAGCTCATCGCCCTGGGCTATCTCCACGGCGAGGCGGACGG
>OCTX012177485.1_pt1 | contig 12714 bp, 8 predicted proteins | sample 1539691 | NCBI WGS metagenome assembly OCTX01 (sample SAMN02144231, study PRJEB22623) | gut metagenome | biome: sheep rumen | host: Ovis aries | place: New Zealand
CAGAGAAGTTAAGCCCGGGCACGCCGATGGTACTGCACCGCAATGCGGGAGAGTAGGTCGCCGCCTTCTTAATGAGAGAGCCCTCTGTACGATACTGTACGGAGGGCTCTCGATTTTATTTATAATTATTGATTTATATACTGAGTAATTTATATACGTTTTATAAGTGTAAGAATGTTCTTATCGTCTATTCTCTTGTAATAAACAGAATCCATATACTGGCGCACTAAGTGTATTTCCAATCCGTCAGTCTGATGTCCTTCTGAAGTTAATGTTACATCTGCATTTTTTGTTCCAGTCGGATTAAATGCTATACCACTGTTAACTATGATGAACTTTAGTTGCAGATCGTCAGCTTGAGCAGTGATATCGATATTTCCTTCCGTGTCTGGTGGAAATGCGTATTTCATGATATTCAGTATTGCTTCCTCTAATGCAAGATCTAACTGCATTGCTATAGAATCCTGCAGTCTCAGTTTTTTTACAATATCATCTATAAAGGATTTTAATTCTGGTAGTTGTTGTATATCATTCTTTATAACGATATTGCTATTAAGAATCTGTGCACGTGTAGTTTTTGTATATCTTATAGCTAATGTTGTCAGGTCGTCAAATTGTGGTGCTTCACCTACAAATTTATTAACCTCATCAGTCATTATGTCCGTAAATGGTTTTGGTTGAATGTTCCCGTCTGCAAGCAATTGTTCAGCAACCTTAATCATGCGGTTTTCACGAAACATTTCCCTTTTTATATTTTTGGCTTCTACGAGACCGTCTGTATATAAAAATATCATTGTATCAGAGTCCAATAATATTTCTTGCCCTATATATATAATATGTGGCATGACTCCTACAGGTAAATTGGCAAGTACATCCAGTTTTTGGATATCATTATGTATAATTAATGGGGCATCATGTCCTGCGTTGCAATATCTCAATTGTCCTGTTGGCAAATCAAGTACACCAACAAAAAGTGTGACAAATAGAGATAACTCGTTCATCTCGTTTACCAAGTTGTTCATCAGTTCAACTATGCCCTGCGGACTATCTTCGCGTGCAGAAATAATACGGAACATACTACGTGTGACAGCCATCATAAGAGATGCAGGCATTCCTTTACCAGATACGTCACCGATGCAGAAATAGAGTTTTTCGTCCTTTACGAAGAAATCGTAGAGGTCGCCACCAACTTCCTTGGCTGGTAATAGCAAACCATACACATCTATATCATCACGATTCTGAAGTGATGTGTTATTCTTGGGTAGCATGCCTTGTTGGATTTTGGCTGCTGTGCGTAACTCTGTATCTATTCGCGCTTTCTCTTCATTCGCAACCCTTAGGTTGTTGATGTTCCGCACAGAATTCCATATAATCAATACTAATAGTAATATGCTTGCTAATGTAATTATAAGTCGCCGCTGCATATCTTTGTAGAGTTTCTGATATATCTCTTCTTCGGAACCTGTTACGGCAATTATCCAATCGGATTCTCCATTGACATCTTCAAAGAAAATAACGTTCTTTTCTCCTTCAGGAGAAATAAATTCCATCTTTCCACTTCCATCCTCCGCCAGATTCCCAATTATTTGATGAATATTGATTAGGTCATTTTGTTTTTCGTTTCCAAACCAAGTAAACAGGTCTTTACGTCTGTCTTTTGGGCATGCTATTACATGTCCCTTGCGCGATAATATTGTTACAAATGAAGAAGGAAGGGTGTATGCCTGATTTGCAATATTGCTTAACCAATCGAGTGATACGTCTAATACTAATGTGCCAAATGCTTTATTATTTTTGTCGTGGAGTGTCATTGAATAACTGACTACAGTTTTCTTGTCAGGACCATTGATGTATGGTTCACTCCAGTAATCGCTGTCACATTCCATCGCTTTTATATAGAATGCCATTTGGGTGTAATCATGTTGATAACCTGCAATCTGTGTTGTGTTGATTCTACCCTTTTTATCTCTTATTGCAACTGGTTCGTAGAGCTTTCTGCTGTTATTGTGGTAGTATGGGTCTAAACAAACTCCACATGTATTGATTTCTTCACAACTTTTCATGAGTTGTACTAAAAAGCGTGGAATAGAGTCGTGTTGGTCTGCGTGATCCTCAATTCCCCATGATGTACAGTCTGCAGCCATCTCAAGAATTGATAATTTATCACAGATAGCCTGACTGGCTCTGTTGAGCTCTTGCATTGTTATTCGCTCAACATCGTTGATGGCATTTTCTCGGGCAACACGATATTGCCATACCTCTCCTGTTAATATTAAGAGTGCGGCGAATAGGATGATACATAAATTAGTATTTACTAACATCCAATTTTTTACCTTGTTGCCAATAATTTTCATGGAATATTACTTCATCTCTGCAAAAATACAGATTTTAAATACAATTTATAAAACCTAAGTTGTATTTTTTTTAACTTTGCAGTCAAAATCCTAGTATTATACATGATTTATTCCATTTCGGCACCAACTCATATAACTGGGGAAGTGATTCTTCCTGCTTCAAAGAGCATCAGTAATCGTGCACTTGCTATCAATATGTTGGCAGGAAATGCAAAAACTCCTGTCAATCTGAGTGATTGTGACGATACAAGAGTAATGCTCAAATGGCTCAACGATCGTCCTTCAACCATTGATATCGGTGCTGCTGGTACTGCTATGAGATTTTCTACGGCTCTTCTTGCTGTAACATCAGGAACTCATATAATAACAGGTAGTGAACGTATGAAAAAACGCCCAATTGGGATTTTGGTTAATGCCCTTCGGGAACTTGGTGCTAAAATAGAATATGTAGAAAATGATGGTTTTCCACCTCTTCGTATTGTCGGCAATCCATCTCTTGAAGGCGGTACAATCAGTCTTCCTGGCGATGTCAGTTCTCAGTATATTTCCGCTATGTTAATGATTGGACCTACGTTGAAAGAGGGATTAACTCTTCAATTAAAAGGCGATATTATCAGTCGACCTTATATCAATATGACTATAGCCATCATTCGTTCGTTTGGTGCTGATGTTCAATGTGCTACAGATAATACTATAGTTGTAAAACCTGGTAGGTACAATCAGGGTGATTATATAGTGGAAAATGATTGGAGTGCTGCTAGTTATTGGTATGAGATTGTAGCTTTGGCTAATAATGTAGATGCCACAATCTCTTTGCCTAATTTGTATAAAGATAGTTTGCAAGGTGATTGTAAAGGCGCTGAGTTATTTCGCAAACTGGGTGTTGAGACCCGTTATACTTCAACTGGTGTAACTCTTCGAAAGACTTCCGTGTCAGTTACTCGTATTGAGTATGATTTCGTAGAAATGCCTGATTTGGCACAAACATTTGTAGTTACCTGTTGTATGCTTGGTGTTCACTTTCACTTCACAGGACTTCAGAGTCTTAAGATTAAAGAAACAGACCGAATCAATGCTTTGAAAGTTGAAATGAAGAAATTGGGATATGTAATAGAGGATAGAAATGATTCAGAACTGTTGTGGCAGGGTGAACTTTGTAAGGCGATTGATAATTGTGCTATCGATACGTATGAGGATCATCGTATGGCGATGGCCTTTGCGCCAGTCTCTATGAAGATTGGCAAGATAAATATAAACGATCCTCATGTTGTTACAAAATCCTATCCACATTATTGGGATGATCTTAAAAAAGTAGGTTTTGAATTATGACAAATATAGATTCAGAATGTTGCGGACAACATGAAGTCTGCGAAAAGCAACTAATCCTCGATGCCTTGAAAGAGGAGATTGAATATTACGAAGACGAAGAACTTGATCGTTTTCGTGGTGTTCAAAGTGATGAGTATATGCCCGATGAAATCGAAGAATTTCGTGAGATTCTATATACTATGCGTCCAGACGAAGTGTCCGGGTGGTTGCATTCACTTCAACTGAGAAGAGTGGAATTGCCTGATGAATTGAAGGATGAAACTATACTATTAATGCAAAACGAATGATTTTCTGTAAGAAATAAAACATTCTTATATAAAATAATCGCTTCTATTATGCGTTTAATATATTGATGCGTAGGATATTAAATACTACATTTTTTCTGATAGTAATATTGTCGTTTTTGTCGTGTTCTAACACAAAGAATACGCCGATGACTCGTCGTATCCAAGCATTTAAGGCGCGTTACAATACATATTACAACGGAACTCTCGCGTTTAAAGATGGTCGCCAAGCGCAGGAAGAAGGAAATAAAGATAACTTCACAGAGCTTATCCCATTATATATGACAGGTAATAAGGAAACTGTCAAATTAGGTAGTTCCAATTATGCAACAGCAATTGAGAAATGTCAGAAAACAATAAAGCGACACAGCATTACGGCAAAACCTAAGTGGAATAAGAATCGACCTAAAACTGCTAAGGAGAAACGATGGCTTTCGCAAAAAGAATACAATCCATTTCTGCATCGTGCATGGCTTCTTATGGGGGAATCGCAGTTCAGAAGGGGAGAATATATGGAGGCTGCTTCTACTTTTGCCTATCTTCAGCTTCTTTATGCGAATAAACCTAATGTGGTAGCTCGCGCCCGTTTGCTTGAGGCAAAATGTTATGCGGAGATGGAGTGGTTTTATGATGCGGAAGATCTTATTTCCAGAGCTCGACGAGATTCATTTCCAGATAACCTTAAGTATATGCAGGCACAGGTGAATGCGGATCTTGATATCCGGCAGAAACGATATGAGGATGCAGTCTTAAATTTGCAAATTGCTGTAAAAAAAGAAAGCCGTAAACTGCAGAAGTCTCGTATGTATTTCTTACTTGGTCAGTTGTGTAACAAGATTGGTAGAGATGAGGAAGCGTATAAATACTTTACCAAAGTAATAAGACGTAACCCACCTTACGAACTTGAATTCAATGCCCGCATAGCACGTACTGAGACTATGTCAAAAGGTAATAGCAAACAGGTGATTCGTAAGTTGAAGTCAATGGCTCGTAATCCTAAGAACAAGGACTATCTTGACCAAGTCTATTATGCTATGGGTAATATCTATTTAGCTGATGGGGATACTGCTCATGCAATAGGAGCATATTCTGACGGAGTAGAGAAGGCCACACGTAGTGGAATAGAAAAAGGTGTGCTACTCGTACATCTAGGACAACTTTATTGGGATACCGAGAAGTTTGTAAAAGCACATAAGTGCTATACTGAAGCTCTCGGTCTTTATGATAAGGATCATGAGGATTACAAGGCAATAGATGAGCGAAGTAAGATTCTTGAAGAACTGTTTCCTTTTGCATCTGCAGTAGAATTACAAGATAGTTTGCAAGCTCTTGCGCGCATGGATTCTTTGTCGCGAATGCAGGTAATTAACAAGATTATTGAAGAATTAAAAAAGAAAGAAAGAGAGGAAGAAAAAAAGGCTGCAGAAGCAGAAGAGGCTGCTAAAAATCCTCGTCGAAATTCAACGACGCGGAATGCGAATGCAGCAACAAATCGTACAGGTAGGAATGAGGCGTCTTTCTATTTTTATACCGCTTCAACGGTTGATGCGGGAAAGAAGGCTTTCGAACAGAAATGGGGAAAACGAAAAAATGTAGATAATTGGCGCCGAAAGAATACTACTGTGCTCGATGACTTCAATGACGAGCAAGCGGTAACTGACAGTTTGTTAACGGATAGCCTTGGGCAACCTATAGAACAACCCAAAGAGCAAGCGGAAGTTCCACAACAAGAAAAAGATAATAAGAAACTCACACGTGAACAAAAGGATTCCATTAAGGCGGAGGAATATGCACAGGATCCTCATAGACCTGAATACTATCTGAAAGATATTCCGTTCACAGACGAACAGATGGAGGAATCCAATAAAGCATTGGTTGACGGTTTGTTCGGTTCGGCAGTAATATATAAGGATCGTATGGAAAACTTGCCTTTGGCAGAACGGACATTCCAGCGTATTATCGATGAATTCCCTGATTTTTCCCAGAATAATGACGTGTACTATAATTTGTTCCAATTATATTCACGTCAGGGGCGTTCTACATTGGCAGAAGCTTATAGGAACAAACTAATCGAAGGTTATCCGGAGGACGAACATGCTATACTCGTTGCTGACCCTAACTTTGAGTTTAAAGCAAGATATGGTAAGCAATTTGAAGACTCATTATATGTGGAGGCTTATAATGCCTTTGCTAAGTCTGATTACAATACCGTATTCCGTAATAGTGCCTATACCGAGAAGGAATATCCAAATGGTGCAAACCGTGCTCGATTCATGTTCTTCGATGCTATGAGTCATTTGGAAATAGGTGACTATACCAACTTCATGTCAAGCATGAAGGCTATCGTTGAGAAGTTTCCACAGAGTACAGTCAGTGAGTTGGCGGGACTTTACGTGAAAGGTCTTAAGGAGGGACGTTTGCTTCAATCTGGAAAGTATAATAGCGGGTCTATATGGGAACGTCGTATGGGTATGGGAATGGAAGATGATTCGTTGGCAACTGATACTACATTCACGGATGAACGCAATTGTGATTTCGTGTTCTGTATAGCATATGAACGTGATTCCATCGACGAAAATCAACTTTTGTTCGAAATGGCACGCTATAACTTTATGAATTTCTCTGTTCGTAATTTTGACCTTAGTTTCGACAGGGGACAGGGTATTGATATGCTGCAGACTCGTACATTCCTCAATTACGATGAAGCATACATCTATATGCATCGTTTGTTCAATGATGCTGAGATGGTTTACAAATTGGAAGGACTGAAATGCTTTATCATTGCCGAGGATAATCTGAAACGTCTTATGCGAGGATTGAGTTTTGCCGATTATTTCGACTTCTACGATGCAACTTTCGACCGCATAGGAAATCTGCAGATACTACCAGACGAACCATCATCGCTGGACGAACCGACTGAATTACCTGAACCACAAGAAGAGGAAGAAGAAGAGGAGGAAGATGATGAAGAGAACTTTATATTTTAACTAAAAACTAGATTCTGTATGAATGGTTTGCTACTTTGGGTTGATGATGAGATAGAACTTCTCACGCCTTACATTATATTTCTTGAAAAGAAGGAATATGAGGTTCATACTGCCAATAACGGACAGGATGCCTTGGATATGTGCAATGAGCGAGCCTATGACCTTATCTTTCTTGATGAGAATATGCCGGGCTTGAGTGGACTTGAGACTCTTTCCCGTATCAAAGAGTTGCATCCGACTATTCCGATAGTTATGATTACCAAGAGTGAGGAGGAGAATATAATGGACCAGGCTATTGGCTCCAAAATTGCCGATTATCTTATAAAACCTGTCAATCCATCGCAGATTTTGCTTACTTTGAAAAAGTATTTGCATAAGAAGGAAATAGAAACGGAGGTAGTTAATACCTCTTATCAGCAGAATTTTATGAAAATAGGAATGCAAATAAATGATTCCTATTCTATTGATGACTGGAAAGAGGTGTATAAACGTCTTGTGCATTGGGAACTGGAATTGGCTGATACAGAATCAGAGATGAGTGAGATGTTGCAGCAGCAGAAAGATGAGGCAAATAAAGAGTTCGCTCGTTTCATCCGTAAGAATTATCTGGATTGGATTAATGATAAAGATAATCGTCCCATGATGTCGCCTGACATATTCAAGAAGGTGATTTTTCCTTTGCTGAACGATGGAGAAAAAGTCTTTCTTGTAGTGTTTGACAACTTCCGTTACGACCAGTGGCGAGAGATAAGTAAAGAGTTGGCAGATGATTTTACGTTTGATGATCAGCTTTACCTTAGCATACTTCCTACGGCTACGCAATATGCTCGCAATGCTATCTTCTCGGGTCTTATGCCTCAGCAGATTGCTGAGATGTATCCTGATTTGTGGGTTGACGAAGATGAAGAAGAGGGAAAAAATTTGAATGAAGCTCCACTCATTCAGACTCAACTCGACAGGTATCGTAAGCATTATTCTTTCTCATACTATAAGTTGATGGGTTCAAACGATAGTGAGAAATTAGTTGAACGTTTCCGTAGTATTATGAACAACGACTTGAATGTTCTTGTCATCAATTTTATTGATATGCTCAGTCATGCCCGTACTGAGTCACGTATGGTGCGTGAATTGGCAAGTGATGAGAAGGCTTATCGTAGTATCACTTCATCATGGTTTCGAAATTCGCCTGTTAACGATCTTTTCAAAGAACTTGCAAAGACCGATGCAAAGATAGTCATTACAACCGATCACGGAAGTATTCGTGTGAACAATCCGATAAAGGTAGTAGGTGATAAGAATACGAATACGAACTTACGTTATAAGTTAGGAAAGAATCTTAGTTATAATCCGAAGCAGGTGTATGAGTTGAAACGTCCTTCAACAGCCTTTCTTCCTTCGCCAAACATCAGCACTGCCTATATATTTGCACAGAACGATGATTTCTTTGCTTATCCTAATAACTATAACTATTATGTAGGTTATTACAAGAATACATTCCAGCATGGTGGTATTTCTATGGAAGAAATGCTTATTCCGATTATCACTATGCAGAGCAAACGGAAAAAGTAATAAAAAAGATATTATACCATTATGGAGATAAGAATCGAGAATTTAAGTAGTTTACAATCAGCTGCTGAAGAGTTTATCAAGCAAATAGGTGAACGTAGAATTTTTGCGTTTTACGGAAAAATGGGTGCTGGTAAAACAACGTTTATTAGTGCTGTGTGTGAGGCTTTGGGTGTGCGTGACGTTATCAATTCTCCCACCTTTGCCATAGTCAATGAATATTTGAGTGGAAGTGGTGAACTCATCTATCATTTCGATTTCTATCGTATTAAAAATATCGGTGAGGCACTTGACATCGGTTATTACGACTATATTGACAGTGGTTGCTTGTGTTTTATGGAGTGGCCTGAACTTATAGAAAGCATCCTCCCCGAAGACACTGTAAAAGTGTGTATCGAGGAGGAGGCAGATGGTAGCAGACTGATTAAGTTTTAATTCTCTTCAGCCTGTTGTTCGTTATATTCCAGTTCGGCATCTACAATTAGCATAAGGGCATCGTGATCGTAAGGTCCCATGCCCTCTTTTTTTGCTTTTTTCTCTATAAAACGAACGATTTCTTCTACGTCAATATCGATGAAACCGTCGTCGTCGGCTTTTGAACTAAGTGAATCGAGATATTCCAGGACAACATCAATGCAGTAATAGACATCGTCTTCAGTGAATTTCTCACAGTTCTCCTGACCGATATAGTTGTAGATGAAGGCCACTTCCTTGGCATCTTCTTCTGCGCCTAACAGGATTTCGTTGTCTATTGCGCTCATAGCAATGCTTTGATTTTCTCTTCGAATACAGGTTTTGCTGCAGCACCGACAATCTTATCAACAATCTGTCCGTCTTTCATGAAAAGAACAGTTGGAATGTTGCGGATACCGAACTTAGCAGCCAGTTCTTCGTTTTCGTCAACATCAACTTTTCCGACATTAACTTTGCCTGCATACTGTTCTGCAAGAGCTTCAATGATAGGACCAACCATTCTGCATGGTCCACACCAAATTGCCCAGAAGTCAACAACCATTGGCTTGCCTTCTGCAACGATTGCTTCGTAGTTAGAATCTGTAATTTCCATAATCTTAATGATTTTAATAGGTTTATAAATATTGTTATTTACGTATTCACGCTTATTTCGATTTCTCTGTGTGCATCAAAGAAGTGGATGAGTGGTTTCTGAACTGCTATTTTTGTCTTGCGTGAGAAAAGGCGTGTTGACATATTGTCGGCAGTAGAGTGTACATTGAAGTAGAGTTCTGCATCCCCTGGACATTCTTGTACTATTTCTGCAAGGTCTTGTACCAAAGTAGGAGTGAGCGATTCCAGTGGTACTGTTAGCGTAATTTTCTCAACGAGTTTATCTTTTACTTCCGATAGCAGTTCAACGCTCTTTATCTGCATCGAATATTCATTTGGCTTCCACTGACTTGGAACCATTGAGGCTCTGATAAACAGTGAAGCTCCTTCGATAAAACAGTTGTGGAAGTCAAGCCAGTCTTTGCCGAACATTGCCAATTCGCCGCTACCTGCGAAATCTTCCATTTTAACGATTCCATACATGTTGCCACGCTTTGTTTCTCCAGTACGTATGCTAGTCACGATTCCGCCGAAGGTTAGTTCTTTCTTTGCTGCCAACTGCGTTTTGTCTTCTAATTCTGGTAATTTGGTGTTGCACACGTTGTTGAGAATAAAAGAATAATCATCCAATGGGTGTGCGGACAGATATATACCTACCAGTTCGCGCTCTTTGTTTAGGCGTTCCAATGTTCCCCAGTAAGCAATATCACGTGGCAAGACTGGGCGCACCACAGTTTCTGCGAAGTCCATTGCCCCAAAGAGTGATTGGCTTGCTTGCTGTTTTGCCACTTGGTATTTTTGTCCGTATCTGACCAGTACGTCGAGAAAGACTTCTGTACCTTTGCCTGTAAGGGTGAAATAACCCTCGCGAGGAACCTCCTTGAAACAGTCCATAGCGCCTGAAAGTATGAGGCCTTCTATGCTCTTGCGGTTGCAGGCTGACAGATTTATTCGTTCAAAGAAATCGAATAGGTCTGAGTATTCTCCGTTCTTCTCGCGTTCTTCGATTATAGCGAGTACGGCACTTTCGCCTACACCCTTGATACCTCCCATTCCGAATCGTATGTCTCCCTCTTTGTTTACAGAGAACTTCAGTCGTGACTCGTTAACATTAGGTCCTAATGTGCTGATGCCTACAGCCTTGCATTCGTCCATTAGTTTGCGTATATCGCTGATGTTATCAAGGCTTCGGCTCATGACGGCTGCCATATACTGAGCAGGGAAGGTGGCTTTCAGGAATGCTGTCTGGAAAGCTACCCACGAATAACATGTAGCATGACTCTTGTTGAAAGCATAGCTGGCAAACTTCTCCCAGTCTGCCCATATCTTCTCCAGTACCTCTGGGTCGTGTCCGTTTTGTTTACCTTGTTCGATAAACTTCGGTTTCATCTGATCTACGATGTCTTTCTTCTTCTTACCCATCGCCTTTCGCAGAGCATCACTTTCACCTCGAGTGAAGTTTGCCAGTTGTCGCGAAAGCAACATCACCTGTTCCTGATAAACTGTGATTCCGTACGTGTCCTTCAGATATTTCTCCATGCAGGGGATGTCGTAAACGATTGGTTTACGTCCCTGTTTTCTGTCGATGAAATCGGGGATATAATCCATAGGTCCTGGACGATAGAGGGCGTTCATGGCGATGAGGTCCTCGAAAGCATGGGGCTGTAGTTCACGCAGGTATCGTTGCATACCTGTCGATTCAAACTGGAACGTGCCTATGGTTCGTCCGTCACAGTATAATTGGTATGTTGCCGGGTCGTTTATGTCGATGTCATCTACGTTTACCTCTACCCCAAGACTGTCCTTGATATTTTCTACGGCTTCCTTCAGGATACTAAGTGTCTTCAGACCAAGGAAGTCCATCTTGATAAGACCTGTTTCCTCAATTACGTGTCCGTCGTATTGTGTACAGCGAACCTTCTCTCCTGTATCCTTGTCATCTGCCGTGCTGACTGGTACCCAATCGTCGATTGCGTCGCGGCAAATAATAGTTCCACATGCATGCACACCAGTGTTTCTGACATTGTTTTCGAGCATTATTGCATAACGCATAGTGTCGCGTAACAGCGGGTCGGTTGATGTGGCTGCGTCTTTCAGTTCCGGTATGCATTCAATAGCATTTGGCAGGTTCATCTTCTTGCCGTCAGGCAATTTGTCTGGAATGGCTTTGCAGAGAGCATTGCTAATGCTGAGCGGCACCTTTTGTATGCGGGCTACGTCTTTGATAGCCAATTTTGTAGCCATTGTGCCATAGGTGATAATATGGGCAACCTTCTCTGCTCCGTATTTTTCTGTTACCCACTGAAGAACCTTGCCTCGTCCGTCATCGTCGAAGTCGGTATCGATATCGGGAAGAGAAATACGGTCTGGGTTAAGGAAACGCTCGAACAGAAGGTCGTATTTAATTGGGTCTATCTTTGTGATACCCAAACAGTAGGCTACTGTACTTCCTGCGGCTGATCCACGACCGGGTCCTACCCAAACTCCCAGTTCTTCGCGGGCAGCACGTATAAAATCCGACACGATAAGGAAGTAACCAGGGAAACCCATTGTCTTCATTACGTGCAGTTCGAAGTCTATCTGCTCCTTTACCTCCGGTGGAATCGGGTCTCCATATAGTGGTTTCGCACCATCGTAAGTCAGTTTTTTCAGATAGTCAGCTTCGAATTTAATTCTATAGAGTTTCTCGTAACCGCCCAATTTCTTGATTTTCTTCTCAGCTTCCTCCTGACTCAAAACAACGTTTCCCTTCTCGTCTTGTGTGAATTCATCGAACAAATCTTTCTCAGTCAGTCGTTGGCGGTATTCCTCTTCTGTGCCAAACTCCTTTGGAATTTCAAAGAAAGGCATGATTGGCGCATGGTCTATGTCGTACTGCTCGATTTTATTCAGTATCTCAATAGTGTTGGAAAGGGCTTCAGGTATATCGCTAAACACCTCATTCATCTCCTCGCGCGTCTTAAACCATTCCTGCTTAGAGTAAAGCATGCGGTTCGGGTCGTCCAAATCCTTTCCTGTTGCCAGACAGAGCAGGCGGTCGTGAGCTTCCGCATTCTCTTCATCTACAAAGTGCGAGTCGTTTGAACAGATGAGTTTTACGTTATACTTGCGTGCCAGTTCTATCAGATG
>OCTX012291901.1_pt1 | contig 12710 bp, 13 predicted proteins | sample 1539691 | NCBI WGS metagenome assembly OCTX01 (sample SAMN02144231, study PRJEB22623) | gut metagenome | biome: sheep rumen | host: Ovis aries | place: New Zealand
ACCGACAGTTGGAGTGTCTGTCAGAGGCATGTAGATACCACGAGCGAGAGGAGCCATCTGACCGTCGTCGGTCTTGTGGATAGCATAGAATGTAGCCTCGCCGTTTTCCTCGTGCACGTCAAGTGAACGGAGTACAGGAATACCATTGTACCAACCCAGGAGGTCGTTTACATATGACATCTTGGTATTCTTCTCCCACTTACCGATCTGTCCACCCTTCTGGAACTGATTAGAGGCGCGGTTACCAGCCAGATAAGCTGTGGTCTTACAACCCTTGTAGCTCTTCTTGGCGATCTCAGACTCAACGTCGATCAGGTAGCTATCGAACAGATCGATCCTTGAACGATAGTCCATGAACTTACCGCTCTGATCAGTGCTACCAACGGTCATGTCAAGATCTGACATAACGTTTCCGGTGTAACCCTCTTCAAGAGTGCTAACCAGCTTGTAGTTGATCATCTTGGTGTAGAGTTCACGAAGCTTTGTGAACAGGAAGGTAGCCATATCTGAACCGGTTGCCTTCTTGAGAGCACCGAGTGATGCGATATTGTACTCAGCGAACAGAGCATCAGGCACTGTGGTCAGAGCGATCTGCTGCATCTTAGCTACGAACCTTTTGTCGTTAGCGTGTGTATTGGAAGCACCGTTGGTGTTGCAAGGTGTACCAGTCACATCCTCCTTACCGATAATGGTAATGCTAGGATTAACACCACCAGCGGCCGTTGGGGCAGCTGCCAGTGTGAATGTAACCTTACCATTCAGGTAGTTGATGCTAGAGGTAGACAGTTTACCTGCGATAGACATTAGCTGACCCTGGCCGTTGTCAATCAGCTCATAGTTACCACCGGTTGGATCAACGATCTTAACGCGGATGGTGCTAGGAATGATCTTACGACCGAGAATCTCGGTATATGAGGTACCAGAAACGGTAACCTCAGAGGTGAAGCCACCCATGCTCTGGATGTCCTGATACTGATCAGCACCAAGGTTAGGCAGGATGGTACGCATATCGGTAATTCCGAGTACGTCGAACCAGTAGAACAGACCAGTTGGCTGCTCGAAGTCGCGCTCGATAGACAGGAAACCTGCGAAAGAGCTAACGAAAGAAGCAACTGATGCGTTGAAATACTGGGTACTCAGAAGTGGGGTCTCGGCATAGCCAGAGAAGTTCTTCTGCAGGAAGTTGCCAGGATTCATTTCCTGAATTTCCTCTGAACGAGAGAACAACTTGGCGTATTCATTCATACGAGATTGAGCGTCAGCCACGGAAACAGAACTTCCGACAAGGGCGTCGATCATCTCTGGTGTCTGCATTAGACGATTAAAATCTTGATACATTGTATATATTTTGTTTATAGTTTGTTATTTAAATTTGACTGAGCCAAGCGGCCATAGGATCCGACAGGATGTTCTCCTCGGTGTCGGCATACATTCTGGTGTCCTCGTCCTCATAGTCAGAGAATTGTGCCTCCTGAATGTCTGATCCATCACCTGGGGCTGGAGCGGCCTTAGCCTCCTGAATCATTTCGGCAGCCTGCTGAGCGGCTTCCTGAATCGAGTTAACGGCTGCAATAGCCTTGTCCTCGATAAGCTCGGCAGATGTCTGTGCCTGCTCGTCTGCCTGTGGGGCACCCTGAGCTTGAGCATCATCACCTTGCTGGCTTGGAGCTACCAGGGGTACTTGTCCCTCTGGAACAGCGTTCTGGATAGAGCTGGCGGGAACCTGGATGGTTACCATCTCCTCAGAGGCATCTGCAAAGAAACGCTCGAGGGTGCTCATGTTTTCATACTCCTCCAGGCGCTCTGAGAACTCGCGCTCAGACTTCTCCTCAGGGGTCTCATCCTCGTCAATCTCTGAGTCTTCATCGACCTCAACGTCCTTCAGGAGTTCGTCAGCCTCATCCTCTGAGATCTTCTCGGCATCAACACCATCCTCTGCGAGGGTTACCTTGGTAATCTCGTCGTTCTTCTTATCTTCGACCACAGCAGTTTCAGAGTCAACTGGAGTGATAATCACGCCGTCATCCTCAATCTGCTCACCACTCTCGATAGCATCCTCGACCTTGCTCTGGGCAACCGGAACTTCGTCGTCTGCCTCGGAGAACAGGCGATGCATGAAGCGAGTCATTTCTGAGAACTCGTGCTCCTCAGGAACAGACTCCTCTGAATCCTCGTCAACTTCGACATCCTTCAAGAGTTCATCGGCCTCGTCCTCTGAGATAGCCTCAGCGTCCAAGCCATCCTCGTCCAGGGTTACCTTGGTGATTTCGTCATTCTTCTTGTCCTCGACCACAGCGGTCTCAGAGTCAACCGGAGTAATTACTACATCACCGTCCTCAATCTGATCACCGCTCTCGATGGCATCCTCGACCTTGCTCTGGGCAACCGGGATCTCATTGTTTTCCTCAGAAAACAGACGGTGCATGAAACGAGTAGCTGAGAATTCAGCCTGTTCGGGCTCCTGACCCTCAACCTCAAGGTCACCAGTCAGTTCAGAAGCTTCATCCTCTGAGATAGACTCGACATTGATGTCATCATCGGTCAGAGTGGCAACTGTGAACTCACCGTTATCCTTGTCTTCGATGACGGCTGTCTCGGAGTCAACCGGAGTGATGATAACATTATCATCCTCAATCTGCTCACCGCTTGAAATAGCATCCTCAATCTGATCCTGTGTATCGGTAACACCATCTTCTGCCTCTGAGAACATGCGAATCATGTACTGAGTGCAGTCAGAGAGATCAACACCAGGATCTGAGAAAATACTATACTCAGGCTCAAGGTCACTCTCACTGTAGTAACGTGTCAGATAGAGCTCACGATCTGAGAACTCAGCCTGTTCTGGCTCATCTGCCTCGAGGGCACCCTCTTCGCTAAGCAAAGACTGGGCATACTCACGAGCCTCGTCAGGGTTCTCGAAGATCCTAGCACCAACGACACCGAGTTCATCCAGATGATCTGCCAGATCCTGGGCATCTTCCTCGGTATAGACAGGAGCATCAACGATTACGTGAGAATCGGGGGCAATACCAACTACGAACATAGGCTCGTACTGATCGGCACCTTCCTCAGCCTCCACCAGGTCTGAGAACTCCTTGAAGTTCTTCTCGGAGAGTTCCTCTACCTCAAGTTCGTCTCCGTCGATGGCTACCTTAGCCTGATCGCCGGTAGTCTTATCGGTGATAACGACCTCACCGTCTGAGACCTTGTCTACCTGAATGTTACCAACCACGGCAGTATCCTCAGAATCCAGAACATCAGACATGATTTTCTCATAGTAAGCCTGATCTGAGAAGAATCTGAGAACTGCGCTATTTCTAGTGCTTACACTAAATTCACGTTCCTCTTCACACTCTGGGCACTGGCACTGGTTGTCAGAAGCACCGGCGTCGTTCTTAAGAAGAGCCTGGGCCTGCAACTCCTCTGGATCAGATGCTCCAGAGATTCCAGAGACAACGTGCTCTGATACATTCTCGACGTCTGCATCATTCACGTCACCTGGCTGTGTGCCGTCTAGGGTATGAATGTATTTTTCGATCTCATCGTCAGGCAGGGCTTCCATTTCGTACTCATCACCAGAACCCTCAACGACTGTGGCCTCGTTATTGACGTTATCAATAACCATAACCTTGTCATCTCCTAGGTTGATGTAAGTAACTTCGTCAGTATCTACCTGGCCGTTTTCCTTAGCTGACTCGATATCGCCAGCTACCTGATTGGTCAGCTCCTCGTTACCATCATCAACGGCCGAGAACATGACCTCCATAAACTTTGTCTTTTGCATTATTGGTGTAAATTATTTAATTGCAACTTGGCTTCCGGAGATACCTACTATACCTTTCTTGACGAGTTGGTCTAGAAGATCATCGGGAGCATCATTGTACCTGGTCTTAAGCATTCCCAAGAAGTCCGATAGTCCGAGGGTTTCCCCACCGTGCTCTAGCTTCAGGTCATGCCCGATTCCAGAATCCTTAATGTAGTCAGTCTCCGGAACTATATCACTCTGATGGGGTATAATTCCATGAGCTTTCTTGATAAGGATAATCCCTTTAGGCGGAATAGATCCACCTTCCAAGGACTGGATAAGATCCTCTTGAGATCCGGGGAGAACCGGATCAAGGTCTAATTCCTTGGTGACTGATATCACAAGTTTCGAGAATAGTGCATACTCGGAGTCCGCATGTTCAGAAAAACGTACTTCCTGATTATCCCCCACCTGAGCGTATCCAGAGTCAACCAAGTCTTGCAAGCTACCTTGGGCTCCACACTCGGAGAATAACTTCTGTGCGTCCTCTTGAGACATACTTTGACCGGCTGCCCTCTTCAAGAACTCACCAGTCGTGTCTGTGGAATCAGAATAGGTATATTCATGACTTACCCTAACAACTCTGTTCCCTCCACAACTTGGACAGCGTGGTCCTGAGAAAATATCTTTCTCGACCGTAAATTCAGCCCCACAATCCGTGCACTTAAACTTTGATTCCTTGACGAAGCCGCCGTCCGTTCCTTCGCCTGTGGTGTTTGGCTGAATACGTGTTAGTCCAGAGAACAGCGATATGCGTTTCTTCCCTGTCCTCGAAAATTCCTTAGCAGCGGGCATAGTCTCAAGATAGTTAAATCTTGAACTTCCACACTGGGGACAGTACTCTTTTGTTGACCCCGTCCCCGGGTCTTCAATCTTAAACCCACAATCCTGACACACTAGGATATGTTGATGTGGGTGTTTCTCATGACAAGAAGCTGTCTCACCAAATAAGCTTAGGCGAGTCTTCTTGGCAGGGGTTCCAAATAACTTAATTCTTTTCATTACCTTCTTCTCCCTGTTCCTCGCCCTTATCTGGGGCTTCGTCATCTATTTTTAACTTGTTTTCACCAAAGATCTCGTTCATAATCGAATCGACGAATACTACGTATGCATCCTGAATCTTCTTCATACGATCTTTGGATATATAACCCGCCTTCTGTTGTTGCATCATAGCCATGCGGTAGGGGAGCTGTAGACTTGCGGCAGCCGCCCGACAATTCTTAGAGATTGTCGAGGCTCCGATCAGGACATTTATCTGCTTACCCTTCATGATTTCGCCATGTATCTGTTTCATGATATACAGAATATCGTTAGCGAACAGAGTCCTCATGGTCTGCAACTCTTCGGGTTTAATTTTGTCTGGACCGCCAGAGGCTTTCAGAGCCTGGCGATAATCCAGTACTAGTCTTCTGAATTGAACTCTTGGTGACAACTTAGAGTAGCGTACACGCTCTTTCACAGTTGCTACCGAGAAATTCTTTTCCTTCGGCTCCTCCGTGGAATCCTCTGAAATAGTAAAGTCTGTGATCTGGCTAAACTGCTTTGCCTTAAGATTACAAACTCGAAGTCCAATCTTGGAAGTCTTTGGAAGACTCTTGTAACCTGGAATAACGTCTGTATCCGAGAATACCTTACAGGATACACCACCAGATTCCATTATCTTGAGATCTTTCTCTGAGAATGTTGTTTCCTGGTCATCCTCGATAATACCAACTACCTTGGCTCCCTTCATAGACGGACCAATTGTAAAGTCCACACCCTTGAGGGCTACAATAGCCTTGGCGTACTCTGATCCCCTGGTTCCAGGGAGTGGTTCCCAGTAGCACACAAGAACGCAGGAGCATCCCAGTTTCACACCACTTCTCAGGAGTGTCTTAAGTCTCTTGATGTTATTACTCATGGCGGGGTCAGCCTGATTTTCATCAAAGACCTCTGCCTCAGCCATTACATCATTACCATCAAGATAAAGTTTTGTGATTTTTGTCACTGGAGCCGGACAATTCTCCATTGTAAGAAGGAGTGAATCGTCTTTCGCGGTAACTCCACTTAGTGCACCGGTACCCTCTGGTAATGCCTTTAGGGTTCGGCTCCTATGTGTTAGTGAAGACAACATTGACCCATCTCTAAGTGCCTCCTGACATGCCTCGGACTTGATATATTTTTCCCAGACATCCCTAGAGATCACGCTAGAATCCGATGCGGACTTGTCAGTCTTCCAGATTACTAAACGGATTTTCATCATATAATTTGTTATTTTTATTTAGTTCACAGGATCCTGTTTCCAGGAGTCCTGTGATTATATTGAGTTTTATCAATTATATTCCTTTGTTTAAAGTCAATCGATACGCTTTATTTCCGACATAAATGCATTCGTATCCACAGATTTTCCCTTAAATTTGTTTGATTTCAGCGCATTTTTTAGGTTTATTAATCTACTCTGAGCAACAGGGTCATAGACGGGATTAGGGAATCCATCCATAGCAGTGTACAATCCTCTGGGAAGGGTCGGCCATCTTCTTTTATTTATTTCGTTCACTATAAGATCTGACTTGGCCATTTTCTTGGGTAGCCCAAACATGGAATGTCTCCTAGCTTCTCCTAATAATTTATCATATTCTATATGATTTTTAAGCTGTCTTTCTTTTGGGGTAAGGCTAGAAAGATAATTACTAATAAGCTTTTTATTCTTTAATGCCTTGTTTGTCAGATTAGCGAATTCTTTCTGAAACTCGGAGTATAACGAATATTCTGCTTCAGTCATTGTTACTGAGAACAACACCTCTTCAGGATTATTCTCAGAAAATAATCTATCTTCTATATACATTTTATGTTAATATACAGGGGAAGATTATTTATATTAAATATACACCCCCCCCCCTGTATTTTTACAAAAAGGGGATGTATCTGTTATGGTCTACTTATGTAGAAGTATGCCCTCAAGCTTCTTTGTTTCCTCTGGAATATTTATCCCGAGATTCTTTTCTAGTTTTGGACCAAGGCCATTTATAGATTTTCTTGTGTCCCAAAGACTCTTGGCTAACTTATATCTTCTATTTTTGATATCGAGAATATCTTTCTCGATGACCTCTTCAGGCTTCTTAAGTAGTTTCCCTATCCGGAGAGTTCTCTGAATCTCCTGTCGATAGGAGGCAAACCCTTTCTGGGACAGCATTGAAAATCTCTTAACCCGATAGGTCTTTTTCATGTATAGTATTCTCGGTTCCCTACGATATACCTGATAACCAAGATCCTTGTATAACTTGATAGCTCTTAGATTAGAACAGCTAACCGTTAATCTCTTGACAGGACACTCTTCCAAGAGCCCGGTGGCGATCCCTTGTCCACGATACTTCGGAGAGACCTCCAAGGCAACTATATAGTCTGATGACCAGGCAATATAACCAATCAGGTCTCCTTGGGTTCCTACCAGAATTTTACCTTGAATATCTGGTCCGGTCTTAGCATGCTTAAGAAGATTATCACCAGATTTGTATCTATCGACATTCTCCTTGGTCCAGGGTAAAACTTTGGTTCTCATGTTCCTTAATGTTTGTTAGCCTGATATCCTCTCAAGGCAGCGGCAGCTTTCTCCCTGGTCTGATACTTGGCATTCCAGAGTTTTCCTTTCTTGATAGCCACAATTCTCCAGTAATTACCGACTTTCTGGATAACCCCTGAAGTTTTAGCTTTCTCGATAAGCTCTGGGCTAGCATCCTCACGGTCATCGGAGAACTCCTGTTGATAATAGTTATTGTTCTGGTCGGAATCTGGACCGTCTGCAAAACTATGGCCAAACTTATCGGTAGCATCTGCCCAGTTCTTACCACCAGCTATTGCCCGACCGACAAGATATCCAAGCGGTCCACCAATCAAGGCGCCGGTTATACCATAACCAATCCGTCGGCCGATATTCTTCGGTCTGAAAGTTGTCCATAGTACTTTCTTGATAAACTTACCAAGACCGTATTCTTTCTGGGAGAGTCGACTAAATCTTTTTATCTTATACATGCTGTTGTTCTTTCTTGAATAGTCTCATAAATTCATCGATAGCTTCCTGATCTTCCCCGGACATTCCGGATTTAAGCTCTTCCTGTTCTTGTTCGCCGATCTTCTTAAGTTCAAGATCAGCACCCTTAATGAGAATTTCATCACGGAGAGCCTCTATCTGTTGGATCATACTCAAGAGTTTCTCGGTAGCAACCCAAACATCACTGAGAGTAAAAGTTCCATCTGTCAGTCTTGCAGGGTCTAGGATATAATCTACCAGGAAAGCTAGTTTGCTCAGCATGTGTAGATAGATTACTGGCCTTATGCTTTGGAAAACATTACTGAGGTACAGCTCTAAGACCCTAGTTTTTCTTGGATCAGATACATTTACCAGAGTCCTCGAGATATCGGAGAAATCGATCTCAAGGTTCGTACCATACTCTTTGTTATATTTTGTGATAATCTCACATAGGCTTGTGTTGAGTTCCTCAGCTTTAGCTAAGTTCCCAGATTTCTCAAGAATACTGGCATCACGAATTATATTTTTTATTCCCTTCGAGTTCTTCGGTATTGCCGGAGCCCCGGATATAATATCCTGAAATCCCTTGGTACTATCATCCTGTGGTGTACCAGGATCAATGAGCTCATATGAATCAGATCCTAATCCCTCAGACTCGAGAACCTGTTTCTTGAACTCGTCTGAATTAAAATTAAAACTGTTCATAATATTTTTTGTTTTGTTAGTATACGGGACTTTATTTCTAAAGATCCCGTATGTTGATATAGTTTTGTTGGTTGTAAGAGGCTTAAATAAAACCGTCACCGTCAAAACCACCCCTCTTCCTGATACGTGCTTTTGTATTCACACTGGCGGCATTACGTCCACCTAGTGCGCCTAGACCAGCCCCAACTACAGCTCCGACTGGATTACCCTGCGCTCTGGCAAGACCAACCAAACCACCGGTTACTGCTCCAGCTTTAAGGCCTCTATCTTTGGCTCTCTTCAGGACTTCATCTTCGTCATATCCTTTCTCATCTGCCTCTTCTGCAGCCTTCTTTCCGATATAACCACCTACTAGACCTCCACCGCAGTCAATGGGGGAAGCAAGAATTGCTCTTCCTAATCCTACATTAGAATCATACTTACTTAGGTTACCACCCTTCTTATGATTCTTACCCTTTCCCTTCTTGTGATCCTTAGAGAACAAGTATTCCTGAAAATCAGAAAAGAGCTGATATTCGTCTTCGTTTAGAAGAACTGAAAACAGGACTTGATCAGTGCTCTCGGAAAATAATCTATCGTGTATATACATATTTCGAGAGATTATTAAATTTTACTTGTTATGCTGATAAATAGCATTTCCAAGTCCGGCAGCAGCAAGAGTACCAGCAGTGACTCCGGCAGCGGCCTTCTTGTTTTTACCGATAAACTTACCTACCTTGTTACCAGCACGTGTAACCTTAGCAGCAGCCTTCTCAAGAGCACCAGCCTGCTTAAAGGTTCCTTCCTTCTTCATCTTATCAAGCACACGCTTTGTTGCTCTCTGTCTCTCAGCCGTCTCATTTGCAAGGGCTTTCTCCCAGTTTTTAACATCTTGCTCGAGCATCTTATGAGTCTTCGGAACCTCAGTTTTCAAACCATCCTCACCACGAACAATTAGGGTGTTTAGCGCCGCTTCTTTACCAGCTGCCTGACTAGCTTTACCGGCCTCAATAAGTTGCTTATCGTTAGCCAAACCTTCTTTCAGGATCTGAAGGTTTTTCGCCTTTCTGGAGGCAATCTTCTTATTACGAAGGGCCTTCGCACCCTTTGTAATTCCGTAACCGGCAGCACCAGCAGCACCGAGACCTGCGGCAGCAGCTCCAACTCCAGTTGCAGCGTCATCTACCTCGCTGTACAGAGCCTCCTCGTATGCATCCAGGAACTCAGAGAACAGGCTGAGCTGCTCTTCAGTCATTGTCACACTGTACAGCTGCTCCTCAGGCTCGCTGTACGAATAAACTTTACGTCTAATATACATTATCTTTTAATTTTAATTTATACTCCTGCCTTGAGGAGCATGTTAGTTATTATGGTATTTTTACTTGCTTGTCTTATTTGAGTAGATATCAGCCCCATTCACCTAATGATAAATCACTCACAAAGTATGAATTATTTATACTTTCTTATCTGTTGTCAAGATTAACTTCAATTAACTATCTTTCTTACTTCCCACTAGATATAATTTAACAGAATCCTTAAAATTCCTCCTTATATACTCCCGGGCTACAGTGGAAACAAATTTTCTTACATAAGGATAGGAAGACCTGAAACCCTTATATATGGTATATAGAAGTTGACTTATACAGTCAATATAAAGGATTTATTAGTTATGAGGAAAGTTAACGACAAATCAAATTTAGGTGTAGCTCTTCTATTAAGAAGCTACCTGAGGCTTTTTAGTCCACCGTATCTGTGGCTATAAATCAAGACAAGAGAAACTTTTTATTAGTTTCTCTTTTTCTTTTTTCTTGACTCTTCTAATTTCTTATCTTCTTCAATCTTTCTCTTAGCTTTTTTATAAGCTAGACCTCTACTAAGTTCCCCAATGCCTGCACTAGTAGCGCTAAGTCCGGCATAGGTACCCCAAGCACCGGTAAGCTCCTTCTTGGCGGCTTTCCTAAGTTCCTTTGAGGCTCCGGAATTCTTCAGGAATTTCAAACCCTTTCTACTAGCGAGTCCCTCTGATACCAGAACTGGTACGCTTAGTGCCGTCGGTACAGCCCAACCAGCATGACGTTCTAGCTTAGATTGTTTCTTACCTTCAGCTTCTAATTTGGCCGCTCTTTTTCCGCTAACAACTCCTGCGGTAACGGCAGCGGCAGGCTGTAACAGCATTGGGTTAAGACCACCACCCGTCTTGAAGTATGCTTTATGTGCAGCTCTTCCTATCTTTCCAGAGTTTTTACTCAAGTGATAGTCTGCATGTCCTAATTCGTGTGACAGTGCAGCTGCACTCTTTGATCCATCTGTATAAATTGTTTTTCTTCCAGGAGAATACAGAGGACCTTTTCCTGTCGGGATGATCTCATTAGTCTCTACTCCCTTCTTCTTAGCTAATTCTTTAAGCTTGGAGGACACCTCTTCATTTGTTGTTTTTCCTGAAAGGGAGGACTTACTGTAAACTAATCCCCCGACGGTATTACCAGCTATACCTCCAGCAATTAACGCTTTGCCAACTTTGGTGCTGTCCACCTCATGTTCGTTATCTTTTCTTTTTTTAGAGAAAAGCCTGATTACTTTATAAACTGCCATGATTTTATTTTAGTTTTAAAGGATTAAACTCGACTACATCCTTTTCTTCGGAGTCTACCTCAGATGCATCCTCTACAAAAAATTTAGTTTTCCGAGTTATCCCTACATTTTCATCTTTATACATAACTTTATTTCATTGGAACAGGCTTTAAGGCCGTTGTTCGTTGTTTAACTAAGCTCTGGCGACCTCCACCCTTCTCAGCTTCGTTCTCTAGTCTCTTAGTTTGAATCTGTTCACGACTCTCACGATTATCCTTAACCTGTTCGATCTTCTGTTCCTGGATTCTCCGCTTAAACATATTATTACGTTCTTGCTGAGCCAGTTGCTGCTGAAGTCTCTGGTTCATCATGATCTGTCGTTGCATCTTCATGTTCTCGGCCTGGAGTTCTCGAGCACTCGGGAGGTCATCGGCTTGAGCTTGAGGTACCTGCTGTTGCTGCTGAGGCTGAGGTCCAGGCTGAGTCTGTGCATTCTGGTACTGATTACCAAGGGGCACATCGGCGAAAACCTTTCGTTGTACTCTATAGATTGCCATCTTGATTAATTTAAATTATCTTGGTTCCCTGAGTAGACCTTGACCTGCTCCGAGGACTCAGACCAACTGGTTCCTTGGGAATTCCCGGTACTCCAGGATTCACCTGCTTCTTTCTTGATTCCACCCGGGATCTTAGAAACCTTTCTCTTTATTCGATATATTGCCATTTTTCTTCTTAGACTTAAGATAGTTCTTGATAGTCCCGATGGACTTCTTTGCCCCAGGGGTTATCTGACTGGTATATACATCGCCTTCTCCGATTCCGCCGCCCAACAGTTTCCCGCTTGACCTAAGGAAGTCCTTGAAAGACGAAGACTTCTTGTCCCCTGAAAAAATTCGTTGTACCCTATATGTTGCCATGTCTTAGTAATCAAATACGTTTTCCATCATTTCCTGGTAGGCTCCATCGGCTCCGAACAGGATATCTCTAGCATTCTCAGTAAGATGTTTTAGCATCGTTCCCTGCTTGATATAGCCAGTCGACAGTCCATTTTCCATGTTGTCAGACAAGGACAGATGACAGCTCCATAGAGCGCCTGCCAGTGAGTCGGCAACGTCCTTGGATCCTATCTTTGTTCCGTCGGTGTTGTCATACACCACGGAAGCTACCTTCGGGTGATCTATCTTTCCCTTAGGGGTTACCTTAAGGTCATAGCACTCACGTAGGAGTCTCTTATTTTCTGGGATAGAGATCTTTTCACGGTTCACTACGTTCTTGAAGTATATGTATGGCTGATCGGATCGATCGACTGACAGTGATCTGGTTTCGACACCATCTCTCTCCAGGTCCTGTAGGATCTGAGCTGAGAATGCAGTATCGGCGGACACACATACCATGTGTTCCTTGGATATCAGTGACAAGAGCTGATATATATGAAATATGGAGGTCTGCTGACCAGATATTCTATCGATACTGACCGTCAGTGGACATACGAAGGTAGGCTCCAGTGTTTTCCCGTCTGGCGACTCGTAGTGATCGAAGTATACAATCGAGAGACCAGTGTGGTCAGTGACTAGACCAAGGTCAAGGTGTATAAACAACATCTTTCCCTTGGGTATCTGACTTATCATCGGCTTCATCTGATCG